>Ga0181558_10004208_pt1 | contig 12925 bp, 10 predicted proteins | sample 011ome_22_FD_133754 | JGI IMG/M metagenome (GOLD analysis project Ga0181558, IMG submission 133754) | Coastal salt marsh microbial communities from the Groves Creek Marsh, Skidaway Island, Georgia - 011507BT metaG (megahit assembly) | ecosystem: Environmental > Aquatic > Marine > Intertidal... | reverse complement strand
TTCATCCTGATTCCGGCGCTGAATTACAGTATAAAGCAAGATCTAGAACTAAGCGTTTTTGCACAATCCTTTATGACAGACAATCCGTTCGAAGATCAGTACAGTTGGTTCAGTAATGCCCTGTTTTTACGCTTGAAGCAGTCGTTTTAACTTGAAGCACGCTTGTCCCAATTATTGGCAATACGCGACATTTTATACCCGTGTTTACCGTTGGCCGTGTATTCGTCAATTTTCCATCCACTTTCTAGCAGAAGTTTAAACACGAAGTAAAACTCTGTATTCCCGTCTAAGGCTTCATTATTTTTTACACTTTGTAATTCAGATTCGAGAACGCTGTCTGACTGCTCTGTTCTCTCGTAAATAAGGATTGCATTGTTATTAAGTTCCACGACAAACGAATTACGGTCTTCTCTATGTACTTGAATAAAAGAGTTCAACGCCAAGAGTAACGATACTATCTCAGGTCCTCTAATAGAGGCAGATTGCTTATCATTTAGGATTAAAGAAATGTGTTCAATGTTTTCATTTGTAAAGGTTTTCAAAACCTCAGAAATTAAAATCCCTTCGTTATTCAGGTTTTTGATATTCGATGCAGCGATAAAAGTATTTAATACACGAGTCATCTCATCGGTGCCTTCATTAATACGGATGTTCAATTCCTCTTTTTTATCTATATCGGCGACATATTTCAAGAGACTGAAGTTAGTGACCACTTGAGTTAATGGTGTTCGAAGATGATGTGACATATGTGAAATAAGCGTAACGTACCACTTACTGTGCCATCGGTCTTCCTCTACCGCATCGATGCTCTCTTTTATCGTTGTTAAATAAATTAGGAAAATCGTACCGGCAAAGGCAAAAGTGTTGAGGTTGATGATGTATTCCTGAAATAAGAGACCTTCCGTGATTAAAGCTTCAGTAACCACCTCTGGTTGATTGATAAATTTAAAAAAGCCGAAAAGACTAATCGCAGAATACAGCACTAGAATGATCAATGATATGTTGAAATAAAGTCGCTGAATATGCAACATGAATCTACTCGTAAGAATGACGAGCCAGGGAAGTGACAATACGATGGAGATGAAAAGGCTTTCGATGAAAAAACTTAGAATCAGTGGAGTTACTAGTTGAAAATATAGAACCAGTAGATAACTGACCTTAGGATGGTTACTACGAATAGCGTACATGATATTTAGATGTAGAACTGACATCCAAATGATGTGAAAAAGAATTGTAGTGATAGACCACGCACCTTGCATAAAGTAAACTTTCAAGCTCACTTGGGCGAGTGTAAAGGCAACTAGAATAACCACGAGAGATTTACGGTTATTGACCCTTTTAAATAATCGGTTCACTGTTAATGGGATTTATAGTCGAATCAAATGGCAATGCTGTAGTAACATTTACCGCCTCAGTTGAATTTAACTGCTGTTCTAAATTTCGCTTTACATGATTTTATAATCATATAATAAGTGTTTAGTCTTGCGTAAACATGAGTGTTTGTATAATCAGTAATAGCGGTAGAACTTGACAGCATGTATGCATAGCTTCAAAAATAAGAATAAATACTTTATGTATTTAAAAAAATACAAGTAATAAACTGTGAGATGAAGTATTTATACCTTAAAGACGGTATTGCAGTTTGGAATGTCGAACTTTGTAGAAAATTAAATTTTCATGTTTGAAGGTACCTCTATACAGTTCGTGGTAGACGCTGAAGAAGTTCGTGAAGAACTAAAGGCAGGCGGATTAAATTGGCCTGTAATTAAAATTCTAGGTGATGATAAGCAGGGTGATCAGGACCCTGAGGATTTAAGTGTTTCGAATACCGGTGTTGCCATCTATATAGATAGCATCGATCTTATATTAAAGGAGCGAATAGACAAAGCCAAGGAGATTGTCGCTACTGTAGCAAGAATGATTCAGTACTTTAACGAGCGTGACGAAACAGCGGTACTGTTCTTTCACAAGAGTTGGGAGACCTACCTTTTAGACGATAAGTAGTCTAAATACGCTTTTGAATTGCGTTTATAATGTCCGTTTCTATTGCGCTTAATTTGTAGATCTAAAAAGTATTGAAACTCTTCGTGTGTGAGTGTTTGGGTACTCTTGTCTTGTAGTTCAAAGCTCCAAAAAAGCTTTCTGCCATAGCGCACCATTTTCATTTTGGCGAACACTAAAGCATCGATATTATTCTTAATAAAATCCTTTCTAGGAATACCCATTTTCTTGAAATATATACTCCTAAGTTAAAGAAAAATAGTTAATCAATAACTTTGACTTTCTTGCCCCTACAACTTTTTCAAGCTCTTCCACTGAGGCTGCTTTTATTCTCTTCACACTCTTAAACACTCGCATTAGATCTTTGATGGTTTCCGGACCAATACCTTTGATCTCCTCTAGCTCGTTTGTAATTGCATTTTTAGAACGTCTGTTTCTATGGTGCCGTAAGCTAAACCTGTGCGCTTCATCTCTGGCTTGCTGAATTATTTTTAAAGTCTCGCTGCGCTTGTCGAGGTACAGAGGGTAGGGGTCTCCTGGGAAGTATAATTCTTCCAACCGTTTCGCAATACCGAGTATGGTGATTTTGCCACGCAGGTCTAACCGTTCTAGAGCGTTTAATGCAGCGCCAAGTTGCCCTTTGCCACCGTCAATAACTATCAGTTGTGGAAGATCACTATTCTCCTCTAGCAATCGTTTGTATCGGCGGTAGACGACTTCTTCCATGGATGCATAATCATCAGGTCCTTCAACGGTTTTGATGTTGAACTGACGGTAGTCTTTTTTTGACGGCTTACCGTTTTTAAATACCACACATGCACTAGCAGGATTTGTCCCCTGCATGTTGGAGTTGTCGAAACACTCTAAATGGCGAGGTTCTACCGGCATTCGTAGGTCCTCTTTCATCTGAGTCATGATTCGATTGACGTGGCGTTCTGGATCCACAATCTGTATGTTTTTGAGCTTCTCTTGACGGTAATAAAGGGCGTTTTTCAGACTTAGGTCGATGAGCTTTTTCTTTTCGCCTTTCTGAGGCACTATGAACTCCACTCCTTCAAGGGTTAGCGCCACTGGGTGCGAGGTAAAGACGCGTCGACAATTCGACCCAAACTTATCTCGTATTTCTGGTATGGCTATATGTAGAAAGTCTTCTGGGGCTTCATCGAGCTTTTTCTTCATTTCTACCGTATAGCTTCGAACGATGGCCCCTTCAACAATCTTCAGGTAGTTGACGTAGCCGAACTCAGCGTCCGTACTCACGCTAAAGACATCGATATTCGTCAAACTAAAGCTTACTACCGTGCTTTTTGCTGCATAAGTCTCCAAAGCTTCTAGTTTCTCTTTGTAGCGTTGTGCGAGTTCAAATTCAAGCCTAGAAGCATGCTCGTTCATACGTTCTTTGAGGTGACGCTTAACCTCGCCTAATTGACCTTTAATGATCTTTCGCGCAGCATCAATGTCACTATTGTAATCTTCCTCGCTTTGTAAGTCTTCACATGGACCTTTGCAGTTACCGATATGGTATTCCAAGCAGGTTTTGAATTTGCCTTTTTCAATATTTTCCGCACTTAACACATACTTGCATGTCCTTGTTGGATACATCTGCTTAATGAGTTCTAAGACGGCTTTCATCGCTTTGACATTTGGATAAGGCCCGTAATACTCACTTCCGTCTCGTATCAAATTTCGTAGACCGTAAATCCGAGGAAAACGCTCGTTACGAATGGTGATATAAGGGTAGCTCTTATCGTCTTTAAGGTTGATGTTGTAACGCGGTTGATGCTCCTTGATGAGGTTATTCTCTAGAAGCAGTGCGTCGCCTTCGCTGTCCGTAATGATGGTGCGTATATCGGCTACTTTGCGTACCATCACAGCAATCCGTGCACTGGTAACTGTTTTGGTAAAGTAGGAACTTACTCGTTTTTTTAGGTTTTTGGCTTTACCGATATATAAAATCTTACCGTCCTTGTCGATGTGTTGATAGACACCCGGTTTATTCGGGAGCGTCTTGAGTAAGTTCGTGATGTGTTCGGAAGTAGCCATGGTTACAAAGATAAAAAAGCCCGACTCCTTTTGCGGGAGTCGGGCGGGTGTTCTCTTGTGTTAAGAGAGTGGGGACTTTAAGTTGGATTACCTCGCGTCCATGATGGTTACGGTACCATTCACGGTATATTCGTAATTATCGGAGGCGTTGACCAGTTCGATAGTGTAGAAGTATACACCGTCGGCGAGTTTAGTACCGTTTTGATTTGTTCCTCTCCAAGGAGAAGAGTTGTCATAGAGCGGCTCTGATTGCCACACACGATCACCCCAACGGTTGTAGATCGTTACTTGGCTTAGATCTTCGTAATCATCGATATTTTGGATGATGAATTCATCATTGATGTTGTCCGCGTTTGGAGTGATGAAGTTTGGTACAACTACTGTATCAGGTACTGGCGGAGTAGTGATGATAATAGGCAAACAGTTAGAGTAGGCAGTGTACTGCGTATCCACTGGATTTTGAGTACGAACACATACACGGTACTCACCTGGCATCAATTCCAAGAACATCTTGTAAGTAGTATCTGGAGCAACCACAGGGTTCTGCGGTGAGGCAATGTGGTCGTGGACGAACTCTTGCATCCAAGTTCCATTCACCTTTTCCTGCAATACAACTGCGTAGCTATCTACGGCCCAACCGTTGTACGTATTCCACTGAAGGTTTACAGCGTTGGTATCTGGATCTACGATAGGAACAATCATGTTGTCGCGCTCAAGCAAGATGCTACCCACGTCGTTCGAGGGGCCTTGCAAGTCGTCGTTCAATTTCATTTCTACACGGTAGTCGTAGCTGTCTTGGTCGACTTTAATAAACCCAATTTGGTTGTCCTTGAAGTCGTACTTGTACTGATTGAAGACGGTACCCACTTTGTTGTAGGTAGTTTGACCTGGATCTTTGCGGAAGATTTGCCACTCTTGGAAGAGATAGTCTGGATACGACGTAGTATCAGCGCTCCATTCTACAACAGGGTTTTTATCATCTTCAATGGTTACATTTTCAACTTGGTAATCTGCAATAAAACAGTCGGTTACGTTAAGCTGAATCGTGTCGAATTCACTCATCGGGAACCCACACTTGTTGTTCAACGTGTTTCCATCGTTACCCACTTTCGAGTATAGGAAGTACTTACCGTTTTTCGATAGTGGCTTGTAAAGCTTTACAAAGAGCTTCGTCGCTTCGAAGTTTGCATCACAGTTCGCAGTGATAGATTTGATGGCGAGCGCTTGTCCATCGGGTTTCGTTAAGCGGAAGTCTGTACCGTCAGGAGAGATAGAGCTACAGTCGAGTTTCACTTGGAATTTCAATGTAACGGTCGAATCCAAACAGTTGTAATCTACCGTCGGAAGCCCGTTGTCTGGGTCAGGGTAAATGGAAGGATCGCCAAAGTCAAGCTGAACACCTGCTTGCGCGAGTGGTGTACACGCTGATGCAATCGCAATTTGCATATCGCGGTTAATCTCACCGATTTTTCTCCAGACATACAGGGAGTTGTCCCAGCGGTATTCATCCACAGTAACTGCCATTACATCGATCTCAACAGAGGACGGTGTAAAGGAAATAAGTCCTGTTGATGCGTTCATGGTCATAGAATTCGCAGGGCTAGTGGTGATAGGCTGGTCATAAGTCCATCCTGCAGCATAAGTAAGGTTAGTAGAACCGTTACAGCTCGCAGCATTACCACCTTTCACGTAATCCAAACGGTAGTACAATGAATCACCATCGCTTTCAATGGCACTTTGTTTCCAGTTAAAGTTACGGCCCGTACAGAATGCACGAACAGGTTCTGAAACGAAGAACGGCGAAGTATTCTGGCCGATCATGTTGTTCAGTTTGGCAGCGATGTACAGATCTTGACTTGATGGATTTGTAATGTTGTCAATCAACGGGTTACGACAACAACTTGACCATGCGAAGGTCCAGTCAGGTGCGTTACCTGGCAATATGATTTCACCTTCGTAGATGTATACTTCGATGGTTACACCCGCATTCGTAGAGCTTACACAGTCAAAAAGCGTAGGAGCTACTACACCAGAGCCAGCTACCTGCGCACAGGTTGTGGACACAGTTGCGTGGTTCGCGGAACAGGCATATACCGTTGCTGATGTCGGCATGGTAATACCACTTTGATCGCGGTACAAGCGAAGTTTAACCTTGTATTTGTGCGAGTTTCCGGTGGAGCTAACGTATTCGTATTGAATATCACCTCCAGCCAAGTGGGAAGCGTCAGCACTGAAAGTCATTCCGATTAAGGCAATGCTAAGGGTGAGTAGTCTAAATAGTTTTTTCATGGTCGAGTATTCGCTCTATAAATTGGATGTTAAATATCCAAAAAATAGTCGGGGTGTCCAACTACAATGAGTGAACGAAGGGTCCTACTTAGAGAGTAGGATAAACAACAGCATAAATCCAGCTAGGGTTCCCGAAAGTAGCTCCTTGAGCGTGTGTCGTTTGAGATAGATGCGTGCCCATGCAACGGCACTCGCTAATGCGGTGATCAACAGCATGCCGTGGAGATCGCCTTGGTGATGGCGAAGGTACAAGCTTAGGTATAGAGCGCCAAAGCCAGCTATGCCGGCCATGTGAGCACTGCTCTTGAAAAAGGGAAGTACAATAGTGGAGTACAGTAGTACCATTGCTGCGGCTAGAACGCTGAAGATGATTTCAACGGGCGCTTGCCCTCGGCTGAGGTAGTTTGCAGTGGCAAGCATACATGCGGCGCCGGTCAGATAGGGGTAGATGCGATCTTTTCGTTCGATCAAATGAATGCTAGAGATTACACCAGTCCACCTTAGTAGGAAAGTTCCTATAAGTGGAGCGAAATACGTTCCCATGAATACGGTGCCACAGATTCTTAGAATAGAGGCATAATCGTAAAGTGTAGGAATGGCGTAGAGCACGTAAAATGCGCCTACGGTCGGTAAGATTCCCGGGTGAAGTGCGTAGGAAAAGAATTGCGCAAGAATATGTTTTGCTGAGAAGCGCACCTAGAGTTCTTTGCGCATTCGAGCAACGGGGATGTCTAACTGTTCCCGGTATTTAGCCACTGTTCTGCGAGCAATCGGGTAGCCTTTCTCCTTGAGGATTTTTGCTAATGCTTCATCTGTTAGCGGTTTCCGTTTGTTTTCCTCTGCAATGACGTCTTCGAGGATCTTTTTAATCTCTCGGGTACTTACTTCTTCACCATCGGCGTTCGTCATCGATTCGGAGAAGAATCGTTTGATCAAGAATGTGCCGTAGGGTGTTTGAATATATTTATTGGAAGCAACTCGAGATACGGTGCTGATATCCATGCCAATTTCTTCTGCAATATCCTTGAGAATCATTGGTTTGAGCTTGCGGTCGTCTCCGGTTAGGAAATATTCTTCCTGGTAGTTGAGGATCGCTTGCATGGTGAGCATCAAGGTTTGTTGACGCTGCACGATGGCATCGATAAACCATTTAGCACTATCTAGTTTTTGCTTTACGAAGAGTGCAGCCTCTTTTTCGGATTTGTTTTTTTCCTGACTGGCTTTGTAGTGCTCGAGCATTTCTCGGTACCGTGGGCTGAGACTTAGCTCGGGCGCGTTTTTGCCGTTTAACGTGAGCTCTAGCTTGTCGTCGACGATGCTGAGGTTGTAGTCGGGGATGACGTTTTCCGTGGGGCGTCCAAGGTTGGAGGAGCCGCCGGGTTTTGGGTTTAATCGGCCAATTTCTTCAATGGCCTCTTTGAGCTGCTGCTCGTCGACCCCGAGTCGGTCCATCAGCTTTTGGTAATGACGCTTGACGAAAATTTCGAAGTATTGATCCAAAATAGTGATGGCCAGATTCACCTTCTCTGTGACAGTGCGTCGTTCAAGCTGAAGCAACAAGCATTCTCGCAAGTCGCGTCCACCCACTCCAGCTGGATCTAAAGTTTGGATGACTTCAAGTAGTCGTTCGAGTGTAGCGGCTTCGGTGAAAACACCTTGAGAAAAGGCGAGATCGTCGACAATATCTTCTAAATCGCGTCGTAGAATCCCGTCGTCATCGATGGTGCCCACCAAATAGGTACAAAGCTCGAGATCCTCATCGGAGAGGTTGCGAAGCGCGAGCTGACTGATAAGACTTTCGTGAAAACTCTCGCGCACGACCACGGGAGCTTCGTAGAGTTCGTCGTCCGAGCTGTAGTTGTTCGCTTTTGTGCGGTAGTCGGGAACGTCATCGTCACGCAGGTAATCGTCCCAATTGATCTCCTCCATGCTGTCGCGAACCTCACGTTCTTCGTTGGGGTCGTTTTCGAATTGGTCCTCGCCTTTTTCGCGACCTTCTTGAAGCGCGGGGTTCTCTTCCAATTCTTGTTTGATGCGCGCCTCTAAACTTTGCGTCGGCAACTGCACAAGCTTCATCAGCTGAATCTGTTGTGGACTCAGTTTCTGAGATAATTTTTGTGCTAAGGTTTGCTTCAACATGGGTCAGAGGTGGTAGGAATTAGAAATTGGCGTTTCCAGGTGTTCGAGGGAACGGAATCACATCACGAATGTTCCCCATGCCCGTAGCGAAGAGCACTAGGCGTTCAAAACCGAGTCCAAAACCACTGTGTACACATGTTCCGAACTTACGAGTTTCGAGGTACCACCACAGTTCTTCTTCTGGAATGCCTACGGCTGCAACCTTCTCTTTTAGCACGTCGTAGCGCTCTTCACGCTGTGAACCTCCTACGATTTCTCCGATACCTGGGAAGAGGATATCCATAGCACGAACAGTCTTGCCGTCATCGTTCAAGCGCATGTAGAAAGCTTTGATATTTGCCGGGTAATCGTAAAGTACCACCGGAGCTTTGAAATGCTTTTCCACCAAGAAGCGTTCGTGCTCACTTTGCAGATCTGCACCCCACTCATTGATCAAGTATTTGAATTTCTTCTTTTTGTTCGGTTTGCTGTTGCGAAGAATGTCGATGGCCTCGGTGTAGCTCAATCGTACAAAGTCGTTGTTCGCTACAAACTCTAGTTTTTCGATCAACCCTTGCTCGGCCCGTTCGTTGGCTGGTTTCGATTTTTGCTCGTCTGCGAAACGCTTATCGAGGAACTCGAGGTCGGCGCGGCAATGGGTCAAGACATGGTTGATGGTGTATTTGAGGAAATCCTCAGCGAGATCCATGTTCATTTCTAAATCGTGGAATGCCATTTCAGGCTCTACCATCCAGAATTCAGCCAAGTGTCTCGTAGTATTTGAGTTTTCAGCTCTGAAAGTAGGACCGAACGTGTAGATCTTTCCGAGGCCTAATGCGCCCAACTCACCTTCGAGCTGCCCACTCACGGTAAGGTGCGTTTCTTTTCCGAAGAAGTCTTCGCTTTGCTCTTCGGTAGAGCCGTGCGGTTGGGTAGTGACTCTGAACATTTCACCGGCACCTTCTGCATCGGATCCAGTAATAATAGGGCTGTGCCAATTAAAAAATCCTTCCTTGTTGAAGTAGCTGTGGATGGCAAATGACAGCGCGTGGCGCACACGGAAAATGGCTCCAAAGGTGTTGGTGCGTGGACGCAAGTGTGCGATTTCACGCAAAAACTCTAGACTGTGTTTCTTGGGCTGAAGCGGGTATTCTTCAGCAGAAGCATCCCCTAGAACTTCGAAACTTTCGACAATGATTTCTACGCTTTGCCCCTTGCCTTTACTCTCGGCTAATTCACCCGTGATGGCCAAACAAGCACCTGTGGTAATGCGCTTAAGTTGTGTTTCGTCTTCTTTTTCGAAGTCGACGACACATTGCAAAGTAGCTATGGTGGATCCGTCGTTAAGTGCAATGAATCGGTTGCTGCGGAACGAGCGAACCCAGCCTTTTACGGTTATTTTTTCGCCGATGGCAGGATGTTCCAAAATGTTTAGAATGCTCATGTGCTGAAAGTTTGTAACAAATATGAGGCATTGTTGCGAAAAGTGGCAGGTCTTTGAACGAAAAGTTGAGTGCTCTCTTGTGATTTTGGCAAGGAAATTGCTTGTTTGGGCGGGAACACGAGAAACATTTTAGACAAAAAACGTTTCCGTGTCGTAACAGCAGTTACTTTTGCAGCGCTTTTTAACGGTATGGATAAGGACGTTCAACGCATTTACGGGAAGACTTTTGAGCTGTGTAAGCAGTTCGGAATCAAGGGAGTGACAATGGATCAAGTCTCCCAAGCTTGCGGTATGTCTAAAAAGACGCTGTACAAATACGTCGCGAACAAGGAGGACTTACTGCTTCAGGTGTTCGATTTTTTGGCGGACACAATGCAGGTGGAGATTGATGAGGCGTTACAAAAGCATCAGGGAAACGCCATAGATCGATTGTTTGCTTTGGAATCTTTTGCGGAAGGGCGTTTGCGAGGCGATGAGGATCAGTTGTTGTTTCAGTTGGGACACTATTATCCGGAATTGGCTTTGCATTTGAAAAAGCGCCGTGAAGAAATCGTTTTTGGTTTTACTAAAGCGAATCTTCAAGAAGGCATTGAGCAAGGGCTGTATCGCGAGGACTTGCAAGTGGATCACATAGCGCTGTTGTACTACGGTCACATCTTGGCGGTCCATGAGAATATTATTAGTGAGCAGGCGCTCGATACAGTTGCGCTGCGTCAAACGAGTTTGAGATACCACATCAGGGGGATTGCTTCGGCAAAGGGCCTGGAATATTTACACCAATTAATACCATCAAAATAATGAGAAAAGTTGCATTGCTACTGTTTTCCGTCTGCTTAGGCACATCGGGGTGGGCACAGCAGAAGTTCACGCTGGAAGAAGCGCAGAACTATGCTATGGACCATGCGTATGGCGTTCAGATTGCGGAATTGGAGATAGACAGGGCGAAACAAATTTACCGTCAGAATTTGGCTTATGGTTTGCCACAGGCAAGCGCTACGGGACAATACGCGTACAACATTCAACTTTCTGCTTTTGTGGCGGATATGAATGGTGATGGTGTTTTGGAAGAATTGGTGTTTGGAACCGACTACCAGGCGCAAGCTGGAGTAGTGGTGAGTCAGCTAGTGTTTGATGGTTCCTATGTAGTAGGCTTGATGGCGGCTAAAGTCTTGAAGGAAGGCGCGGCGATTGGAGCAGAGCGCTCCAAGGCAGAAATGGAACGCGAGGTTGCTAAGGCTTATCATCTAGCGCTGTTGAGTGAGGCGAGTGTTTCCGTGCTTAAAGCAAATGAAGCGTATTTGGCGGAATTGGCTTCCGATATGCAGAAGATGAATGAGGCAGGTTTGGTATCAAAGGCCGATGCGGACCAGATGATGCTCAATTACAACAATATTAAAAATGCGTTGCGCTACAGTGAGGCGCAAGCTGGTGTGGCTAAAATGCTGCTCAAATTACAAATGGGTTACGCGGTCGAGGAGGAGATCCTGCTTGCCGATCAGCTTGAAGATTTGGTAGTTAAAGCGGCGGGCACCTCAGCGATGGCGGATATCTCTTTTGATCCTACACAGACCTTAGATTACAAGAGTGTGGAGAATCAAGTTGCAGGTGCCAAACTACAAGTGAAGAATCAGTACATGCAGTTTTTGCCTTCTGTAGGGGTTAGCTATCAAAATAACTTACAGTACATGAGTCCAGAGGCGAACATCTTCGGCGACCAAGCGGTAGATATTCCGAGCAGTTTGATCGGTGGTAGCGTTAGTGTACCGTTGTGGAGCTCAGGACGTGGAATGGCAGCGGTGCAAGAAGCAAAGGTGCAACGCGATCAAGCGTTGGTTGGTTTGGAGCAGTTGGAGCAAAGTTTGGTAATGCAGCATGCATCCTTGGTGAATGAGTTTCACCGCGCGGTAGCCGAGTATTTGGCCCAGAAGGAGAATGTGGAATTGGCCAAGCGTATTCGCGACCAGCGTCGTAAAGAGTACGATGAAGGGTTGGCGTCGTCGACGGAATTGACCCAGAACGAAACCCAGTACCAAGAGGCATTGCAAGGCCTGTTTATGGCAGCTCAGGCGGCTTTAGACAAACAAGCAGAGTTAGCGTATTTAATGAGAAAACAGACATCGAAATAAACTGATCATGAAAAAGACATTATCCATTTTTAGCCTTGCGATTTTAGCAGCTTGTGGTTCACCAGAGGCGCCAACTGGAGATTTGGCGAAGCTAGTGCTTCAAAAAGACAGTTTGGTAGGCGTGCGTTCAGCGCTAAATGCAGAAATCGCAGCTTTGGATGCTCAGATTTCAAAACTGGACACAACCGTGCGTTACGATGTGGTGACTTCACTCGAAGTCGTTCCTCAAACCTTCTTGCACTATTTCGATGTGTTCGGAACGGTTGAGGCAGATAAAAGCATCAATCTGTACCCTACAGCAAGTGGAAAAGTCGCTGCTATTCACGTGAAAAACGGTCAGAAAGTAAGCAAGGGCCAACTACTTATGTCGCTAGATACCGACCTACTTGAGAGCTCATTGAAAGAGCTTGAAAACGGTTTGGAGTTGGCAAAAACCTTGTTTGAGAAGCAAGAGCGTTTGTGGTTGAACGAGCAAATTGGTTCAGAGATTCAGTACTTGCAATCGAAAAACAACTACGAGGGATTGTTGCAGAAGGTAACGACCTTGAAAGAGCAGATCGCTTTGAGTGAGATCCGTGCGCCTTTTGCTGGGGCGATCGATAACATTTTCGCGAAAGTAGGAGAGTTAGCGGGTCCTCAAATGCCGTCGATGCGTTTGGTCAATACTTCTGGAGTATATGTAAAAGCGGATGTTCCTGAGTCGTATGCCAATCGCGTTCGTGTGGGCACTCCTGCAGGCGTTGCGTTCACTTCTATGGATTACACAGTAGAGGCAGAGGTACTTCAAGTAGGTCAATTCATTCAAGAGGGAAACCGCACCTTCTCGATCAATGTGAGTTTGCCAGTAAGCGAAGGCGTGAAGCCAAATCAAATGGTACATGTCGCCTTACAGGATTATAAAAAC
>Ga0181558_10004199_pt1 | contig 12939 bp, 18 predicted proteins | sample 011ome_22_FD_133754 | JGI IMG/M metagenome (GOLD analysis project Ga0181558, IMG submission 133754) | Coastal salt marsh microbial communities from the Groves Creek Marsh, Skidaway Island, Georgia - 011507BT metaG (megahit assembly) | ecosystem: Environmental > Aquatic > Marine > Intertidal... | reverse complement strand
GTAATACACGCCACGCTTTTGATACAGATAAGAGGCATCAGATTTGTCTACCATATTGTCCACCCAAGTTGACTGCTGCAAATAAATTGCTTGCAAATCAACTGAGTAGTTCAATTGTAGCACGAGAAATGGTGCGGCTGAGAAGACTCGAACTTCCACGGGTTATTAACCCACAGCGACCTCAACGCTGCGCGTCTACCAATTCCGCCACAGCCGCTCCAAAAGGTCCGGGGCTGGCATCTGATACCGGCCCCATGGCATGGCGCGCGCCATGCGTCGGTTTGTATCCCATTTCACCGCGATTTAATCAAGTCCTGTTTCGCGCCACCCCGCCGAAATAATCTGCCATCTTGGGCAGATGGACACCCCCAATAATTGCCCCCCTCCAGTGGCGCGGCCTAGCCAATCGCGCCATTCGGCTGTATCATGCAGCGCATCCGCGGATCGTCACAGGCTCCGCGCGCAACATAACCACCCCTTGTGCGGATTGTTTCTGCTATGCGCAAAAACGCTTTATCTGGCGGGTCGCCCCACTGGCGGCATTTTGACGGGTTACAGCCCTATGCGCCGCTGGTGCAATCGATGCAGGAACATGCGGCTGCGATACGGGCTGAGGGCGCGGCTGAGGCGGTCTGGCTGTTGCAGCATGAAGCTGTCTATACCGGCGGCACATCGGCGCGTGACGCTGATTTGCTGGCGCCGGGGGATGTTCCGGCGCTGCGCAATGGGCGCGGTGGGCAATGGACCTATCATGGCCCCGGCCAGCGCATTGCCTATGTCATGCTGGATATTGCCGCGCGTGGGCATGATGTGCGGGCGCTGGTGCATGGGCTGGAAAGCTGGGTGATTGCCAGCCTTGCTGATTGCGGTGTTGCCGGGCATCGCCGCGACGGCCTTCCCGGGATCTGGGTGCAAACAGGCAACAGCCCGTCCGGCATGGATAAAATCGCCGCCATTGGCATCCGCATCAGCCGCTGGGTCAGCTGGCATGGGCTGGCGATAAATCTTGACCCGAAGCTGGCAGCTTTTGACGCGATTGTGCCATGCGGTGTGCGTGATGGCGGGGTGACCTCGCTGGCGGTGCTTGGTGTGCAAATCTCGATGCCACAGCTCGACCAGCGGTTACAGGCGCGGTTTCACGATTTTTTCTAGTCAGTCCGCAGCACCGACATCTAAATCGGCAAGATATTCAAGAAGCGTGGCAACGGCACGTTCGGCATCGGCCAGCAGCCAGCGCGCGGCATCGCTCTCACCCATCAGACCATCGGTCGGCTGTTCGTGATGCAAAATGCCATTGCGCCGCCGCCGCAGCCAGCCAATCGCCGCCTTATTGCCAGCAAAGCTAAAGGCCGCCCCGTCAAGATAGCCAGCCGGCCCGGCATCTTCATGCGCCACCACATCGATCAATGCCGCGGCCAATGCTACCACCGCCAAAGGCAGTCCGGCAGCGGCGGCGGCACATAAATCACGCCATAATGCCTGTGCATGCGGCCCCAGATCCGCATCATTATAGGCGGACAGCCGACCAAGCGATTGCGGCGACAGCCTGAGCGCGACGTTCATGTGCCGGCCTGCGGCTGGTCTGGCAGCAATTGCAGAAACCGCGCTGCCTCGGCCAGTTCGGCGCGGATATAATTTTGCCGGTCTTCGGCCTCGTAATCGCGCCCCCATTTTTCATTTTGCCATAATTCATCCAAAAAAGCGGTGTTGAATAGCTGTTCAGCGTCCAGCCGGCCGGCCACAAACCCCAGCCCCAGAACCAACGACCCACCAAGGCTGACAGCCCGGTGCAAAGCCCCCAACCGCCAGGCATCAAATTGCTGCAAGGCATCATGAAAGCCGCCGGCATGCGGCTGGTTCACCGGCATAATGCCGGTTGCCACCTCTAGACTGACACCAAATGCGCTGTCTGCCCATTCCAGCCAGGGTTGCCAGAATTGCTGCTGGCGCGCCGCCAGATCATCATCATCGGCGCGATAGCATAACAAATCATTATCACCATAGCCGGCAAGCTCGCAAACGATCGCCGGTTGTTGCGGCATCACCCTGTCGAGCACCGTCACCGCAAGGCTGAATAGCGGCATGCTGGCCGCATCAATATGTTCGTCCTGCGCCCGCCATTCGTCGGCCACCGCGGCGGCCAAAGCCGGTGATGGCAGATGCAGCAGCGCACCTGCCGGTGACCGTAGCATGCGATTGTCGAGCTTAATCACCCAGCCATCGTCACCCGCATCGGTTGTGACATCTTTGTAAAACCGTTTTTTTGCCTGCATGCTATCCATCCTGAAAACGCCAGCCTTGTGGCGGCAATGCCAACCCTAACTGTTCCATGCTGGCGGCGAAATGCGGCGATAGCGGTGCGGTAATCACCTTGCCATCGGTCAGCTTGACCTGCCAGGCGTGAAGATGCAGCCGGCGCGCCACCACCCCGCCCGGATGCGCCGCCTCGCCGGCATATTTCCCATCGCCGCAAATCGGTGTGTTGAGATGCTGCATATGCACGCGCAGCTGATGGGTACGCCCACTCAACGGGCGCAATGCCATCAGCGATAATTTCCGTCCGGCATGGTCAATCCGGCGAAACAATGTGGTGGCATCCTGTCCATCGTCATCGACAACCATTTTTTCACCCAGCTTACCCGCCAGTTTTTTAAGCGGGGCACGGATCTTGCCATGTTCCGGCGGCAACCCCATGACAATCGCCAGATAGGTTTTTTCGATCTGGTGTCGCCGAAACGCTTCGGTCAAGGCGCGCGCTGACTCGAGGGTTTTGGCCAGCAGCAACACACCGCTTGTATCCTTGTCGATGCGATGCACCAGCCGCAACCTGGTGTCGCTGCGTGACGCCAGCGCCTGCAGCATGCCATCCACATGCGTGGCAATCGATGTGCCACCCTGCACCGCCAAGCCGCTTGGTTTGTTGATCGCCAGCCAGCCGCGTCCTTCGGCCAGAAACATATCGTCAAATTGCTGTCGCAGGCTCGAACTGGCGACGATTTTTGGCGATCCGGGTGATTTTTTTTCGGCCACCGGTTGCAGATCGGGTGGCAGCCGCACAATCTGCCCGGCCAACAGACGGTTATTGGCTTTCGCCTTGCCGCCATCGACCCGGATCAGCCCGTTACGCAGCATCCGCTCGATAGAGCCTTGCGCCAACCCCGGCACAAGCCGCCGCAAAAACCGGTCAAGACGGCTATCATCCTCGTCCGGCGGCACTGTCTCAAAACGCCATTGCACAGGTTTTTTCTCTACCGACCCAGTCATTCATCAGCCCAAAGTTATTTGTGTAACGGCGTTGTCATTGCCACAGCCCAAGCTGTTTGACCAGTCAGAAACCGCAAAACACGCATTTGTTGAAGCGCCCCGTCATGTGGATGGATCGCCCCCCTGTTTGGCAGCGCGCAAACGATCCCAATAGGCAAGACGTTTCGCAATTTCGCGTTCATAGCCACGTTCAACCGGATGGTAATAACGCGCCCGTGGCATATCATCGGGAAAGCAATTTTGTCCGGAAAACCCGTCGGGATCATCATGGTCATAGGCGTAATTGGCGCCATAGCCAAGATCTTTCATCATTTTTGTCGGGGCATTCAAAATATGTGCAGGTGGCGGCAGCGAGCCGGTTTGCGCGGCGGCGGCGGTGGCTTGCTTAAAGCCCCGATACGCCGCATTCGATTTTGGCGCGGTCGCCAGATAAATCACCAAACAGGCGATGGACAGATCCCCCTCGGGACTGCCAAGGCGTTCATAGGCCTGCCATGCGGCCAATGCCCGCGACACCGCCTCGGGTTCGGCAAGCCCGACATCTTCGGCTGCAAACCGGGTCAAACGCCGCAAAATATAATGCGGATCCTCGCCACCGGCCAGCATCCGGCCCAACCAATACAGCCCGGCATCCGCATCAGATGCGCGCAGCGTCTTATGCAATGCCGACATCAGATTATAATGTTGATCCCCGGCCTTATCAAAAGCTGGTGCCCGCGCCGCAACAATCTGCACCAATGCCGCTGTATCAAGCTGCGGCTGCGGCGGCCGGTCGATCAGCAGCGCCGCCATATTGAGCAAATAACGCCCATCCCCATCCGCCATCGCGCATAAATCTGCCCGCGCCGCGGTATCCACCGGCAAATCATGCCCGATATGCGCCTCCAGACGCCGCAAAATAGCCTCTAGAGCGGCTGTATCGAGACGGATCAGCACCAACACCTGCGCCCGCGACAACAGCGCCCCATTCAACGCAAATGACGGGTTTTCCGTCGTTGCCCCGACCAATGTCACCGTGCCGTCTTCAACCCGTGGTAACAGCCCGTCCTGTTGCGCTTTGTTAAACCGATGCACCTCGTCAACAAACAGCAGGCTGCGCCGGCCGGCCTGTCGGTTTTGTTCGGCCCGGGCAAAGACTTTCCGCAGCTCGGCCACCCCGTCAAAAACCGCAGATACCGGTTCAAACACCATATCGGCGGCACCGGCCAATAAACGGGCGATGGTGGTTTTACCCGTGCCGGGCGGCCCCCATAAGATGATTGACCCTAAACTGCCCTGTGCCAGCATCATCCGTAACCGGCCGTCCGGGCCTAACAAGCTGTCCTGCCCAACAACATCATCAAGTGTTTTGGGGCGCAATAATTCTGCGAGTGGTGCCGGCGTGGCGGTGCCCAGATCAAGCTCTTCCATAACCTGTATCATCTATGAAGCGACCGAGCTGTCAAAGAAAAAAGAGCCGCCAATTGGCGACCCCTTCAAAACGCGTAAAAATGACGTTGATCTAGGCAGCGGCACCAGCCTCAACATCATCAGCGTCCATATCCTGCGTTGGGCCAGAATCCTGACCACGCGCATCCTCGTCACGATCGACCAGCTCGATCACCGCCATCGGCGCCGAGTCACCATAGCGATAGCCGGCTTTTAGCACCCGCGTGTAACCACCAGCCCGCTCGGCATAACGGGGGCCCAAAACCTCAAACAGTTTTTTCGTTACCGCATCATCACGCAACCGCGCAAAAGCCAAACGACGTGCATGTAGATCGCCGCGCTTGCCAAGTGTGATCAGACGTTCAACAACCGGTCGTAATTCCTTGGCCTTTGGCAAAGTTGTCACGATCTGTTCATGTTTGATCAGCGCCTGTGCCATGTTGCGAAACAACATTTGGCGGTGCTGCGAGGTACGGTTCAGTTTCCGACCAGCATTGCGATGACGCATTTTATTTCTCCTTAGATCCTAATTCAAAACGCTGACGAAGATTAGAAAGGTTCGTCAAGACGCCGGGCTAATTCTTCAACATTTTCAGGCGGCCAGTTGGCCACATCCATCCCAAGCTCAAGGTTCATGCCTTTCAGCACTTCCTTAATCTCGTTCAGCGATTTACGGCCAAAGTTTGGTGTCCGCAGCATTTCGTGCTCGGTTTTCAACACCAGATCGCCAATATAAACAATGTTGTCATTCTTCAGACAATTGGCTGAACGAACCGACAATTCAAGCTCATCAACTTTACGCAGCAAATTCCGGCTGAATGGCAGCTCTGGCTCGGATGGTGCTGGCTCGCCTTTTGGCTCTTCGAAATTGATGAATGTCTGCAACTGTTCCTGCAAAATACGCGCGGCATATGCCACCGCATCATCAGGCGTGATAGAGCCATCGGTTTCGATTGTCAGCAGCAGCTTGTCATAATCGGTGATCTGACCAACACGCGCATTTTCAACCTTGTAAGCAACCTGCTTGACCGGGCTGAAGATGGCGTCAATTGGAATCAGACCAATCGGTGAATCTTCGGCGCGCAGCGCGCTCGCCGGCACATATCCCTTGCCTGTATTAACGGTCAGCTCCATCGCCAATGATGCACCTTTATCGAGATGGCACAACACATGGTCAGGGTTCATAATGTCAATATTGGCGCTTTCCGAGATCATCCCGGCTGTCACCGTTGCCGGGCCTTCGGCATTCAACCGCAGACGCTTTGGCCCTTCGGCATCCATACGCACGGCAACGCCCTTCAGATTCAACACCAGATCGGTCACATCTTCGCGCACGCCCGGAATCGACGAAAACTCATGCACAACGCCTTGGATCTGCACGGACGTTACCGCCGCACCTTGCAGCGACGACAATAACACCCGCCGCAATGCGTTACCAATGGTAACACCAAAACCACGCTCAAACGGGCCAACGGCCACAACCGCCTGACTTTGGTTATATTCGGAAACTTTGATTTCCATTTCGTCTGGCTTTTTCAGATCCAGCCAATTCTTTTCAATCATGGCGATGTCCTTTTAATCAAGGTTTGCGGCACTTGGCTGCTGTCGCAGCCTGCCGCTGGAAATTCGGCAAAAAAGGCAGTTAAACGCGGCGCCGCTTACGGGGACGACAGCCATTATGCGGGATCGGTGTCACATCGCGGATTGATGTCACATTGAAACCAACTGACTGCAACGCGCGCAATGCTGACTCACGGCCTGAACCGGGGCCACGAACCTGAACATCAAGCGACTTCATGCCATGTTCCGCAGCTTTCTTGCCAGCATCTTCAGCTGCCAATTGTGCGGCAAAAGGTGTTGATTTACGCGAGCCTTTAAAGCCCATACCACCAGCCGACGCCCAGGCGATCGTATTGCCCTGTACATCTGTAATGGTAACCATGGTATTGTTAAATGTGGAATTCACATGTGCAACACCATTTGAGATATTTTTCCGCTCGCGACGACGAACTCGGCCTTGGCTAGGTTGTTTTGCCATTGATTTGGACTCCTCGGGTCAGCGTGACTATTTCTTCTTACCAGCGATGGCCTTTGCCGGGCCTTTGCGGGTGCGTGCATTTGTGTGCGTACGCTGACCACGAACCGGCAGATTGCGGCGATGCCGAAGCCCGCGCAAGCACCCAAGGTCAAGATAACGCTTGATATTCATTGACGTTTGCCGACGCAAATCACCTTCTACCAGGAAATCCTGATCAATGATGTCGCGCAAACGGGTCAGCTCCTCTTCCGACAGATCATTCACCCGGCGTTCGTCAGGGACCCCGGCTTTCGCACAGATTGTTTTGGCACTGGTTGTTCCAATGCCATGAATGTAGGTCAGTGCGATCTCGACCCGCTTTTTGGTCGGAATATTTACACCAGCAATTCGTGCCACAGTCAGGCTCCTTTTTCATTGATGACTGTTGTAACAGGTACCCGTTTTACCGGAGCCTATTTTGCCTCATTCATCGGAAAGATTTCCTTGAAGGCGGCGAATTATAGGCCGAAACTTGAAACAGTCAACCTTAACGCAAATGCGTTACTCCAATAAATTATCTATTTGCGCAGCGACGTCCTCGATAGAGGCCATGCCGTCCACACTCCGCAACACCCCTTTTTCCCGATAATAGGGAAGCAAAGGTGCCGTATTCTCATGATACACCGCCAGCCGTTTCCGCAAGGTTTCGGCATTATCATCGCTACGCGCCCCACCGGTTTCAGCAGCGCGGGTCTCAATACGCGCAAACAGCGCGTCTTCGTCAACTTTAATTTCAATCACATGGTCAAGCGCCAGACCTTTGCCACGCAACATGTCGTCGAGTGCCGCGGCCTGTGCAACGGTGCGCGGGAAACCATCCAGAATGACGCCCTGGGCGCAATCATCCTGATCCATCCGCGCATCGATCATGCCGACGATGATTTCGTCTGATACCAGTTCGCCGCGATCCATGATTTCTTTGGCGCGCAAACCCAGTTCACTTCCCGAGTCAATCGCCGCGCGCAACATGTCACCCGTCGACAACTGCACCATATTGCGGGTTGTTACAATCCGCTGTGCTTGCGTGCCTTTGCCGGCACCCGGTGCCCCAAAAAGAATGATATTCATCTAACGGCGCCCCTTCAAACGTGATTTTTTAACAAGGCCTTCATATTGATGCGCCAGCAAATGCGACTGGATCTGCCCGACCGTATCCAATGTTACGGTCACCACAATCAATAATGATGTACCCCCGAAATAAAACGGCACGGCATATTGGCTGATCAGAATTTCCGGCAGGATACAGACCGCTGCCAGATAGGCGGCGCCAAGCACGGTTAGACGTGTCAGCACAAAATCAAGATAGTCGGCGGTCGATTTGCCCGGACGTATACCTGGCACATACCCGCCATATTTGCGCAAATTATCGGCGGTGTCCTCGGGGTTAAACACGATCGCTGTGTAGAAGAACGCGAAAAACACGATCATCCCGATATAAACCGCCAAATAAAGCGGCTGGCCACGCCCCAGCAGCGCATTCAATGTCACCAGCCATTCGGCACCGCCGGCCTGTCCACCAGACAGATTGATCAGCGATACCGGCATCAATAATAATGACGAGGCAAAAATCGGCGGTATCACACCCGGCACGTTAATCTTTAAGGGCAAAAATGACTGGTCACCACCAAACACTTTATTGCCATGCTGGCGCTTTGGATATTGCACAACAATTTTGCGCACCGAACGTTCAATGAACACGATAAAGGCGATCACCGCCGCCGCCATCACAAACAACAGCACGATCAGTATCGATGACAACGCCCCGGTACGACCCAGTTCCAGCGTGCCGGCCAATGCCGTTGGTAATTCCGCGACAATGCCAGAGAAAATAATCAGCGAGATGCCGTTACCGACGCCGCGGCTGGTAATTTGTTCGCCAAGCCACATCAGGAACAATGTACCGCCAACCAGCGTGACAACCGTGGTCAGCCGGAAAAACATCCCCGGATCACCAACCACTCCGCTGGCCGCTTCAAGCGCCACGGCGATGCCATAGCCCTGCACACTGGCCAGCAATACTGTCAGATAGCGGGTATATTGATTAATTGTCTTGCGCCCACCCTCACCATCTTTTTTCAACGCTTCCAGCGACGGAACGATGGCGGTCATAAGCTGCATGATAATCGATGCCGTGATATAAGGCATGATATTCAGCGCAAAAATGGTCATCCGGCCGAGCGCACCGCCAGAAAACATGTCGAACATGCCCAAAATACCGCTGGATTGCTGTGAAAAAATGTCAGCAAGCGCACCCGGGTTAATGCCGGGCAATGGCAAATAGGTGCCAAGACGGTAAATGATCAGCGCACCAACTGTGAACCACAATCGTTTCTTCAGCTCATCGGCTTTTGCCAATGCGCCAAAACCGGATCCTGCTGCCATACGATCGGTGGGTGATGCCATGCGTCCGAGCTACCTTAACTATTCAGTTGCGGCGGCTGGAACGACAATCTTACCGCCAGCTTTTTCAACAGCAGCAATCGCCGCTTTCGAGGCGCCGGCTGCATGAATTTCAACCTTCTTTGCGGTCAGCGCACCCTTTGCCAGAATGCGCACACCGTCGCGCGGCTTGCTGATAACACCAGCTGCCAGCATCGCTGCTGAATCGATTGGCTTAGCCGCATCCAGCTTACCGGCGTCGACAGCTGCCTGCAGACGACCCAGATTGACCTCAACATAGTCCTTGCGGAAAATATTGGTAAAGCCACGCTTTGGCAAACGCCGGTGGATCGGCATTTGACCACCTTCAAAGCCGTTGATCGACACGCCAGAGCGTGCCTTTTGGCCTTTGTGACCGCTTCCCGATGTTTTACCAGTGCCCGAGCCGATACCGCGCCCAACCCGCTTGGCGTTTTTGGTCGCGCCCGGATTGTCTTTGACTAGGTTCAGTTTCATGTTTTGCTCCTGCCGGCCTGTGTTCACAGCATGCCGTCGTTTAAAATCTTATGTTTCTTATTGATCAACGCGAACCAGATGCTTGACCTTGTCAATCATACCACGCACTGATGGTGTGTCTTCAAGATCACGGGTGCGGCCGATTTTGTTCAAACCGAGGCCGATCAATGTCTGGCGCTGGTCACCTTTGCGGCCTATCGCGCTTTTCGTCTGGGTGACCCGAACAGTTGATTTGGCAGCCATCTGCACTCTCCTAATTCGCAGCGACGGCGTCGTCGCCGGCCTGCTTGTCTTCGCGTTTACCCAACACATCAGCGACCCGCTTGCCACGCTTTTGCGCAACCGAACGTGGTGCCTGAATATGTTCAAGTGCCGAGAATGTCGCCTTGATCATGTTGTGCGGGTTTGAACTGCCAATTGATTTGGCAACAATGTCCTGAATACCAAGCACTTCAAATACCGCGCGCATCGGGCCACCGGCGATGATGCCTGTACCGGCCTGTGCCGCCCGCAACAGAACTTTGCCAGCCCCGTAATAGCCTTTGATATCGTGATGCAATGTACGGCCATCGCGCAATGGAATCCTTACCATGTTGCGTTTTGCACCTTCGGTTGCCTTGCGAATGGCTTCCGGCACCTCACGGGCTTTACCCGTACCAAAGCCAGCCCGTCCTTTGCCGTCTCCGACAACGACAAGTGCGGCAAAACCAAACCGGCGTCCACCTTTGACCACCTTGGCCACACGATTGATGCCAACCAGCTTTTCGAGCAGTTCTGGCTCTTCACGTTCTGCGCTACGATCCCGACGTTCGTTATTGCGTGCCATTAATCCGTGCTCCTTAGAATTTCAAACCGGCTTCGCGCGCGGCATCGGCCAGCGCCTTGACGCGACCATGGAAAATATAACCGCCGCGATCAAATACCACAGCCTCAACACCCTTTGCTTTGGCACGCTCGGCAACCAGCTTGCCAACCACAGCCGCAGCTGCGGCATCAGCCGTTGTCTTGCTTGCCTTTTTGAAATCGGCATCGAGTGTTGATGCGGCCGCCATTGTGTTGCCAGCCTGATCATCAATGATTTGTGCATAGATGTGCTTTGACGAACGGTGCACGGTCAGACGTGGTTGTCCGCTTGCCACCTTGCGCAACTTTGTACGATTACGCGTCCGACGACGCTCAAATAGTTCTTTCGATGTAAACATGAGCGTTCCCTACTTCTTCTTACCTTCTTTGCGCACAATATGCTCACCGGCATATTTCACACCCTTGCCTTTAAACGGCTCTGGTGGACGCTTTGAACGTATCTCAGATGCAAACTGCCCAAGCAATTGCTTGTCAGCACCTGAAATGTTGATTTGCGTGTTGTTTTCAACAGCGACTGTCAGACCCGCAGGCACAGCCATTTCGACCGGGTGGCTATAGCCAAGGTTGAGCACCAGCTTGTTACCCTGCATCGCCGCACGATAACCAACGCCATTGATTTCCAGCTTCCGCGTAAATCCTTCACCAACCCCGACAACCATGTTGTTGATGGTTGCCCGCATGGTTCCCCATAAGGATTGTGAAAGCTTGGTTTTACGGCGGGGTTTCACTGTTGCCACATCATCAGCGACGACCAGCTCAACCTCACTATGCAACGGCGCACTCAGTTCACCATTCTTTCCCTTTACAACAACCACACCATCTTGCTGTGACACTGTGACACCAGATGGGATGGCAATTGCACTATTACCGATACGAGACATGTCAATCGCTCCTTAAAATACGTGGCAGAGGACTTCGCCACCGACTTTTGCCGTGCGGGCCTCATTGTCTGACAAAACGCCACGTGGGGTCGACAGAATGGCAATGCCCAGACCGTTATACACCCGCGGCAGGTCACGAATACCGTAATAGACACGACGGCCCGGACGAGACACCCGCTTGATTTCTGAAATCACCGGCTGACCTTCATGGTATTTCAACTCGATTTTCAGCTCTTTCAAACCCGGCCGAATATCAACGCTTGAATAGTTGCGGATATAGCCTTCGCGCTTGAGAACTTCCAACACATTGCTCCGAAACCGCGATGCCGGGCTAGAAACGACGCTTTTGCGCGCATTCTGGCCGTTCCGGATACGGGTCAGCATATCGCCGAGAGGATCACTCATAGACATCTTGCTTTTCTCCTCTTACCAGCTTGACTTCAAAACGCCCGGTACCTGCCCCATTGAGGCCAGATCACGCAGAGCGATACGAGACATTTTCAGTTTGCGATCGTAACCACGTGGACGGCCTGACACCTCACAGCGGTTACGCACACGAATCTTTGAGCTGTTACGTGACTCTTTAGACAATTTCAAAACAGCCTGAAACCGCTCTTCCATTGATACGTTTTTATCAGCGATGATCGCCTTTAACGCAACACGACGAGCTCCACGGGCAGCGACAATACGCTTACGCTTATTGTTTTTTTCTACGGCGCTTTTCTTAGCCATGACTGAACCCTTCTGCGCTTACGCTTTGATGAACGGAAATTCGAAGCCAGCGAGCAATTCACGCGCTTCATCATCCGTATTGGCCGAGGTTACTACGATAATATCCATACCGCGCATCTCATCGACCTGATCATAATCAACTTCGGGAAAAACGATCTGTTCCTTGATCCCCATGGCGTAATTGCCACGACCATCAAAGCTCTTTCCATTCAGTCCACGAAAGTCACGAACCCGCGGCAAAGCAATATTTACCAACCGGTCGAGAAACTCAAACATACGCTCGCGGCGCAAAGTCACCTTGCAACCAATCGGCATACCCTCGCGCAGCTTAAAGGCAGCATTTGCCTTTTTTGCACGTGTTACAATTGGCTTCTGACCGGTGATCGCTGCCAGTTCACGGGTGGCATGTTCGATTTTCTTTGAATCACGAACGGCCTCACCGACTCCCATATTGATCACGACTTTTTCAAGTTTGGGTGCCTGCATAACATTGGCATAACCAAACTTTTCCATCAGCGCCGGGCGAACTGCCGTCAGATAATGTTCTTCTAAACGCGTTTTCATCTCAGCTTTTTCACTCCTTACCCTGGATTACGCCAGAGCTTTACCAGACCGTTTGGCGATCCGGACTTTTTTACCATCTTTCACCTCAAACCCGGCGCGTGTTGCCGCACCAGATTCTGGATCAACATGAGCTACATTAGAAATATGCAAAGGCGCTTCCATGGGAATGATCCCACCGGCATCATTCTGTGTCGCACGACGATGCCGCTTGACCATGTTTACGCCCTGTACACG
>Ga0181558_10004197_pt1 | contig 12944 bp, 9 predicted proteins | sample 011ome_22_FD_133754 | JGI IMG/M metagenome (GOLD analysis project Ga0181558, IMG submission 133754) | Coastal salt marsh microbial communities from the Groves Creek Marsh, Skidaway Island, Georgia - 011507BT metaG (megahit assembly) | ecosystem: Environmental > Aquatic > Marine > Intertidal zone... | reverse complement strand
CGACGCGTCCGAGCCCGACGCGTCGTCCGAGCCCGACGCGTCCTCCTCGGCGTCCAGCGCGCTCTCCTCGGATTCGGATTCGGATTCGTCGCCATCGCCGTCGCCGCTCTCGCGCGCCTTCCTGCGCCGCTCCCGACGCTCCTCGCGCTCGAGCCGAGCCTCCTCGTCGGCTTCCGCCTGCAACGCGAAGGTCTCCATCTCCGTCAGGTTGAACATGCCGGGGTTCTTGAAAAGTTTCGAAGTGAGATCCTTTTGTTTTTTCCCGGAACCGCCCGGGTCCCCCTCCTCCTCCTCTTCCTCCTCGTCGTCGTTCTCCTCCTCTTCCTCCTCCTCGTCCTCGCCGTCCATGTCGTACTCCACGCCGTCCTCGAAGGGCTCCCACTCCGGCGCCTCCTCGTCCGACCCCGAGGCCTCGCCCTGCGCGTTCGCGGGAAGCCGCAAGAGGCGCTCGGCGGTTAACTCGTCGCCGGCGCTGATGGCGGGCCGGAGCCGCCGCAGCGCGCCCTTCGCCTTGCCCAGCAGGGGCTCGAGCTGCATCTCGATCTGCATCCACACCTGCTCCGCATCGAGACCGTCCGTGTGGAGCTCGGGAAGGGGCAGGTCCAGCCCGTCCGCCGCGAGCGACGACGAGAGCTGCGCGAACAGCGCCTTCACCGCCCCGCGCGCCGCCGCCGCTCGCGCGTCGGACTTGGACAGGAACGCGGTCGCGCCTCGCCCCACCTCGCGCCTGAACGCGTCGATCGCCCCGGCGGCCTCGGCCGACGCCGCGGCGGCGCCGGTGCCGGGTGCCATGTTGGTCGCGAAACGAGCGTCCCGCGCCGACGCGGCCGACACTCGCCCTCGAGCGCGAACCTACTCCTGTGACAGACCGAATGGATCCCTCAAAAAAGCGACTGAAAGGAAAACTCGCCGTCGACCGGAAAGCTAGCGGTGGTTGCTGGTTATGGGCTATATTCGGTCTTCGGACGACGATACTTGAGGCCAAGTCCCCCATCACAATAGCTCTCTAAACGAACGCGCAGCGTAGTCGCTCGCGCTTGTCGTCGCAATGGGTACGTCCTCCTGCACGCTTTTCGTGACTCGCGCGTCGCGGGGCGACGTCGCACGCTCGCGGCCGCGCCCACTCGGCGCGTCTCCGGGGTGATGCGCGCTCCGGGTTTTTTAGGGTCTCGCGGTGATTCCGCGGCCGGTCGGTGCCGGTCCGCGCGCGCGTCCGACGCCGTCGAGCGGCGGACGCGGCGCGAAGCGACATCTTTCGGCTCGTGCGTGTCATCGAGACGTGCTCGGCGCGCGCTTCGGGTGTCCGGCGCCGTCCGCGCGTCACCGCCGGGCGCTCCCGCGCGTCATCCGTCGCGTTCCGGGCAAATAGGGTTTGGCCCCGAAGCACCACCCGCGCGTCCCGAGGCCGCGATCGAGGGTCGACACCCGAGACCCCCGACCACGGCGGCGCCCGCGGCGGCGCCGGACACCCCGTCCGCGCGGACCCGACCCTCGTCGCCCGGTTTCTCTCGTTCCTCGGCGTCCGCGCACCCCGACCGCGGACTCACCTTCGCCCCCCCACTCGTTTTCCGCCATCCCCCCCGACGCGATTCCGCCCGCAACAGCCGGTCTCAAGGCGTACGAGCTCCGCAAGAAGAGCAAGGGTGACCTGCTCAACCAGCTCAAGGAGCTGAAGACGGAGTTGGCTGCTCTCCGCGTGGCGAAGGTCACCGGCGGCGCGCCCAACAAGCTGTCGAAGATTAAGGTGGTGCGCCTCTCCATCGCGCAGGTGTTGACTGTGATTCGCCAGAACCAGCTCAAGAACCTGCGCGAGGCGTACGCGGGGAAGAAGTACCTCCCCCTGGACCTCCGCCCGAAGAAGACGCGCGCGATCCGCCGCAGGCTGACCGCCTCGGAGGCTGGCGCGAAGACCGCGAAGCAGGCGAAGAAGGAGGCGTACTTCCCCACGCGCAAGTACGCCGTCAAGGCGTAACGCGACTCTCGTAGGCGTACTAGGCGCGGCGGTTTTAACAGAACGCGGTTTTAACACAACGCCGATACTCGAACGCGGGGATACCATCACGCGCTCTCGGCTCGCTCCTTGTCCTTGGTTCCTTCCTTCTCTGCCACCTTGGCGTCGGGCGAAGGTGACGACGCGCCTCGCGGCTCCAGCCGCGCGTCCGGGTTCTTCTTCCGCTCCTCCTCCTCGGCGAACTCGCGCAGGAGCTCCGTTTGCCGCGGCGACAGGTGCTTGGGCGTGACCACGCGGAACTTGACGAACAGGTCGCCCGTGCGGCCCGTGCCGAGCTCGGGCAGGCCCCGCCCGCGCAGACGCAGCTGGTCGCCGCTCTGCGTGGCCTTCCGCACCTTCACCTCCACCTTCCCGTCCAGCGTGGGCGCCGTCGCCACGCCCCCGAGCGCGGCGGCGGCCACGCCCAGCTCCACGCGCGTCACGAGGTCGCTCCCGACGCGCGCGAACCGCGGATCCTCCGCGACGTCGACGTTGATGTACAGCGAGCCGGCGCGCTCGCGGCCGTCCGGCCCACGCGCGCGCGTGCCCTCGCCGGGCACGCGCAGACGCTGCCCGTCCTCCACGCCGGGGGGCAGGTTCACAGCCACGTCGCGCGCCGGAGCTACGCTTCTCGCGCCCGTGCGCGGATCCACCGACGTCGTCTCCGGAACGCGCACCGTCCGCGCCGCGCCCTCCTTGACCTCCTGCAGGGTGATGCGCACGGTGGTCTGGATATCCCGCGCGCCGCCCCGCATGCCCCCCATCCCCCCGAAGAAGTCGCTGAACAGGTCCTCGAAGTCCACCTGCTGGCCGCCGGCGGCGCCGCCGAAGCCGTGGAACCCGCCGAAGCCGCCGCCAAACGGCCCGCCGCCGCCGCCGCCGCCGCCGCCGCCGTTCTCCATGCTCTCGAAGTTGCCGTGCCCCACCTGGTCGTACGTCTGCCTCTGCGCCGGGTCCTTGAGCACCTCATACGCCTTCTGCACCTCCTGGAACTTCGCCGCGACCGTGGAGTCGTCCTTGTTCGCGTCCGGGTGGTACTTCTTGGCGAGGTCGTAGTACGCCTTTTTTATCGCCTTGGCATCGGCGGATTTCTCCACGCCCAGGGTCTGGTAGTAGTCCTTCGCGCCGCGCGGGGAAGAGCCGTGGAAGGCACGGCGGTGGGGCATCCAGGCGTTTACGCTCGCGGTCGTCGCGCGTCCGCGCTCGAAAGCCGCGTTCGCCCCCGACCGCGGCTTAACCCCGCCCGCGGTCGATCCGAGCGGCGCATCCTCGCCGAAACGACTCCGCCGCGGACCGTCGCGACCGCCGCCCGATCCCGCGCTGAACGCGCGCGAGTGGTCGTTCCAGTTCTCCACGCGGCGCTCCGCGGTCACGCCGCCGGACGGCAAAACACATCGCGCGTTACGCGCGCAGAGCGCGGCGAGACGCCGCCCAGGCGAGGCGAGCGCCATGAGACCTGCTCGCGCCGTGCGATTGTGTTCGGCAGAATTCCTGAACGAAGAACACTGACGAAAGGCGATCGAGCTCTCGCTCGACGCGTGTCGCTCGCGCCAGAATTTGGGGTCGAGGGGCGTCACGAGGAGTCGTGATTCGTGTCGCTCCTTTTTCACTTCCCTCGACTCGAGGGCACTGGTGGTCTGGTTTTCCGACCCGCTCACGCGCGTGACGCGCCACACCTTCATGCTCAGCGGCTGCCGATTGCTCTTGACAACCAGGATGTCCGCCTTCACCGTCGCCGCCAGCGCGGCGTCCGTCGCCGCCCGGGTCGGGTACGCCGCCGCGCCCGTCGCGCGCACCAAGCTCGCCGGACGCTTCGACGCGCACAGCCGTCACATCGCCGTCACCCCCGTGTGCATGGGACGCAAAGCCGCGAAGGTCGCGGCCAAGAAGGTACGTCGCGGCGTTCGGGTCCCGCGCCGACCGCGTCGGAACCCGCGTTTCTAAAGCGGCCTCGCGCGTCGTCTCCGCGTCTCCCCGTCGCTGACCCGCGCTCGCCTCGTCCGTTCCGTCCGTCGCGCTCCGATCGACCCGTCGCGTTCGTTTTATCCAAACGCGAACAGCAAAAAGGCGAAGCCATCCGCACGAAGCTGTACGGCAAGTACGGCAAGCTCATCGTGACCGCGGTGAAGGAGGGCGGCGGCGCGGACCCCGTCGCGAACACGCAGCTGGCGCGCGTCCTGGCGGACGCGTCGCGCCTGAGCGTCCCCCGGGACCTCATCGAGCGCAACATCAAGCGCGCCACGGACACCTCGCAGGCGGATTACATGGAGCTGACGTACGAGGCGTACGGCGCGGGCGGCGTCGGCATCGTCATCGAGGTGCTCAGCGACAACGTCAACCGCGCCGCCGCGGACACCAAAGCCGCGATCAACAAGTCCGGAGGCAAGGTCGCCGAGCCGGGGTCCGTGCTGTTCAACTTCGAGCGCAAGGGGTTCATCTCCCTGAACTGCGCGAACGATAAAGAGGATGAGGTGTTTGAGACCGCCGCGGACAACGGCGGGGACGACGTCAAACCGCGCGAGGACGGCGCGGACGGCTTCGTGGTGCTCACCGAGGTGGCGGGCTTCATGCAGTGCCAGAAGGCTTTGGCGGACGCGGGGTTCGAGATCGACGCGGACGGCACCGCGCTCAAGATGGTGCCCCTGGCGGAGGTGGAGGTGGACGACGAAGCGGCGGAGATTAACGACGCGCTCGTCGAGAAACTGCTCGAGCTCGACGACGTCGACGCCGTCTACACGCAGTGATCACTGGACCGCGGAGATTCCAGGAGATTCCGGGGTGAGGGCCGTGTGCGCGTTTCGAAAGAAGACAGACGACATACGACGCACGTGACACCGCGGACGTTCACGCACACAGAGCCTCCTCTCGCGTCGTTTCCGTCGCGTCGCCTCCGGAGGTTCTTTTTTACAGACGCAATCGATTCTTTGGACGCCGACTCCGACGTTCCGAGTCTCCCCGCGACGGCTCGAAAAAAACCTGCCCGCAGTGGCGATCTGGCGACTGAATGATGCTTTCGCGCGGCCACGGCACCGAAGCGTTCGTCCGCCTTCGCTGACGCGTCCGCCAGATCCACGGCGCGCGAGCGAGTGGTCTTCCCGTTCGTCTCCGTGTTTTCGGGAGCCGGCGTATCAGGAGAGTTCGACGCGCGCGCCCGAGCGCCCAAATCGCCGACGCGATGGCCGCCGCGCAGTAGCGCGCGCTCGTCGCCCCGGATCTGTGAATTCTCTCGATTTATCGGCTGCGTTTCGTTCGGTGACTCAGAAAAGCCAGTCTATTCGTGAAATCCACGTGGAAGGATGGAGGCGTGCTTGGAGGCGTGTTTCAACGTCACTGGAGCCGTGGATACTGCCTGTTCCGATGCGTGCTACGCCAGGTATGTCACGCCGACCCCTCAGCGCCACACACCGCGACGCGACGCGCCCGACCCTTCTCGCCGTGGCCCGAAAACAAACGCGTGCGACGAATCTGCCACGCGTTTTCCCCATCCTGAGGCGGACACGCCTCGAGACGCGTCATCCCGACTCGACCGCCCGAGTCGAATCGCGCGCGCCGCATCACGGGTCCCCGCGAAACGTCGCCCGAGACTGACCAAGCCCCCCTCGCTGTCTTTCTCCCGTCACCGCACCCCGCTGCAGCGACGGCTGGGCGGTCACCCAGGAGTCTTCCAACGTGTTCGGAAACACAACCGTCAACGTGATACTGGCGGTTTTCCTGCTGCTGCTCTCCGGGTTGTTTTCGGGCCTGACCCTGGGCCTGATGTCCCTGGACATGGTCTCGCTCGAGATCCTCGCCGAGGGCGGGGACGAAGAGGAGAAGGAGTACGCCAAGAAGATCATCCCCGTCCGCGCCAAGGGCAACTTGCTGCTGTGCACGTTACTGCTGGGGAACACGATGGTGAACGCGCTCATCGCGATTCTGATGGCGGATCTGACGGACGGCCTGGTCGGCCTCGCGGTGTCCACGCTGTCCATCGTGGTGTGCGGCGAGATCGTGCCGCAGGCTGCCTGCAGCAGGCACGGCCTGTACATCGGCGCGAACACGGTGTGGATCGTAAAGATCTTCATCGTGCTCATGTACATCATCGCGTGGCCCATCTCGCTCGCGCTCGACTACGTGCTCGGGAGGGACATCGGTCAGGTGTTCTCGGCGAACGAGCTGAACAAGCTCATACGCATCCACGTCGAGAACCCGGATGCGCAGGAAGAGTCGGGGCTGAACAAGGACGACGGCAACTTGCTCACCGGCGCGTTGGAGTACAAGGACAAGAGAGTGCGCGACGTGATGACGGAATTGGACAAGGTGTTCATGGTGGAGAGCTCGACGCGGCTCACGTTCCAGGTGCTGATGGACATCTACAAGTCCGGGTTCACGCGCATTCCCGTGTACGAGATCGACCGACAGAACATCGTGGGCATGCTCTTCACCAAGGACCTGATCCTGATTGACCCAGACGACGAGGTGGAGATTGCGGCGGTGATATCCTTCCACGGGAACCGCGAGGGTGGATTCGTGCGCGGCGTCGCCGACGACACCAGCCTCGACAAGGTGTTCCGCGAGTTCAAGAGCAGCTACCTGCACCTGCTGGTGGCGTACGGCGAGGTGGGCGCGGACGGCAAGCCCGTGCAGAGGCTGGAGAGCACGCCCGAGCACGGCTCGGTGCACGGCGGCGGCGGCGGGCGGAATTATTACGGCGCGGGCGGCGGCGACGACGTCTCCGTGTCCGGGAACCACATCAGCGACTACACGAGCGAGGCGTACTCGCTGTCCGGCAACCGCCGTGTGATCACCGGCGTGATCACGCTGGAGGACGTGCTGGAGGCTGTGATCAAAGACGAGATCGTGGACGAGACGGACAACTACGTGGACGTGAACAATGCGCTCACCTCGGTGCGCGGGCGCGGGCCGAGAGTCGCGGACCCGACCAACTTCCTGACGCTGTTCGAGCACAAGATCCGCGACCAGACCAAGCTCAGCGACAGCGAGACGAACGCGATCGTCGCGTTCTTGTCCCTGAACGTCGCCGAGTTCAAGAAGCTGGCGAGGTTCGGGGGGGTGCTGCGGAAACTCATCGTCGCGTCCTCGGTGGAGGAGATTGAAGAGGAGGAGGGCGACGCGAACAGCAAGTACCTCGGCACGCCCTCCGTCGACGCGGGCGACGACCACGGGAACGAGGGCACCCCCAAGGCGCAGCGGCACATCAACTTCTCGCACCAGCACTCGCACTCGCACGGGCACATGGACACGCCGAGCCGCTCCAACTCCATGACCCGGAGGGGAAGCTCCGGGCAGATTGACTTCCTCGACGACGACCGCCACTCCAACGACGGTTTAGGCGACCCCATCTACCGCAAGAACGAGAGCTCGGAGTTCTTCACCCTTATCCTGCAGGGCAAGGTGGTGGTGCACGCCGGGTCGGACGATTTCGAGTCTGAGCTGGGGCCGTGGTGCTACATCGGGCAAAAAGCCCTCACCACGGACCCGTTCCTCCCCGACTTCCGCGCGTGTCCGCAGGGCGCGGTTCGGCTGTTGCGCATCCGCCGCGGGGACTACAAATCGGCGATGCGCGCCGCGCAGGTGGAGGCGATGAGCGGCTCGCGCTCAGTCACCGCCTCGCGCCACGCCGCGATGGGCGACGGCGACGGGGGCAGCGGCCGAAGCTCGCCGCCCCCGGGGGAGGGCGCCAGGCGGCACGCGCCCGGCGCGTCCCCGCTAGGCGTCGCCGCCGACGGCGTGCGCGTCGACGGGGTGGACAACGAGGACGGCGGCGACCTATGACGAGCGTAGACTGATGCCTGCGTAGCTACGTGAACGACTTTTTATCGCGAACGAACGACGGACGTAAACTAAACGACTGACATACACTAAACGACTGACGTACACACTCTGCGGTACGTAGACTACGTACTCATACTACGAATAATGCGTCTTTTCACAAAAAACGCGCGCTTCATTCGCTTCTCCGTGCTCGCGCGCGTCTCGGCTCTACCTCGGCCCCGCCTTGTGCACGTACCCGGGTCGCGTCGCGTCTCCGCCGGCGCCGCCGGAGGCGTCTCCGCCGCCGCTTTCCGCCGAGACGGCTTTTTTCCCCGCGTTCGCGCGCCACGACTTCTCCTTGACCTCGCAGAACGGCCCCGCCTCGCCCTTGGGGAACCCGACGTTCCTCGGGTCGTAGTCCGCGGGCATGCTGTCGTCCTTGGAGAAGTCGGGCTCGACGCGCACGGTGTTGACGCGCACGAACCCGACGCCGCCGCAGAGCAAGCACCGCCCGACGGTGCTCCTCGAGTTTTTTCGCGACGACTTGAAGGCGCGCGTCTTGACGAAGCCCGAGCCGCCGCACGACGCGCACCGCTCGTCGTACTTCATGGCGATGCGCGCGAGGACGCACGCGTCCTTGACGGGCTCGCACGTCGCCTCCTCCTCGGTGGACGGGCGCATGCGGCGCACCGAGGCCCACATGTACCCCTGGGGGGTCGAGATCGGGAGCGGGAGGCACCGCGACTTTTTCCCGTCCAGGGGGCTCGGGTCGGGGGCGCTCATCGCGCGGACGCGGAGCCCGTCGGCGCGCGACGCGCGCGGGACGGCCGCGGGGGCACGGGCGACGCGCGACAACCGCGAATCGCGGTGGGCCGCGCGCGAGTACGAGGCGTGCACCGCCCTCGGCGGCGCGTGGAGGCACATCACGCTCGCGTGCATCGGCTTTTCGCCCACGAGATATTTGTAGGTGCCGACGAAACCAGATCCCGAGGCACGCGGAGGTCACGGGGGCCGAGGACTCGCTCGGATTCGACAATGGCGAACGCGATGAGCTGTACTGCGTGAACGTAAACGGTGACTCGCAAGGCGCGCGCTTCGTTTTGCCGCGGCGACGCGACCCAGATGTCGCGTCGACACGAGCCGCGTCAGCAGCCGCGCTTTTTATCAAACGTCGCGCGAGATTTTCGAGATTTCGTTTCGGGTGACGTCGACGTTCGCTGCTGAAACTGCGTGACTGATGAGACACTGAGACGACTTCTCATCAGCTATCCACCGCGCCCGTGATCCCGTCCAGGAACAGCCACTCCCCGTTTTCCCCCCGGCGGAACGTGCTCAGCTCGGAGTGTTTCTCCTCCGCGAGCTCGTTGAACCCCTTCTGCCCCACCACGCGGCACTTGTACCGGAACCCGACGAGGTGCTCGCCGTCTTTCGACGGCTTGTCGCTGACAATCTCCAAGTCGTAGAATCGCACTTTTTTGCACGTCGCGCGCACGTCATCCGCCAACGAAGAGACCACCTTCCCCGACTCCGCCTTCGCGCCATCCTTGAAGATGGGATTCTCGGGGTGCGTGGTGCGCACCACGTACTCGCCCTCGCCCTTGGCGTACCCGGTGAAGCGCGAGCGCATCAGCGTCACGCAGTCCTGCGGATACTGCTCGCCCTTGTGATACGGCTTGCAGCACCGCGAGTACGGAAGCTTGTCTTCCCCGCCCCCGCACGGACACCGGTCGGACTCGCTCGCCGCGCCCTTCTTCACCACCACCGCCTCCTCCTCCTCGCCGCCCATCAGCTCCGCGAAGCCCTTCTTCTTCTTGCCGCGCGCGATCAGGGAGGCGCCTCGGTGCGCCGATCGCGACGGGTGGGGGGCGGGCGAGCGAGGGACGATGGGCGCACGTCGGCGGCTCGGGGAGGGGACTGCGTCGGGACGGCGGCCGGCGGGGGACGCGCGCGGGGACGCGCGCGCGGTCGCGGCGAGCGCGTTGGCGAGCACGAGGGGCATCGTGTCGGGACTTCGGCGCGGCCGGCGGGGCGGCGGCGCGTATGAGAGTGCCCGAGAGGCGTCGCGGGTTTATCCGAAAACCCGACAGCCCGAGCGAAAAGTGAAAGTCGTCTGGGAAAACGAGACCAGTCGTATTGACGGACGACGCGTTCATTGTTCCGGCGCGCGGTGAGGGGTCCGCGCGCCGAAGACCGCGGGGCCCGGAATCGTCATGCAGTCCAACTGGGCGGCGCTTCAGACGAAGATGAAGGGGAAAGGGAGGAAGGCACCGCGACCGGAGAAACGCGTCGAACCCGAAGCGAGCGGGTCCCGACAGGATGCGCGTGTGACGAAAAAGCGAAAAACAAAACACGCGCGTCGTCAGGCGAACGACGACGACGCGACGCGTGGGCGGTCGTCCGAGGAGACACCGGAGACGCCGGCGGCATCGCGACGGACGCACGCTAAGCCGAGCCACGATTCGATGGCGGTTCGATTCGATGGCGGTGACGCCGTGCCCCGCGCCTCCGCGCCGCCGCGACCGTCCGACGACGCGCGCATCCTCGACGACACCGCGCCGCTCGCGCCCGAGCGGCGACGCGCTTTTTCCGCGGCGGCGGCGGCGTCGGCGTCGGCGTCGCGCGACGCCGCGGGAGACGGCGTTTCTCAGGACCTCCGCGCGGCGCCGGTCGAGGCGGCGCGCCTCGAGGCGGTGTCGCACCTGTGTTTCGCGTTCGAGCGAGCCGCTTCAAACCTGCTGGGCGCGAACCGCTGGGCGAACGCGTTCGAGGAGCTCATGCTCGCGCACGACGCGCGCGACGACCCGCTCGTGCCGACGGACGACGCCGCGCGCGCGTTTTGCGCGGAGCGGTTCGCTCGCGCCCAACTCGCGCCCAACTCGAAAGCTTCCGAGACGGAGCTTCCGAGCTTCCAGGCACGACGCGACGACGACGCGATCGAAATTGCGACGGCATCCGTCGTCGCGGCGGTGCGGCGCGCGCGTGATGCCATCGCACGCGCCGCCGCGCGATTCGCCGGAACGCCGCGCGCGGACGCCGTCGCGCTCGCGCGCGTTCGGGTGGAGCGCGTCGACGCGCCGGCGGCGGCTTCTGCGAGTGACGCCGACGCCGGTTCCTCCGCGCGTGCACGCGTGCGCCTGCGGCTGGGGCAGGCCAAGGTGGAGCTCCGCGCCGAGCACTTCCAGAAGCTGGCGCGCCTGTGGCACAGCCACCGGCGAGCCGCCCGTCTCTTCTCGGCGGAAACCGCGAAGGAGAAGGATGCCGCTGCCCTCGAGACTATTAAGGGTGGTGCGTTTTGCGAAACCGACGTTTGCGGCGACGCGCGTTTCCTGCGCGCGGCGTTCGCGTGCGCGGCGCGCGTGGTGGCCGCGCAAGGGGGCATGCACCGCGTGGCCGGTGGGCACCACGCCGCGCTTCACGGTGAGGTGTTCGACGTGCTTAAATACGGCTCGCTTCGTGTCGAGGCTGAGCTGTTCGCGTCGCCGCTGAACTGCCGGTACGACGTCTTCTGCAGCGCGCACGCCGACGTGGACGCGCCGTTCGGGAGCCTGGGGAGTTTCTTCGCCTTCGCCCCGAGAGACGGGAGCTTCGAGGTGAACCCCCCGTTCGTGAGCGCGCTCGTCGCCAGGGTCGCCGCGCGGCTGGAGAGCCTGCTCGCGGACGCGGAGGCCCGCGGCGCGGCGCTTTCGTTCGCGGTGATCACGCCGCACTGGCCGCGCCGCGCCGCGTGGGAGGCGCTCGCCGGAAGCGCGTTCCGCGTCCGTCCGCCGCTCGTGATCGCCGCGCGCGACCACGGGTACGTGGACGGCGCGCAGCACTGCAGAAAGAAGAGGCACAAGCCCGCGAGCTGCGACACGTCAGTGCTCTTCCTGCAGACGTCGCGGGGGAGGGACGTGTACCCGCCCACGGACGAAACCGTCGAGGCGCTGAAAGACGCGTTCCGACGAAAGCGCTGATCGATTCGTTTCGCGAGACGTCTTTTCGAGAGACGTCTTCGCTCGGAGACGCGCGCGCGCGGCGCGACGTAGACGCGAATGATTGAATGACGCGGGTACGAAGCGGACGACATCACAACCGTAATGCTTTCGCGCGCGCCACCGACTCGCGACACGGCACGCTCGTCGCCGGGGTGATTGTCATCGACCGCGTACGAACTCGAAACGCACTCACCCCCGGAACAGCCCGTGCTTCGTGGCGCCCTCAATCACGAACGTCGCGATGAGGCCGACCATCGCCGCGCGGCCGTTCCAGGTTTCGGCGAGGGGCGCGAACCCGATTCGGCCGAGCGGCGTGTCCCGCCCGGGGAGCCCCTCGCAGTCCACCGCTCTCGGGTCGCACAGGTACTGCCGCCCCGCCTTCGCGCGCGGCTCTTTGCGGTACTTGGCGATGCCCGACCCCTCGAACGGGGTCAAACTCGGGTCCGCCGTCACGCACGGCGCCAGCGTCCCGGCGGTGACGAGGAAGATGATGGCGAAGCTCACGCCGTGGGTCAGGTTGTACGACAGCTGCGACGTGAAGGTTTCGCCCGTCGCGAGCTCCTTGATGAGCGCGGTGAAGAAGCCGAACATCGCAACTCTGCCGTTGACCACCTCGGGAACCGCTCCGTCCACGGCGAACAGCAACATGGCGTCCGCGCTCAGGGCTTTGTCCAGCACACTCGTCCCGGCGGGACCGGGCGCCGGCGCCGATCCGAGCTGCTCACGAGCGCGAGCGTTCTCCGCCTCGATCTCGGCCCAGTCGTTCGCGCTCAGGCGCTCGGGGCCTCGCTGGTCCGCGGGGCGCGCGCCGGGCGCCGCGGGCGCCCCCGGGGTCGGAGCCGCGACGGGGGGCTCCGCGGTGTCCGGCGCGTCGCGTCGCGCCTTCTTGCTCTTGGAGCGTCGGCCCATCGCCACCACGCGAAGGCCGTGCCGGGACGAGGGGGGTGAGCGCGCGGGCGCGACGAGCCGAGCCGCGCTCGGTGCGCCGACGCGCGTGCCGCACATCCCGAGCATCGCGAGCGGGGTGGAAAACGCGGGGAGAGGACCTTCCCGAACACCACCGGGCGTCGGCGAAGTAGCGGCCGGGCGGCGGTCGTCGTCTTATCGATATCGTCTGCGCGACAGGTGGCACACGGTCGCCGTCGAACTCACTCAATCAACAGACGGAGCGCCCAGTCGCGCAGTCGCGCTGCTGAAAAAACGCCGCTTCGCGAGCGGTCGTGTTT
>Ga0181558_10004196_pt1 | contig 12947 bp, 8 predicted proteins | sample 011ome_22_FD_133754 | JGI IMG/M metagenome (GOLD analysis project Ga0181558, IMG submission 133754) | Coastal salt marsh microbial communities from the Groves Creek Marsh, Skidaway Island, Georgia - 011507BT metaG (megahit assembly) | ecosystem: Environmental > Aquatic > Marine > Intertidal zone... | reverse complement strand
TGTCGTGTGCACGAGACACGCGATGTCTCTTTTCATCACTTTTCCACGTATACAAGTCGTACATACAAAAGCCGCGCGTCGCGGAGCGCGTTTCTATCGTACATCGCGCGCGTCTTTTTACTCTCCTCCGCGACTCGCGCGTCACCGCGTTTCCGATGGTAGCGGCGGTGGCAGCAACGACTCCCGTCGTCGCACGCGCGCGAAGTGTAACGTCCTGAGCATGGCGTTTATCTCCGAGTACACCGACCTCGTCGTCGGTCGTTCGGGCTGAGCTTCCTCGCGCTCTTCCGCGTGGGTTTCGTAATTTTCATCGAGCAGAGGCAACGCGTGCTTCCCGCCCCTGGTCCCCGCGCCCCTTCCCGCGGCGCCTCCGCCGTTCGCACGCGCGCGGTTCGCCGCGTCTCCCGTGTTCAGTCGCTTCACAGCGCGGTTCAGCTCAAGCACCTCGGGGTCGTTCCCGTTCTCGCCTTCCCCGGAAGCGCGCTTCCGCGACCCTCGAGTGCGACCCATGCCGCCAGCCAGATCCTCGACTCGCGTGGTCCCCCTCGACGCGACGCCGAACTCGGCGGAGCGCGAGCGGACGGCTCGCGACGCGCACGACGCGCCTTGAGTCTCCCGAGGCTTTCGGAAGCCGCACGCACGACTCCGACGAGCCCGTGCGGCGTCTTCTGGCGCTCCCGAGGCGTCCGCCGGGCTTGAGCGCGTGAGAGTTATTTCAATATCTCAGTTTCTGGAGGGTTTCGCGCGCCAAATCGGAGCGACTTTCGGGGAAAGTCTGTCGGCGGCGCATTACGCCCGGCACAAGGGGAACACCATGGGCAAGATGACCGCGAAGAAGCCCGCCGGCAAGAAGATGCCTTTCGGTACGACGAAAGGCGCCTTCGGGAAGGAAGGCAAAGGCGCGAAGGGGAGCAAAGGAGGGAGACCTCTCGCTAAAATGGTGCGCCCTCCACCCCCGAACCTTTTCGCTCCTCTCCATTCGCCCCTCTCGCGCACGACCCACCCCGTCGTTCTCCTCGCTGACACTATTGATTTCCACGCGTGCGCAGGATTGTGGCCAGGAGCGCACGAAGCGAGGCGGCGAAGCGGTTTTCGACGACTCCGTGCGACGGGACTGGGTGACGGGGTACAGCAAGCGCAAGACGGCGAGACGAAAGTTCGCGGTGAAGCAGGCGGAGGAGAAGGCGCGGAAGGAACGGTTGCAGGAGCGAAAAGAACGACGCGAGGAGATGAAACACAAGCTCGGACTGGACCGACCGGAAGAACCGAAAGAGGAAGTCGTGGGGACGGTGGAAACGGAGACCACCGAGTACGGCAACGGCGTGGTGGTCACCGTGGAGGGCCTCGATTGACTCCGCGCGCGGACGCCGCGACGAGCGAGCAGACATAATAACGCGAAAAAACCAACGAAAAGCCGCCGACGCGCCTAACAAAACGCCTCGCGCCGCGTACGCCTCCTCCTCAATCCCAGTCCTTCCTGCTCCGCACTTTCTTCTTGTCGCTTCCCCGCTTTTTGCTCTCCAGCCGCCGCTTGTTCGCCTTCTCCGCCTGCATCACCAGCTTCTTCTTCTTGCTCTTGCTGCTCTTCGAGTGCTGCGGGAGCTTGGACGCGCGGTTCAGGCACGCCTGCATCTTATCCAGAGCGTCGTCCACGTTCTGCTTCTGCGTGCGGTACCGCGAGGACTGAATCACGAGCTCGCCGTCCTTGTTCACGCGGTTCTTCTCCAGCACCACGAGCCGACGCGTGACCCAGCGCGGGAGCCAATCCTCGGCGTTTTCGAGATGCAGGCGCATGTCCACTTTCGTCGCGACTTTATTCACGTTCTGGCCGCCCGCGCCGCCCGATCGCGCGAACGCTACGACGACGTCCTCGCGCGTGACTTTGCGAGGCGGGTCGATGTTCTCCCCCGGTTCGGGCATGGGCAACGTGTCCGTGACGCGCACGTCCTGTACCCCGCGAAGGGCGTCGACGTCCTTCGCCGTTTTCGTCGTCGCGACTTCAACCGCCTCCTCGTCATCCGCCCACGGGTCGTCATCCTCGTCATCCTCGTCGTACCAGTCATCGTCCCAGTCCCCGCCGCGGCCCGCCGCGGAGACCGAGGTCTTGAGCCCGCGCGAGGACACGCAGCGGCTCGAGACCCACGCCTGCGCGGGCGACAGCCGGTCCGCGCGCGCGGTCGTGGGAAGCAACGACCCGGGGGCGCCGTGCGAGCTTCTCGCGACCACCTGATGAGAGAGGTGCCCAGCGCGCGAACACCGCGCGGGGCCCGCCGCGCGGTGGGCGGCGCCGTGCCGCGCTCGACCCAGCGCGACGCACGACGGGTACGTCCGTCTCGCACTCATCACGGCGACCACGCGCCCTGCCGCCGCCAACATCGCTGTCGTCGTCGAAACAGGCGCTCGGGGGAATGCACGCGGTATGGAAGTCTTCGTTGACGTCAAACTTCTCGAAAGTTTAAATGGTACCTGTCCCAGATAGATCTGACTTCCTCGTGCGCACGCCATGACCGCCCCCATGCAGGATCGTGACGCCAACGCGCTTTCAGTTCCCACGCCTCGTGCGATGGAGAAAGCGCCGGCTGACAAAGACCTTCGCGACACGATCAACCAGGCCAAGGCCAAGGGGGGTCGCAATCGCGGCAATCGTAACAAGGGAAAAACCGACGGCAAGCAGACGGAGCACAAGCCCGGGAAGAAAGGCCGTAACACGCAAGACTTCGCACCGAGCACGACCCCTCCTGGGTTGAAGCTCGTGGTGGGAAACCCCCGAAAGCCGACGCTGGGGAAGCAGATGCACGGCAGGCACGTGACGTACGTCCCCGGCTTCTTCTGCGACGAAGAGGAAACAGAGGTGTTCGGAAAGCTCATGGCGGAGGTTCGCGCGGCGGGCAGTCCTGAGATGTGGGTGCCGTGGCACGAGAAGTCGCACTTCATCGCGAACGACAGAGAGCGACACGGCAAGTGGAAAGACGACTCGCCCGTGTTCTGCGCCGTCATCGAGAAGATCGCGCGGTACTTCGAGATGGACGTCAAGGCGACGCGGTTCAACTGGTACCGCAACGCGGAAGAGTGGAAGCCGTACCACCACGACGCCGCCGCGGTGAAGAAAGACAAGGCGAAGACCCAGAACTGCACGATCGCCGTTTCCTTCGGCGCGACGCGCGACGTCGCGTTCGAGCACGCCAAGACGAAGACCACCGTTTTTCTGCCGCAGACGCACGGCTCGGCGTACTGCTTCGGCCACGACGTGAACGTGGAGTGGAGACACGGCGTTCCGCAGGTCCCCGAGGCGCTGCGCGGCGCCGCCGCCGGCGCGAACGAAGAGCGCGTCTCCATCATCGCGTGGGGGTGGGTGGACCAAAACAGAAACGATTCGGACGCGTTCGCGAACTGACTGACACGTGTGAGCATCATCATTCATTTCATCGCTCGCACCTCTCGCGCACCGCGCGCAGGGTTTCCGCGAACCCGTCATCCCACGCCGCCGCCGGCGTCCCGGTTTCCTCGGCGAACTTCGCCGCCGCAAACGCCACCACCGCCTCCAGCGCGTCGTACCGCGCCAGCCGCGTCTCTGTCGGCCCGCACCCTTTGCCGTCCCACAGCCCTATGCCCCCCGCGAACGCCTCCGCGCCGGGCCGCACGGACCCGAAGAACACCTCCCCCAGACGCAGCCCCTGTGCGAAGCGCGGCACTTCGCGCGTCCCGGCGGGCACCGCGTACAAGCCGGCTTGCCGCCGCGAGTCCCAGCGCAGGTGGCCGTGCTTCACGACGAAGTACGTGACCGCCGGGAACACGACTCTTCGTAAGAACGCCTCCTGCAAACTCGCGGGGAACCCCAACGTCTCGAGTTTGCGCTCCACTCTCGCGTCCAGAACCCCCGCGTTGAGCCGTTTCCGGATCTGCACGCATCTCAGGCCCAACCGCGTTCCGGCGGCGATGCGCGGCAGCCCGCTCGCCGCTGCTTCCGCGCCGGCGGGAAGCGTAAAAGTGGTGGGCACGGCGAGGTGGCCGTGCTTTTTCTTGAACCACTCCATCGCGGGCACGTCGCGCAGCTCCCACTTCTCGAAGCTCGTGGTCTCCCACGGGAACCCCAGCGCGTCCAGCAGACGCACGCGTTCGGGCTGCTGGTCCAGGTAAAACCCCTTCGCTTTGTTGCGCATGTCGTGCGAAACCGACCCGAGCGCGAACAACCGGGCGTGCGGCTCCAGGTCGCGCTCGGACTCGGGGGTGACGTAGTCCCGGGGCACGATCAGATGGCCGTGTTTGCGTTTGAAGTACTGCAGCGCGGGGACGATCTGGTGGTCGAAGACCCACTTTTTGGATTTCCACACGAACCGCTGCGCGGGACTGGGCCCGCCCAAAGACATGAGCGCGTCCAGTTTCCCGGGATCGCTCTTCACGAAATCGCCGCGCGCGCGTATGTTATCGACGCGCTTCCCCAAGGCGAAGCCCCGGATGTCGTACGGCACGGGGGACTCGTCAGGCACGGTGTACAGCTTGTGCACGTTCAGGTGCGAGTGCACCTCGTAGAAGTACCGCAGCGCGGGGATGACTCGGTCGTAGAAGAGATCGCCGTCGAATCGTTCTCTTCTCGTGTGCGACGCGGACAGCGACGCGACGCCGTCGAGCGACGCGACGCCTCCGGCCCGCCCCGCCCCCCCGGGAACGCCCCCGACGGACGGCACGAGCGAGCGCATCTTCATGGCCTCCACCTCGGGTGACGGTTTCTTCTTCCGCCGCTTCTTCGCGGAAGCGCCCGAGGCCTCGGTGGACATCGTCATCTCGCGGTGCCCACCCGCGATCGCGGGGACCGCAGTCGGCGGGAGCGACCGCGCCGGGCCCGCGACCCACGCCCGCAGGTGGGGCAGCGCGCGCGCCGCCGCGCCGAGCGTCCCGCGGCCCCGCGGAAGCATCGCGCCTCGTCCGCCTCCCGAAGCGGGTGTGTCGCCCACGCGCCCGATTGTGACGGCGAATGGGGATGCCTCGAAGTTCGGCGACCCGCCTCTGCGAAAACGACGCCGAAAAAAAAAAAAATTGCGCGCGAACAAATTCTCCGTTTGTACGGGAAAGTTGAGGGTTCACAACTCCTCCCTCACCCGTTTCAGAACAGACGATCTTGCACAGCGTCGTTTTTAGCCGCGCAGCTCTGCCACTGGCGGAGAGGCGATTTGCTTTTAGCCACGTTTTGGCTTTTTCGTTTCGCGGCGGCACTGTTGGTCAACGCGCGACGCGACAGCGACGCGCGAGGATGGCATCGTCGGCGGTCGCGGTCGCGGCACGGGCCGCGGTGGCGTCCGCCATATGTGTGGGGTCGATCAACGCGCGCGCGCGATTGAGGGATGAGCGCTCGGGGCGCTTCGCGTTCGCGGAGGCGCACGGCGAATCTGACGAGGATGCGCTGCCGCAGGTTCGTACTTTCCGAAGCTATCCGCGAACCTCGGAACGACGCGCGCCGACGGAAGCGTTCGACGATGCGATAAACCCCGAGTCGTTTCGACGAGCGCCTCCGCGTGCTCTCCGCGTGTTTTCATGTCCTCCTCGCCGACATCGCCGCCCGAGGAAGTCTCGCTAACATCCATCCCCGCCTCCGCATCCCCTCCCTCTCGTCCGCAGTTCGACATGGGCGCGCCGTGCGTCCTCGAGGCGATCGGAACGTTTTTCGTGGTGCTCTCCATCCTGATCACCGCGGACCCGTTCCGCGACGCGCGCGCGGTGGTCAAGCACGTCGCGCGCCGCTGCGTGCGAGGGGGGCAACACCTCTTCTTCTCGGAAAGAAGAAGCTCAGGGCACCGCGCGTCCTCCGAGGGACGCCGCCGCGAGACCCCGTTCGACGCCTTCGCCGAGGATGGCGAGCCGGCGCTCGACCGGACGCCGCGCATGACCCCCGCGCTCGACGCGCTCGTGACGGACGCGGACGTCGAGCACTTCCTGCAGGAGCTCGCGAGCGTGGCTACGGAGCGCGAGGCGGAGGAGGCCATCGCGCGAGAAGAGGAGGCGCCCGAGAGGTGGCTCGAGGCGGAGGAGGAGGTGATGTCCGGCGGCGACCGGGACGGCGGCGGGTGGCGTCATCATCAAAGAGAGACGCGCGGAGACGAGGAGAGCGACGACGCGCGGAGACGCGCTGGCGTCGACGCCGCGACGGTTGCGGCGACCGCTTCGGGCTGGATCGTGTTGGCTCGCGGGGACACGGGCAACGGCACGACGTACCGTTTGCTGAAGCGAAACGGCCCCGCGCCCGGAACGGCGTCGGAGGGTCGGCGCGGCCTGACGCAGTTCCGGCTTGAGATGGTGATGGAGGGCGTCAGCGCCGAGCAGCTGACGCGCGTGCAGATGAACGATGTGATCCGCGGCGAGTGGGACACGTCACTTGTGGCGGCGGGCCACCTCGCGCGCTCGGATGCGGAGACGTACGACGTGTCCACGGACATGTCCTCTATCACGGATGCCGAGGACAACGACGCGGGCGAGGGCTCCGAGCTGGCGTTTTGGCGGATGAAGTTCCCCGCGCCGCTCGCGCCGCGCGACTACCTGTTCGTGCGCCGGCGGTGGCGGTGCGCGGACGGCGCGTACTACGGCGTCACCAAGGACGCGACCGGTTCGTGCGACGCCGACGCGCTCCTCGACAGCCTCGGGCCGCGGAACGGCGGAAAGGGGTTCCGCGTGCGACGCATCTTCTCGGGGCAGCGCGTCCGCGACGTCGCGTCGCGGACCCGGCGGGTCAAAGAGGACGAGCCTCTCCCGACGCCGCGCGCCGTCCCGCCTTCGCCCGCGAACTCCACCACGAGCGCCGCGAGCGGCGGGGATTTCCACGATGATCGTATGAGAACGGCTCCGGTTCCGCGTGATCGTCAGTACGGCGCCGCCGAGCTGGTTTCCGTGTACCACGAGGACTCGGGCGTCCCCGCGGCGGTGATTTGCCTGGGCGCGTGCAAAGGGCTCGCGCCGTACATGCGCGCGCTGGAGGAAGCCGCGCGCGGCGGGCGGTTCGCGCCCGGCGCCTCCGGCGCGTTCGCGCGCGCTGGAGGAAGCCGCGGCTTCGACGCGGCCACGAGACACGCGCGTGTGCGCCGTCGTCTGTTCGGGAAGGACGGCGTGGCGGCGTCGTTCTGGCCGCTGCGGCGATTCAACCTGGCGCGCGGCGACGCGGCGGCGCGGTGGTTCCCGCGCCGCGGCGGCGTGGTGGGCGAGAACTCGGTGGGGGGCCACCGCCCGCACGGCGTGCGTTCGACGCTCTCGCGCATAAAGCGTTCGCTCATCCACCGCACGAAGCACAGGCGCGCGCCGGGGCACGACCACGTCCGCGCGGAGGGTCGCAGGAGGCGGCTGATGGTCAGAGCCGCGGGGCTGGTCGCGCTCGCGTCCCGGATCGCGAAGAGCCGCTGACGCGCGCGGCGCGCGGCGGGTGCGTTTTTTTTAGTGAAACCTACGTAGTCCGCGAATCGATACCCACTACTAGCTAGCTAGCTATAGCTAGCTCTAGAGTCTACTCCATCGCCAGCTCGTGCGATGACCTCCCCGGGTACAGCACCGAGCCCCCGCCCAGACACGTGTCCCCGTCGTACAGCACCAGCGCCTGTCCCGGCGTGAGCGCGCGCGTCGGCGCGTCGAAGCGCACCTCCAAGACGGCGCCGTCCGAGACGGCGTTTCTTTTCGGTCCGAACCGCGTCGGTTGAATCGCCGGCGCGTCGCCGCTCGGCACCAGCCTGACTTCGCAAGCCACGCGCTCGCCCCCGTACCGCGTCTGCGCGGTGAGCCGCGTCACCGACGCGGGTTTTACATCTTTCGTTTTTGAAACATCGGAAAACACACCCGGCGGGGACCCGGAAGCGCTCGTCCAGAAGCACCCGCCCACCGCCGCCTCGCGAGCGAAGAGCGCTCGGTGCTCCGGGCCCGGCGCGACGTACGCGACGTTCGCGCCGGGGCTCGCGTCTTTCCCGACGACGTACCAGGGCACGCGCGCGCCTCCCACGCGCGCCCTCTGCCCGACTGTGTACCGACTCAGACCCGCGTGCGTGCCGATCACGCGCCCGTCGTCCACAGAGACGAACGCGCCGGGAACGAAGGACGCGTCCGACGCGCACACGTCCGCCGCGCCCGCCGCGTCCGTCTCTGTGGACGACGCGTCGCCGTACTGCGCGATGAAGTCCCCGAAGTTTTGCTTCCGGCCGACGTGGCAGATGCCCGCGCTGCTCCTGCGCGCGGTGACGGCCGCGGGCAGGCGCGCGGGGCCCGACGCGAGCGCCCGGACCTGTTTCTTCGTCAACCCGCCGAGGGGGAAGCACGCGCGCCGCAGCGACGCGCCGCGCACGGACGCGAGGAAGTACGACTGATCCTTCGTCTCGTCGACGCCGCGAAGCAGCCGACTCTCGTTCGCGTCGTTTCCCGTCTCGCGGTCTCCCGTCGGCGCGACGCGCGCGTAGTGCCCTGTGGCGAGCACGTCCGCGCCCAGGGCCTCCTCGCAGTGGCGCAGCAACGCCCCGAACTTGATGTGGCGGTTGCAGGCGAGGTCGGGGTTAGGCGTGGCGTTGCCGCGCTCGAAGTCCCGCAGGAATGGCTCGAACACGGCGTGCCAGTACTCGCGCACGAAGTCCACTTCCTTCAGTTCGACGTCCAGCGCCGCGGCGACCGCGCGCGCGTCCCTCTGGTCCTTCTCGAACTCGCACGCCCCGCCCGTCTCCTCCGCCTCGTCCCAGTTGCGCATCAGCACGCCGGTCACGTCGAACCCGGCGGATTTCAGGAGCCACGCGGCCACCGCGGAGTCGACGCCGCCGGAGATGCCGACGGCGACGCGCGCGGGTCGTCCCGCCGACGACGGGGACGCCCATCCGTCGCCCCGCGAACGCTCGCCCTCGCCGGATCCGCGGGAGACGAGCGGCCTCGGGAGGTGCGGGAGCACGCGCGCGACGACGTCGGGGTCGCGCACGGCGGCGGCCAGCCGCGAGGCGACGAGGGCGTCCAACTCGGCAGCCTCGGCACAGCCGGACAGCGAGCGTCGCGGTGCCGACCGAGAGGGCGGGGCTCGCCACGCATGCACGCGCGCAGAAGGGCAGCACCGCCGGGGGAGACTCGCATCCGCGAGCGCGCGCGCGATCGCGCGTCGCATCGCGCGTCGAAGCCGCCGGGCTCGATGCCCGTCTCCGCGGAGGATCTGACAGCGCGCCGCGGAGTGCCCCGCTCCGCAGGTTGCTGTCGTCTCCACAAACCTCAGAGAAATCACGGTCTAAGTCTCGGACGTGCCGACAGAACCCAGATTCCCCCAGAGGCGAGATCGTCAGCGGCTCGCCCACAACGCCACGCGCGACCGCACGACTCGAGGCGCGCACGATCTTCGAGGAGTGTTCGACACACGTCGTCGCACGTGGACCGCATCTCGTCGACGCCACGCTCGCCACTTTCGGTGGCGCGCGCGCGAAACGGCCAAACCATCTTGGCACCCTCAAGCAACCAACAACGACCGGCTGAGCTCGTCTGACTGTTTGCCCTGTGCGAACAGCTCCAGTATGACGGAAAAACGGCTGTCGTGGTTCCTCCTCGCGCTTCTGCCTGCCGCCTCGCTCGCGGCTGCGCCGGGCGCCTCCGCGCCTTTCCCGTCGAAGGAATCGATTTCCGTGCGTGATGTCTTCCAGATCGCGCGCCCCAGCGCAGACCACGCCTCCCTGGAGGTGGTGGCGTCCGGCGTGCGCCGGCTCGAGTCGCTCGAGGAAAAGATCTCCGTCGTGGCCATCGTCGGCGGGTACCACTCCGGCAAGTCGTTCATGCTCAACGCGTTGAACGAATCCTTCGGCACCAGGGACTTCGGCTTCGAGATGACGGACTCGCACGAGCCCACGACGCGGGGTTTGTGGCTGGGACTCACCGATATGACCTCGGAGGTGGATGGCTCGCGCGTCGCGCTGCTAGACACCGAGGGATTCTCGTCGGCGGGCGTCGCCGAGTCGTACGACGCGCAAATCTTCTCCGTCGCCGCGTTACTCGCCTCGCACCTGGTCTACAACTCCAGGACGCTCATCACCGCGGCGGAGGTGGAGTACCTCGAGACGCTCGCGCGACGCGCGCACCTGTGGTCGCTCACGACGCGCGTCGGGGGCGAGTCTACGAAAACAGAGTCTACGAAAACGGAGACGCCCGGCCTGGCCGCGTTCCCGCCGCTCACGTGGGCGGTGCAGGACTTCGGCTGGGACTTGCGGGGGGCGGACCCGACGTCGTGGCTCGCGTCGTTCATGGGCGGTGCAGGAGACGACGAATCACTAAAAAAAAGCACTCCGAAAAGCACTCCGATCGGGCGCCGCCCGCTGGTGGACGGGAACTACACGTTGCGTGAGCTGTTCCGCGGAGACGTGCGCGCGCGCGTGTTCGCCCCCCCCGCGACAGCGCGCGCGTCGCCGGCGAGTTTGCGCGACGCGCCCGTTGATTTTCTCGACCCGCTCTTTCTCGCCGCGACGCGCGCGTTTCGAGGCGAGCTTCTCCGCTCCGCCGCCTCGAGACGGAGCGCCGTGGACGCTGCACCAGACGCGGGCACGCGCGGTGCGAGTCTCGCCGCGCGTCTCCGCACGCTCGTGGACGCCGCGCGCGACGGAAGTCTCCCCGAGCTCCCGTCGCTGTGGTCCTCCGCCTGGGAGTCGCGGCTGGTCGCCGGCGCCGCCGCCGCCGCGCTCGCGGCGCGCGACGCGGCGGCGCGGGCGGCGCTCGCAGCCTCGCCGCCGCTCGCGCCTTGCGCGTTCGAGGCGGCGCTCGCGGACGCGCGCGCCGACGCTGAGCGACTGTTCAAGACGCACCTGTTCGGCCTCGAGCGGCTCTGGCGTGGTCCGCTGCGGGAGACGCGCGGCGCGATGGCGCGGCGCGACGCAAAAGACGCGGAGGCGAACGACGCGGCGGTGGCGGCGACGCTGCGTCTCGCCGCGGACGACGCGAAGGACACCGCGGCGCGCGGCATCGCCGCCGTCGCGCGCCCCGTGCCTCCCGCCGCGTTCAGGCGCGAGATGGACGAGGTTCTCGGGCCGATAGACGCCGCGTTCCGCGAGAAGACGCGCGCGTACATGCGGTGCGCCGCGTCGCGCGGCGCGGCGCGAGAGGTGGCGCGAGAGATGGCGCGCGCGCGAGACGGCGCGGCGACCGCCGCCGAGCGCGACAACGCGGCGCGCGGCACCGCGACGCTCGCCGCGGCGGTCGCCGCCGGGACGCGCGCGTACGACCTCGAGATGACCGCCTCGACGCTCAGCTCCGCTGGTTCCGTCCCGGAGGGACCGGGACTCGAGCCCGGGACTCGAGTGAAGGGAGAAGACGCGTCTTCGATTCCCCGCGCGTCGACGAAACCGAACGCGAAACCGCGCGGCGACGAAGCGCTCGGCGACGAAACCGTGACCGCGCTGGGCACGCCTCTGCGCGCGTCGGCGGTGGCGGCGCTCGACGCGATGACGCGCGACCTCGCGCGACGCGCGTTCCGCGACGCCGCGGAGGCGGCGGGCGCGGCGTGGATGCTCGAGACGCGCGACGGCGTCGCGAGCGCGAAGGCCCTCGAGGACGCGCTCGAGCGCCGAGGCGAGCACTGGCGCCGACGCAACGCGAGACTCGCGGCGGCGGCGGCGGAGGCGGTGCGCGAGGACGTCGTGGCGTTCGCTGAGGCGGAGACGGACGCGTTCGCGCGCCGGCTGTCGCTCCGCGAAGCGCTCTTGAACGAAACCGAGGCGCTCGTCGCGAAATCGCTCGAGACGTTTGACCTGTGGACGTCCGGGTTCGAGGACGTCCCCGAACGCGCCGACGCGAGAGCGTCGCTCGCGGGGACGCTCGGGAACCTCGCCGCCGCCGCGCGCGCCGGGAACGCCGCCGCCTGGGCGGAGGCGCTCGCGCCGGTGGGCGCGGCCGCGCGCCACCGCCTGGAGGCGGAGCCGACGTGTTTCCGAGGTTTCCGAGGCGCCATCACCGCCGTCACCGGGGACGGGCTCGCCAGCCTCGCCAGGCTCGCGAGCCTCACCAGCCTCCTCCGCGCGTGCGCGCGCGACGCGGCGCCCTCGGCTCTCGAGCGCCGCGCCGCCGACGCGTGGCTCGCCGCCTTCGAGGACGCGCGAGACGCGGGAACACCGCAGCCTTTTTTCGGGAAGAGGACGTTCCTCTCCTCGGCGGCGACGTCTACGGACGCGGCCGCCGCGCGAAAAGCTGGGGAGATGTCCTCCGAGGCGCTTCGCGAAGTCGCGCGCGCGTTCGCCGCGACGGACGCGTTCGTCGCCTCGCTTCGCGCGTCTCTGGCGCGTCTCAGACGGGGCGTTCTCGCCGCCGTCGTCACCGCCGCCGCCCTTCTCGTCCTCCCGGCGACGCGACGGGCCGCGCGGGGGAACGCGCCCCGCCGCGACCGACGACGCAGGTCGAGGACGCCGCCGCTCGACGGACTGAGACTTCCCAAAGACGAGACCGAGGAGGACAGAGACGACCGGCCGGGTGCGGCGAAGGACGCGAACCCGATTGAGTTCGCCGCGCGTCAGCCGCTTCCGGGCGACGACGCCTTGGACGCCGACGACGCCGAGGACGCCGCCGCCGCGCCTTCGCCCGTCCCGTCCGTGATTTTGATTTCCTCCTCGGACACCGACGTCACGGACGACGGGACGGGCGACGGCGGGTACGCCGTCGTGTCTCACGACGAAACCTTCGACGAGGCGGAAGCGACGCGTCGTCGCCTCGAGGAGGCGCGCCGCTCGACGGCTCCGGACCCCGCGCGATTTCCGCCGCTGGATATCTTCGCGGTGACCGTCGGCGACGTGTCGCGCGCGATCGAGGGCGTGAGGCGCGACGAGAAGGACGCGATCGCGTTCATGCGCGCGTTTAGCGATCACCCGGACGTCCTCCACTGGCGCATTCCGGTCGCGGACGAGTACAGACGCGCGTCCACGAGCACAGACGCGTGGACGGAGCACGTGGGCCGCGACGCGGGCGCGGACGCGCGCGACCTCGCCGCG
>Ga0181558_10004193_pt1 | contig 12953 bp, 9 predicted proteins | sample 011ome_22_FD_133754 | JGI IMG/M metagenome (GOLD analysis project Ga0181558, IMG submission 133754) | Coastal salt marsh microbial communities from the Groves Creek Marsh, Skidaway Island, Georgia - 011507BT metaG (megahit assembly) | ecosystem: Environmental > Aquatic > Marine > Intertidal zone... | reverse complement strand
CTGCTGTGCGGGCATATTGGTACCATAAGCAACAAGCCGTTGGAGCAGTGCAGCATGACGGAAACACATGACCATACCCCACCTGAGACCTGGACATGGGACGCAGAAAATGGTGGGCATTTTGCGTCGATCAACCGTCCGGTTGCCGGGGCCACGCATGAAAAGGCATTGCCGGTCGGCAAGCATCCGTTTCAGCTCTATTCGCTGGCCACGCCAAATGGTGTCAAAGTCACCATTATGTTCGAGGAATTATTGGCACTGGGCATCACGGATGCTGAATATGATGCCTGGCTGATCCGCATCGAAGACGGCGATCAATTTGGCAGCGGTTTTGTCGACGTCAACCCGAATTCAAAAATCCCGGCATTGATGGATCATTCGGCCAAAACACCAACACGGATATTTGAGTCCGGGGCCATCCTGCTGTATCTGGCGGAAAAATTTGATGTTTTTTTGCCTAGTGATAGCGCCGCCCGCACCGAATGTCTGTGCTGGCTGTTCTGGCAAATGGGAAGCGCCCCCTATCTTGGTGGCGGGTTTGGGCATTTTTACGCCTATGCGCCGTATAAAATGGAATATCCGATCAACCGGTTTACCATGGAAACCAAACGCCAGCTTGATGTGCTGGATCAGCGTCTTGGCACTGTGCCGTTTATCGGCGGATCAGATTACAGCATTGCCGATATGGCGATTTGGCCATGGTACGGGCAATTGGTGTTGGGCAGGCAATATAACGCCGGGACATTTCTGGATGCCGATTCCTACATATATGTTAAAAAATGGGCCGAACTGATCGACGCCAGACCGGCTGTGCAGCGTGGCCGCATGGTCAATAAAATCAAAGGTGACCCAAGCATGCAGCTGCATGAACGTCATGACGCCGCTGATTTTGATGCACAAACCAAAGACAAGAAACGCGTGTAAAAACTATGGAGATCAGGTTTTTCTATTTTTTTGACTGTTTCGCCAAAAAGGATTCCTATTGCGGTGGTTTTATTATGTACCGCCTTTTAAAATATGGCGTGTAGCGACAACGGGCTATGATGAAATGAAACATGAAGGACGCAAATGAAAACAGCACTTATTACCGGTATTACTGGCCAGGATGGTTCGTACCTGTCTGAATTCCTGCTCGAAAAAGGGTATGTTGTTCATGGTGTCAAAAGACGTTCCTCAAGTTTCAACACGAACAGGATTGATCATCTTTTTAACAGCCATTACGCTGAAGATGGACAGTTTCTTCTGCATCATGGTGACATGACAGATGCGTCTAGCCTCATTCACATCATGGAAAAAGTTGAGCCAACAGAAATATATAATTTGGCCGCGCAGTCACATGTCGCCGTTAGTTTTGAAGAGCCAGAATATACCGCAAATTCGGATGCCCTGGGCACCCTCAGAATACTTGAGGCCATGCGTACATTAAAACTGGAAAAAACCTGTAAATTTTATCAGGCAAGCACATCAGAGCTATATGGGCTGGTCCAGCAAACCCCGCAAACAGAAGTGACGCCATTTTACCCACGTAGTCCTTATGCTGTCGCCAAACTCTACGCCTATTGGATCACGGTAAACTATCGGGAAAGCTATGATTTGTTTGCCTGTAATGGGATCTTGTTTAATCACGAAAGCCCTCGCCGAGGCGAAACCTTTGTCACGCGTAAAATAACAAGAGCGTTGACGCGTATCAAAGCAGGATTAGAAAATTGCCTGAGCATTGGTAACCTCAATGCCTTACGCGATTGGGGTCATGCACGAGATTTCGTTGAAATGCAATGGCTTATGTTGCAGCAAGACAAGCCTGAGGACTATGTGATCGCAACTGGTGAACAGCATTCTGTGCGCGAGTTCATAATCGAGACAGCGCAATGCCTTGGCATGCAACTTGAATGGCAGGGATCCGGGGTTGATGAGGTTGCTTATTGGCGCAATTGCGAAACCAGATCAATGGATAAGCCAATTGTTTCCGTTGATAAACGCTATTTTAGGCCAGCTGAAGTTGAAACCTTGCTTGGGGATGCGTCTAAAGCACAGACCAATTTAGGATGGACGCCTAAAGTGAGCTTTTCTGAATTAGTGCAAGAAATGGCTGAGGCAGATTTGGCAGAAGCGATGCAAGCCGCGAAAAACGCCGGATAATGCCATGTGATTTGCGCTTTTTAAAAAGGCCAGTTGGGATAACGCCATAAGCCGATTATGGCAGAGGATATGTACTTCATGAGAGTGTTTTTGACCGGTGGCGGTGGAATGGTAGGTCGGAATTTGGCTGCGCATAAAAGCGCTGCCAGACACACATTGATGGCGCCGTCGCGTCAACAACTTGATCTCAGCAATTTTCAGGATATCACACATTTCATACAGGATAGCCGGCCTGATATTATTATTCATGCGGCTGGTAAAGTCGGTGGCATCAAGGCCAACATAGCTGATCCCTACGGCTTTTTTGCTGAAAATCTGACGCTTGGCCAAAATGTGATTGGCGCGGCGAAAGAATGCAAAGTACCAAGGCTAATCAATCTTGGTAGCTCGTGTATCTACCCATGCAATGCACCAAGTCCACTTAAAGAAACCGATGTGCTGACCGGCAGCCTTGAGCCAACCAATGAGGGCTATGCCCTTGCCAAAATAGCAGCATTGCGCCTTTGTGATTACATTTCCAGCCAGTTTGACGAGCTGAGCTATAAGACAATTATACCGTGTAATCTCTTTGGCCCATTTGATAAATTTGACCTGATCAAAGCACATTTAATTCCAGCGATAATCAGGAAAATTGATGATGCGGTGAATGCCAGTGCCAAGTCTGTCACCATATGGGGTGATGGATCGGCGCGACGTGAATTTATGTTTGCTGGTGATTTTGCCGGCCTTTTGTGGCGCGCCTGCGAAATGTTTGATAGCCTGCCTCCCGTTATGAACGCGGGTGTCGGGCATGATTATTCAGTAAAAGACTATTATGAAATTATCGCTTCGGTCATTGGCTATCGCGGCGAATTTGATTTCGACTTGTCGCAGCCAACAGGCATGGCCCAAAAACTTACAAGTTGCGAGCTTGCTTCAAGTTGGGGGTGGGATGCACAGGTGAAACTAACCGATGGTATTGCACAAACATATCGTTATTTTAAAGGAGTCGAGCCTTGCAAACCGTGAATTACCCCCTTGCAACCACCACCTGGGATGATGGTGAATATGCCGCAATGCAACGCGTTATTGATGGCGGCCGGTTCACGATGGGGCATTATGTAGCCGAATTTGAAGCGGCTTTTGCACAATTTCATGATCGTCAATTTGCGGTGATGGTTAATTCCGGATCTTCAGCAAACTTGCTGATGGTTGCGGCTCTTTTCTACATAAAGACCAATGCTCTTCAAGCCGGTGATGAAGTCATTGTCCCGGCGGTGTCCTGGAGTACAACTTATGCGCCATTGAGCCAATACGGGCTGAAGGTCCGACTGGTTGATATTGATCTTGATACGATGAATTTTGATCTGGAACAGCTCGCCGCAGCCATTTCGCCGAAAACCAAGCTGATATTTGCAGTTAACCTGTTGGGTAACCCGAATGATTTTGCGGCCATCCAGAAATTGATTGCTGATAAAAATATTATGTTAATCGAAGATAATTGCGAGTCACTCGGTGCCGATATCGACGGCGTCAAAACCGGATGTTTTGGCGCAATGGCGAGTTTTAGCACGTTTTTTTCACATCATATTTCTACGATGGAAGGTGGTGTTATCCTCACAGATGATGAGGAGTTATATCACATTCTATTGTGTCTGCGGGCGCATGGCTGGACCAGACAGCTACCTGAAAAAAACCTGCTCACCGGTACTAAATCCGGAGACCCGTTCGAAGAGTCGTTTCGTTTTGTATTGCCGGGGTATAATGTGCGCCCGCTTGAGTTGTCCGGCGCGATCGGGCTGGAACAGCTGAAAAAACTTCCGGACATCATCAACGGGCGCCAGAAAAACGCATGTTTTTTCAAAGACACAATGGATAATCATCCTTTGCTGTCGATACAAAAGGAAATTGGTAATAGCAGCTGGTTTGGTTTCAGTCTGGTCATCAGGCCGGATTGTGGCTTCACCCGAAATGAACTGAGATTGTTTTTAGATAAGAATGGTGTTGAGTACAGACCCATAGTGGCAGGTAATTTTGCCAAACAGGCGATGATCAAACATATGGATGTTGAGCCCGTCGGCACCTTGCCCAATGCGTCATACGTTCAAACCAAGGGGCTGTTTATTGGCAACCACCACTACGATATCACCGGCGCGTTAGCCTTTTTGAAACAGTTATAAATGACAAAAATGGGTGACACGCCAGAAGAACATTTTCCGATGCACGAACCTATTCAAACGGTGGCGGCAACAAAAGGAATTGTCATTCTTTTCGATCCGCCATCATATCATTATCACAAGAACCAGTTTTTCAACTTAGACACCGCACTCAATCGGGACAATACGTTGCGCCCGAACAATGAATTAAAGCGACGACTTGAAAATTGTGGCTACCCGGTTTTCACCGCAGACATGTTAGACGAAATACGCCCTTTTTATGAGGGATGCAGATTTCACTATTGGGGATTTGGTGTGCCGGTATCACGTGCTTTGGCTTTTGCTAGTGATAATTTGGACAAGATTGGTGCCGCGCTGTTTGAACCACCGTTGGTGAAGCCTGCAGACTATAGAGACATAAAAAGCCTGACAAAAATATTCAGCATAGTATTTTTACACAACAGCGTGGGTGATGGATATGAACTGTCAGATGATGTTGATACGTCAAAAATAGAAAAGCTGATCTGGACGAACCGCAATTATACCAATGCAGATGCCAGCTCTGCACCGGCAAAGCGATTGAAAAAGTTTGCGATGATTGCAGGGGCACATTTTAAAAAAGCCCGCCCTGAAAACGGTTATGGCAAGAGATTAGAGGCCATTGCGTGTCTGGCGCCAAAATCTGCCTTGGATTTATATGGATTTGGGTGGCAGCGTGTCCAAATTAGGGCGCCATTCGCGTCTCTATTTTGGTGCTTTAAACTGTGGCGATATGGGCTAGATGTGTGCAGTCCGACAAGTAAAAATGACGTATATCGGCATTATGATTTTGCCCTATGTTTTGAGAATATGCTGATGACAGGCTATATCACCGAAAAACTGTTTGATGCCCTTTTTGCGGGGTGCATTCCGGTCTATTGGGGGGCGTCCGATATCGCGCATTATGTGCCGCAAGATTGTTACATTAATCTTGATGATTTTTCCGACATGCAGGCTTGTTTTGACCACTGTCTGGGATTGTCTACAGCCGAGAAGAATGCGTATCGAACAGCAATTAGTCGCTTCTTGGTATCATCCGAGTTCTCAATATTTCATAATGGATTTCATGGGCAGATTGCTACATTTTATGACGCCGACTAACCGAGGACAGCAAACCCTCAACGCGGTGATATAAAGGCGAATTTAAATGGCTGATAAAAATAATAAAAATGGCTTTGACAGTATTGTTGGCAAAAAGTTTATTTATATCGGTGACGTTGTCACCTTCATAAAAATACTAAAATCAATAAATTTCAAAATTTACGGTGTTGCTACTGTTGGCATCCTGTTAGCGGTTATAGAGGTGCTGGCATTGCTTACCTTGGCTACATTTGTTAGCAGTATTTTACAGCAACCGACCTCGTCAACAGGCAATTTACCGTTAATCGGTTGGTTTGATTTTTCATATCTTAGTTTTACTGAACAAGCATTATTTTGCCTCTTCATGTTTGCGCTTCGTTTCGTGAGCGGATTGCTTCTTCAGAATTACATATTGTTACAATCAAGCGAGATGCAAACCGCTTTGCGGAGATTGCTTTTCCGACAAAGCCTGCGACAAAGAGCGCGACAATTGGCCAGTCAATCAAAGGCGAGTGGCGCAATGTCGGATCTGATTGTCAGGCAAGTTAACCTTGCTGGAAAAGGGTTGGTAGAGCCTAGTCTGCGTGTCTTAGGAGAGTTGGTTATCATGCTTGGCATCATTATTTTTGTGCTTTTGATGTCGCCGCTACTCCTTGCTTTATTGGTGGCCATTATTGCACCGGTTGTTCTGTTATATATATTTAAATTCAGAGGGTTGTCGCGTTTCTTTGGTGATCGTGCTAACGAATCTCTTGAGTCAATCGGCGAACTCGCCGCCGTTTTATCGGGAGGCTGGCGGCAATTGACCGTGCGTAGCTTGCAGTCTGCCGCCATCGAAATGGTGACAACAGTATCGCAGCGCTATGCGGTCAACGACCGTCGGGCGAACATAATCGCTGCAGCGCCGCGGTATTTTCTCGAACTTTTCCTGGCTATCTTTCTTATTTTGGCACTGTTAACGGTAAACGCATCTTCTGCAATTAATTTTGCTGAACTGGTTTTTCTAGCCAGTGCCGGGCTTCGGTTGCTACCGATTGTGACGTCAATTTCAAATGCGTTAATCAGTTTTCAATTTAATCGCGCCGTACTCACGAACATTGTAGATGTTGTCGATATAGATAATCATGTGAAGCGCGGTCATAGCGGGTCTCAAGCAGAAAACCTCGGCGATAAAGTGGCGCCAGACAAAGATTTGTCACTCACGCTTCGGCAGGTGTCTTTCTGCTATGAAGCGGGAAATGAATTGCTGTCTAATATCAATGTCTCACTTGAAGCTGGTGATTTCATGTTAATTGCTGGCAAGTCCGGTGTTGGCAAGACAACATTGATGGACATTATTTGTGGGGCCAGATTGCCCACGAGTGGTTCGATAATACATAATGGCGTCGAGACGAGTGAAGGTAACCCGTTTGTATCAAAACTATTTTATGTGCCCCAACAGCCATTAATTTTGCCTGGCACAATTCTGGGCAATGTGATGGTGTCCGATGGTTCCAAAGCGAGTGAAGACGAGATTAATGCGGTCCTGGATGCCCTCAGTTTGGTTGGTTTATCTGACGTCTTTGGCAATGTTTCCGACACCGTAAATGGAAATGTGGGCCCGGATGGAGATAAACTGAGTGGTGGTCAAAAGCAAAGGCTGATTTTAGCCCGTGCATTGTATCATGGTGCTGAAATCTTTGCTTTGGATGAAGTTATTTCTGGTTTGGAATCAGCGAGCAAACGGCAGATTTTAAAATTGATGAAAAAATTGGCTGACTCGGGGAAAATAGTTGTGATGATTTCACACGATAAAGTCGTCGAAAAGTTTGCGACAAAAATATTGAAATTATGATTGGCTTTGTGCAACAGAGCGCCTTGTGTGGGCTGAGGTAGAAAACGTGTCGAACACTACTCTTCTAACGAAAAAGCCAAAGATATGTGTGATCTCGGCAACGCCAATCACCATCCATTTCTTTTTCACAGAACATATAGAAAGGATGGCTGGGTGGGCCGATGTGCATATTGTCTACAACAATCGATATCATCCTGACGTCCAACCACTTGGCGTGCCGGCGACGACCCATCATTTGGCCATGCATCGAAGCATTAGCCCCGTCGCAGATGTTGTTGCGTTTTGCAGCCTGCTATCCTTGTTCCGGCGGGAAAAATTTGATTTTGTTGTCACATTGGTGCCGAAAGCCGGACTTTTGGGCATGATAGCCGCATGGTGCTTTGGCATAGGCACAAGATTGCACATATTTCAGGGTGAAGTCTGGGCATCCAAGACAGGGATCAGACGCTTCATCTTGAAGGGGGCCGACAAAATCACTGCCGCATGTAGTTCTCACCTTTTGGCGGTAAGCCTCTCTGAAAGAATGTTTTTAATCTCACAGAATATTGTGTCCCCGGAAAAAATTAATGTTTTGGGAGATGGGTCTATCAGCGGTGTAAATCCGGATCGTTTTAAGCCAAACAAAACGGAGCGATATGCCATGCGAGATGAACTGAAAATTCCACAGGCAGCGACCATCATTTTGTTTGTTGGTAGACTTGCCAGAGATAAAGGCCTGTTTGAATTATTTCAGAGTTTTAACGAACTATGCCGCACCCAAAATGATTTGTTTTTGCTGATTGTTGGACCTGATGATGACGGCATAGTTGGCGACTTAAAATCAAATGTTACATGTGAACATCAAGAACATGTTCGCTTCGTTGGGTTAACTGACGAAGCTGAAAAATTTATGGCGACTGCAGATATCTTCTGCTTGCCAAGTTACCGTGAGGGCTTTGGGCTGGCAGCATTAGAAGCTTCCGCATGCGAATTGCCGGTTGTCGGAACGGATATTCATGGATTGCGTGATGCCGTGTCTCATAAAGAAACAGGTTTGCTCGTGCCTCCGGGTGAGGTGGCTGCTTTAACTGAGTCGTTAAGCTGCCTGATTCAAGACAAATCAATGATGGCCGAGCTAGGATCAAACGGCAGGCAGCGGGCGGTAGACAAGTTTTCATCGCTTTTGATTATTGAGGCTTATGACCATTATTTCAGGAATGTTTACATTCCAGATTGAGATGCTTTTTTCTAAAGCGTAAAAACGGCAGGTGTTTGAAAATTGAATATAGATCTAACAAAATCCAAGATTGATTTGATTAAATGAGTGTTGGTGGGTGGCATCACTACGGTCATTGGATATTGTATTGGTTTATCATGGCTATAGTTGTTATCGGGTGTGCTCATCACACCGGTTTTACATTCAGAAAGTAAGCGTGCCAAAGTAAGCCTGCTTGGGCTTTGTCAGATTTTCATTTTAACTGAGTGAAGCCACAGCCAAATTAAGTGGCCATCCGCCGAGGGTTGTTACCTCTCGCGTCTGGCTGAGGAACATCGCTCGTTTCAGTAACTTGCCCGCCGCAAGCTGCGTTTAAATACACAAGTTGGGCTATATTGTTTTGTAAACTGTCAGTCCACCGGCCCATTGCTCAGATACCTGCGTTTTAGTTGGTGAAAGCATTTGGCTCATCAACCAAAACTCCAGATGAGGGCCATAAGATTTCAGCATCAGAACCATCCTTGGGTCGTTGTGCTCCAATGCCGACATACACAATATCGGGCAGTAATTGTCTTTGCTAAACAACAATTGTGGGTATGAGATTAAACTGTAGATCATCTCAAATGGGCCGGAGAGGCACATGTTAAGGTTACCAATCGCAGGAAGTTCCGCAATTCTTTTTCTTTGAGATGCAATGTCGAATTCCTGAAACGCAGTCGGGAAATAATATCCCAGCAGAGTCGCATTTTCAGATTTTTCCAAGAACTTGTCATAGCGGGTGCCATCAGCAAGGGTTACCGACGATTTAAGCTCGGTATTACCTTGCAAAGTTGCCTTAAAATAAGCGCCGGGGACTTCTTTCTCATATGCGTCTTTCAGCATCGGCAACCACTTGTCCTCAAGACAGGCGCCAATATCGTCACCTTCGTTTGTTTTGGACAAACAAAATGGGATTGCGGTGCCAGCAAAAAGATTTTTGTAGTCATCGTCACCGCGGATCTGGCTCTCTATTTCGTTCAAACCACCCGCAATATCACCAGCGACCAGATCGTTAGCCACCAGGCCGTGATTTTTTGCGGCCTCGTGCTGAGCTGAATAATCCACTTCCAGCTTGTCAATTTTGTAAAAATTTCTTGGCTTTTCAGAAAATACCCGGCAACTTGCTGACGGTACATTACGACCGAGCGAATTGAATAACACGACGGCTCTCCTTGAAAACTAAATGCTGATGGTGTCTGTGCTTAGTCGATAACCCTGTTTTTCCCAAAACCTTCACTGTAGGGAACCGGCAGCAGAAGACTCTTTTCAAACCAGTCTTCGACTGCCTGATTGTGAAACTGAATAAATTCAGGGTGTTCACCAATAATGCATTCGTCGCGGTAGGGACCAAGCCACTCATTTTCCATGCCACGTTTCAAAACTTCACTTAATGGTTCCCTGGTAATGTTCCCGATAGACAGATCCATATATGGGCAAGGAATTAATTCGCCATCGTGATTGATGGTATTAATGCCCTTAACGGTTATGCAGCGTCCCGGCTGGCCATAGGAAGGAGTCATATGCGTGAAAACATTATATTCGGTTTCCAGCATTTTAAGCTGGTCAACGTCGTTCTTCTTACATACCCACTCGTCCTGTTCTCGGGCTGTGCCAACAGGTTTCGCGAGGGTGACATATAGTGGAATGTCGTTTTCCTTGCAGAAAGCGCACATGTCTTTGAATTCATCGCTAAACACGCGATCCCGAATGATACATGTCGATATCAGCAGCTCAAGGTTCGCTTTTTTGGAGGCCTCAAGTGACTTGATCACCCGCTTATATGAGCCTTTTTTCCCGCGGAAACTGTCATGTTCTTCTTCGATCATACTGTCGAGGGAAATTTGCGCCTTGTACCCGCCTAAACCCGCAAACCATTTTGCCTTTTCTTCATCGAACGACCAACCGTTTGTATCCAGAATTATCAGGTGCTTCATCGGGTCAAGCGCTTCAATCAAGGAACCTAAATTGCGATCCATTAATGCTTCGCCGCCGGTCAATACAAATCGAAAAATGCCAGCTTCATCTGCTGCTTCTGATAATGCGCGATAATCATCGTTTGTCATCTGACGTCTTGGGTCTTTTTCCCCGGTCCGCTTCACAACGTCTCGTGTCATGTAGGGCTCTTCGCAGCAGTGAGCACAATGAAAGTTACACAGTGATCTGTTTATTTTTAATCGCAATATTGGGCTGATGTATCCGTCCAACATTTTGTCGAAATATTGTTGGATCTTTTCATGGACTCTTGGCCTATGGATGCTTTGGTCACGCCGTTTATTTTTCTCTTCCAGTGTGAGCGCTTCGTGATCGGCCAATATTTGAAGTGATGACGCCATTTTTTTTATACACCTCGCAACAATTGCTCTAAACATGTCCTAAGTTCACGTGGGTGTCAAACTATTGTGTGGTGCTCAAGTCCGCAACCTTTATTTTTATATTTACAAACTTTTAGTATGCCGGCTAAGTTGCTTTAAACTAACTGCAATCTTCGAGAAATGCCGTTTTCATACATCATTTTGGATATGGCAACGCCAGTTAGAACGCCGAACCGTAGTGATTGCCGCACCCACAATAATAACTTTTAGAGGCATATTTCCGTGAACCGTTTAGACGAAAAACAAGATCGACTTGAGATTTTTGAGCTTGTTCGCAAATTCCAGGAAAAACATAAAAACGAAAAGGTCTTTGAACCAGGGAAAACGGTTATACCGCCATCGGGGAAATTGATTGACCAGGAAGAGCTCATCGCGATGGTAGATGCGTCGCTCGATGGTTGGTTGACGGCGGGGCGTTATAACATGGAGTTTGAACGACGTCTCTCTAAATTCCTTGGCGTAAAGCATGTGTTAACGGTGAATTCTGGTTCATCGGCAAATTTGATTGCCTTTTCGTGCCTCACATCACCCAAGCTGGGCGCCAGAGCGATTAGGCCGGGCGATGAAGTGATTAGTGTTGCAGCAGGTTTTCCGACAACTGTGAACCCGATTATTCAATTTGGTGCCGTGCCGGTGTTCATTGACATAACGCTCGATACCTATAATATCGAAACCGATAAAATTGAGAGTGCGATCACGCCAAAAACAAGAGCCATAATGCTGGCGCATACGCTCGGCAATCCTTTCAATCTCGATATCATCACCGATCTGTGCAAAAAACATAATCTCTGGCTTGTCGAGGATACGTGCGACGCTCTTGGGTCAACTTACCGAGGCAAAAAGGTTGGATCGTTTGGCGATGTTGGCACACTGAGCTTTTATCCAGCACATCACATCACCATGGGTGAGGGTGGTGCCGTGTTCATGAACAGCGATGAATTAAAGTTAATTGCCGAGAGCTATCGTGACTGGGGTCGGGACTGCTATTGCCTGCCCGGCAAAGATAATACCTGTGGCAAGCGTTTTGAGTGGCAACTTGGTGAATTGCCCTGTGGCTATGATCACAAATACACCTATAGTCACATTGGGTATAATCTGAAAATCAGCGACATGCAGGCTGCTTGTGGTTTGGCACAGCTAAAAAAAGCCGACACTTTTATCGCCGCCAGAAAGACGAATTTCAAATTTTTGTATGAAGCGCTGAGCGATCTTCAGGACATTATCACGCTGCCAACGGCAACCGAACATGCTGACCCTTCGTGGTTTGGGTTTCCAATCACTGTCAAGCGATCCGCTCCGATATCCAGGTTTGAATTGATAAATATCCTCGACAGCAAAAAAATTGGCACCCGTTTGCTTTTTGCGGGAAATTTGACCAGACAACCCTCAATGGAAGGGCAAAAATATCGGATTGCTGACAAGCTGGATGTTACCGACACAATTATGAATGACACGTTCTGGGTTGGTGTCCATCCAGCTCTGTCGGCGGATATGTTGTCTTTTGTCTCAGAGGTGATGCGTGAGGCATTGCGTCGCTAACTGACTAAAAATTTTGTTAGAGCAACAGGGTAGGCAAAATGAATACCGGATTTTGGAGGGGTAAACGTGTCTTTGTCACCGGTCATACTGGTTTCAAAGGAGGCTGGTTGTGCTTTTGGCTTCGTCATTTGGGAGCGGAGGTGTGTGGTTATGGCCTGCCACCAACAATATCCCAAACGCTTTTTAGTGATCTGAGGCTGAGTGGCGATATTCAATCATTATTCGGCGACATTACCGACCGTGATCAATTAATGTCGGCACTCGTTGATTTCAAAGCTGATATTGTTATCCATATGGCTGCCCAACCATTGGTTCAGCAATCGTTTCACGATCCGCACGAAACCTTTAATACCAATGTGATGGGTGCAGTAAATCTGTTGGAAGCTGTCCGGCAATGCGAAACCGTAAGGTCGTGTGTTATCATTACAACTGACAAATGCTATCAGAATGACGAATGGGTGTGGCCTTACCGTGAAAATGACCGGCTGGGTGGGGATGACCCCTATAGCAACAGCAAAGCATGTGCCGAGCTTGTTACACATTGCTATTACAAATCCTTTTTTTCAAATGGAACAGTGGAT
>Ga0181558_10004185_pt1 | contig 12963 bp, 9 predicted proteins | sample 011ome_22_FD_133754 | JGI IMG/M metagenome (GOLD analysis project Ga0181558, IMG submission 133754) | Coastal salt marsh microbial communities from the Groves Creek Marsh, Skidaway Island, Georgia - 011507BT metaG (megahit assembly) | ecosystem: Environmental > Aquatic > Marine > Intertidal zone... | reverse complement strand
TAGGCAAAACCCCGACTGCGATTGCGGACAAATTCATGCACTAGCTCTGCTTCGATTTCGTATTCGGTTACTCCGGGCTGTACCATACCCAACACCCGTCGAAAACCTTTCTCGGTGATGTCACAGGCGATTTGCAGTTGCTGAATCTCTTCAGACTCCTTTACCGCGCGCAAAGCATGAAGAATCGGAGCAGCTCGCTCGAGACGATGAAGCGGATACCGCTCTTTTACAACCTGAATAAATCGGGCATCTCGAGTTTCTACCACCACTCCTGCACGCAGGTGCTCGTTGGTATTCAGGTAAATCGATTCGGAAAGATTGACCACTGAATTGAACACCAATTCAAATTCAGAAAGCCATAGTATTGTCTCGATCCCTGAAGCAGCAAAGGCCTCCTCCTTGGTGTACTTATGCCCTTCCCATACAGCAATATGTGCATTCGTTTCTCGGAGAAACAAAACCTCACGCCAAGCTGGATTGGGACAATCTGGCGCCAACAACAAAATGGTCTCCTCCTGATCAATGCCACATAGGTAAAATAAATCGTTATTTTGCCTAAACTTCATCGTTCCATCGGCATTGGTTGGCAAAATATCATTCGCATTGAAAATTGCTACCCCGTTTTTCGCCATTTTTGCGGTAAACTTGGCTCGATTACGTTGGTACAATTCTTTCGGTAAGGGAGTGTATTTCATGACAGAAAATTTATCTTGCCAAGATAGTAAAATAGGGCATTTCTTGGAACGTAAATTCCTAGATCTACACTAAAAAGTAAACCTCATTTTTCCAAACTTGGTGATACCTCGTATGCAATTGACTAGTAAAGAGCTTCCCAACGGGATTCGGATTGTCCATCAGGAGATTCCGCACACCCGATTGGTACATTGTGGCTTCATCCTTAATATTGGTAGCCGCGACGAAAACCAAGAACAAGAAGGACTTGCACATTTTTGGGAACACATGGCCTTTAAAGGCACCCAAAAGCGAAAAACGTTCCATATCCTCAACCGACTAGAATCCTTGGGGGGTGAACTAAATGCTTATACCACCAAAGAAAAGGTCTGTTTTTATGCCTCGGTGCTCAAAGAACATTATGCCAAAGCGGCAGAACTCCTCTACGACATTACCTTTCATTCTACCTTTCCTGAAAAGCAAATCGAACGAGAACGGCAGGTTATCCTGGAAGAAATGGCCATGTACCGTGATTCTCCCGACGATGCCATTCAAGATGAGTTGGATGCACTAGTATTTGAAAATCATTCGTTAGGAAGAAACATCTTAGGCACAGAAGAAACAGTAGGCAACTTTCAGCATCAGGATTTTATTCAATTTATTTCTGCAAGGTTGGATACTTCACAACTCGTTTTTTCTATTGTAGGCAATATTTCTTTTGAAAAAGCACTCCGGCAAATCGAAGGACCTTTAACTGAAATTCCAACCAAACGTACCTTATACACCCGCAGTGGTTTTCATACCTATCAACCCAAACATAAAACGAGTAAACGAGAAATTTCTCAATCACTCTGTGCGATCGGCAGACCTGCTTATTCCCTGCATGATCCCAAACGATACAAACTCTTTTTGCTAAATAATATCCTCGGAGGACCTAGCATGAACAGCCGCTTAAACCTTTCTTTACGCGAAAATTACGGCTATGTCTATAGCGTGGAATCTACTTATCAGCCTTTTTCAGATACGGGTTTTTTTGGAATCTATTTTGGAACTGAAGAAAAAACCCTCAATAAGAGCCTAAGTATCGTACACCGAGAGTTGGAAAAAATCCGCTCCAAAAAATTAGGAAGTCTCCAACTCCATACCGCAAAAGTACAAGCCATTGGACAAATGGCCATGTCAGAGGAAAATTACTCCAGTTTGATGCTTGTCTATGGAAAAAGCCTACTTGACCATGGGAAAATTGATCCTTTAGACTATATTTTTGATCAAATTCGAAGCACAAGTGCAGAAGAACTTCAAGAAATCGCTCAGGAAATTTTCCAGTTAGACCACCTTACTCAGCTTATTTATACCCCTGTCTGATATGGAATTTATTTCACCCGAACTACTGGCTTATTGTGAGGCGCATACCCAAGAAGAAGATCCTCTGCTCCTCAAAATTACCCGAGAAACCCAGGCAAAAGTCTTGCTTCCACGCATGCTCTCCGGACACCTGCAGGGGAAAACGCTGGAGTTCTTCGCCAAAATGCTGCAGCCTTCCGCAATCCTAGAAATTGGAACGTTTACTGGGTATTCTGCCATCTGTCTTGCTCGAGGTCTTGCCCCAGGTGGAAAACTACTTACCTTGGATATCAACGACGAACTGGAAACGATGGTCCGTGGATTTTTTGAGGAAAGTGGATTAGCTTCACAAATCGATTACCGGCTTGGAAATGCACGGGAACTCCTACCAACTATTTCTGGACCCTTTGATTTAATTTTTATCGATGCGGATAAATTTTTTTATAGCGCCTACTACGAGTTGGTCATCGACAAACTTCGACCTGGAGGCCTTATCCTTGCTGACAATGTACTGTGGTCAGGAAAAATCCTAGTGCAAAAGGGTCAAAAAATAGATAAGGATACACAAGCCTTACTGGACTTTAATCGGCAACTCTCCGAAGATCCACGAGTAGAAACACTCCTACTACCCATCCGCGACGGAATTCTAATGGCTAGGAAAAAGTAGATTTTAAAATTGGGAATCATTTTTGCTTTCATTTAATGAGTGCTAAACAAACCTATATAGAATGAACCCCACTTTTCGCTTCTATCTTTTAACCATTTCTCTTTTTTTAATCCACTTTGGTCTCCAAGCACAACTACCACAAGTACCCTTGGAGATGCAATTTGCAGATTTAACGCTACGCATTCATCCCCAAGCGCAACGTGAAATTCAACTCGATGTAGATGCGCTCTACCGGAATCAAACCTATTTCAACCTCAAAGCAGATCGGTTTAATTTATATCTCCCCATCATTGAGCGAGAACTAAGGAATCAAGGGGTACCCGATGAAATCAAATTCCTAGTCATTCAAGAAAGTGGACTGCTCCCAGACGCCGTTTCTACCTCCAATGCAGTTGGATTCTGGCAGTTCAAACAAGGAACTGCAGAAGAAGTAGGCCTTCGGGTAGACAGTCAAGTTGACGAGCGAAAAAATATTGCAAAAGCAACTCGAGGAGCAGCAATATATCTCAAAAAACACCAAAACATCCTCAATAATTGGATGACAGCCTTAGTCTCCTACCAAATGGGCCTTGGAGGTGCAAAAGCCTATTTTGGAAATCAATATGCAGGACAAAAACTAGTCGTCGTGGACCGAAATACCCATTGGTACTTTAAAAAGTTTCTTGCACATAAGGTAGCTTTTGAAGCCGCTAGAATTTCCCTTACTTCCAATACACCCCGCCTAACCGAAGTTCCAATCCAAGGACCGGCTACCTTTACTAGCCTTTCCAAACGTTTCGGAGTACCAGAAGCTCAATTAATTGAATTCAATAAGTGGGCTGTAAATGGGAAGATCCCTACCGGGAGCCATACCTTATTTTTACTCAAAGGCACTGGACTCCCAGAAGGACCAGTGGCTAGTCAAAATCAACCTAGGCCAGCCACTACTAGCTCGAAAAATACCCCTACCTACAAACCGAAAAATTCCTTTCCGAAAATCACTGGAAACACGACAAAGGCTACTGAGCTCCATCAAATTTTAGTCAACAATTTGGAAGGAGTTCAAGCTTCATCCCAATTACCAGCAAGTGAATTTTCTGAAGAAATCGGTATCCGTCAAAAACGATTTTTAAAATTTAATGACCTGCAAGAATCAGAGGTCGTGCAGGAAGGTGGGTACTACTACACCGAAAAAAAGCGCCCTAGTGCAGAAGTTGAAACCCACATCGTAGAAGCTGGTGAAACCCTTTGGTCCATCTCACAAAAGTACGGGATCAGATTGGCTTCCTTGAAATCAAAAAATAGAATTCGAAAAGAAGCAGATCTTCGTCCGGGCATGATCCTGAGTTTGAAGGAAGCCAGAAAAAGAGGAGAGGCTATCCCGCTATCTACGGAGCCAATTCCTCCCACACTTTCTCCCAGTACTACTTCAAGCCCGGTAGAATCCATTCCAGTTCAATCTACCTTACAAGATCAGCCAAGTTTCCAAGAGCTTGTTCATACTGTGCGTGCAGGAGAAACCCTGTTTTCAATTTCTAAAAAATACGGGCTTTCTGTGGATGAACTCAAACAGCTAAATAGTATTGGGTCCCAAAATATAATCACTGTCGGACAAAAATTACGTATTTTGATTCGCTGAAGCGAATAGCTACCCTATGCGTGCTTTTATTCTCCTTACCGTACTCTTTTTTTGCCTTCCCTGGGCTCCCTTATGGGCACAGGATCAAAAAATAGTAGCCGATACAGTGATTATTGAACGAGACACGCTTGTCCTATTGGGGGACTCTCTTTTGATCCAACGACCAGTAAAAGAAACCTTTTGGAAAACTGGGGGAACTTATACCCTAAACGTTCAACAAGTCACGTTAAGTAACTGGGCAGCAGGGGGAACAGGCTCTTTTGCCTTAAATACTGGAACTACGCTTTTTGCCAACTATAAAAAAGACAGCAAGGTTTGGGACACCCAATTGACTATTAATTTGGGCTTTAACCGGCAAAATGAGCGTGCTTTCAAAACCCGTAAAACCAACGATAATTTTATTTTCGTAAGCAATTATGGTAGGCAGCTGTCTGAAAAATACTTTTTAACCACACAATTGGATGCCCGAACCCAATTGGCAGGAGGGTATAAATATTCCAGACCCGCAGGTGCTGATCAAGAGATACGTACCAAAATCTCTGATTTACTTGCCCCAGGCTATTTACAATCCTCCACGGGAATCAACTACAAAAAAACTTTTGATGACAAGAGTCGCCTCTCCATCATTTTATCTCCATTTACAGGACGATTTACGCTTGTATTGAATGATTCCCTAAGCCAAGCAGGCGCTTTTGGGGTCCTCCCTGGAGAGACTGTTCGTGCCGAAGCCGGAATGTCGGTAGCAATAGGCGGAGTCGATGTCAACTTACTCGAAAATGTAACTTGGAAATCAGATCTCAACTTATTTTCAAACTACGAACGATTTGGTAACCTGGTAGTCAACTTCAACTCGCTGATTCGAATGAAGGTCAATAAATACATTTCAACTCGAATTGAAACCGTTCTCATTTACGACGAAGAGGTGTTAATTAAACAAGACGATGGCAGTAGCAAACAGGCAATCCAATTCCAGAATTTAATCAACTTTGGAATTTCTGTGGATTTTTAAAAATCAACGTCTAGGTCAAATTTCCGCTGCAGCTCCATCAAGGCTGGGTGCTTCTCTACCAAAAACTTAAGTTTGTCCGTACTAGTATACAATTTACCATTTTCATTTGGAGCTTCCTCCTGTTGAATAACCGTGATGGTAAAGATACTTGCACTGGTAAACTTCCGCACCAAACTAACCAGCTCAGGCTTCATTTTTAAAGCAATATCCTCTTGAATAGAACCATTTACTTTGAGGATAAGCTCTCCTTCCTGAACTTCAATTTTTTGGTCTAGAATCGCAAGTTCTAGATTTTTTTGAGCAGCTCGATAAACTTCCTGAATGGAAAAAATAGATTGGTCTAGCAACTCTTGCGTCAGCACAATCGCTGTTACAGGCTCTGAGGCGGTCTCTATTGGATCTTTTTTCAACTCCTCTTCCGCAAGATTTAGCTCTTCTAATTTTGTCTCTCCCACTTTCTTAGTTTGGCCAAAACTACTTGGAATGGTGAAGGTGGATCGAAGAGTGCTGGAAGCTACTGGAGAAGAATTGGAAATAGGGGCAGAATCTTTAGAAGGATTTACTGAAGGTATAACCGTCTCCATGGATTTAGAAATCAAAGGAGGGGTGTCTGCAGGAGCAGATGATTCAATCAGGCTTTTTTTTTTACTTCTAACTCAGCTAGAGTGGCAAGTCGAAACGCTTGATTCAGTTTGGCCACCTTCATTAAGGTCAATTCCACATGCAGACGCTGATTCTTGCTGGTTTTGTAGTGAATATCACATTGGTTGGCCAAATTTAAAGCCGAAAGAAGGAAAGAAACAGAAGCCTTGTTTGTTTGCTCTAGGTAGCGTCCCTTCACGGATTCAGAAACTTGGAGTAATTCTACGGTGGCTTCATCTTTGACCACCAAGAGGTCGCGAAGGTGTTCGCTCAAACCCACAATAAAATTATGCCCATCAAAGCCCTTTTTGAGAATTTCATCAAATAACAATAGCGTGGTGGAAATATTCTCCTCCAGGAGTGCCTCAACTACCTTAAAGTAGTAGTCGTAATCCAAAATATTAAGGTTGGCGATAGTCTCCTGGTAGGTTACCTTCTTCCCTGCAGAGTAAGTGACGATTAGGTCAAAGATGGACAGTGCATCCCGAAGGGCTCCATCAGCTTTGGTAGCAATCAGGCGAAGCGCTTCTTCTTCGTAGTCCACCTCTTCCATGCCAGCAATGTATTTGAGGTGCTCGGCGATGTGTTTAATTTGAATTCGGTTAAAGTCAAATATCTGGCAACGGGAAAGAATAGTCGGGATGATCTTGTGCTTTTCTGTAGTAGCCAAGATAAAGATGGCATACTTGGGAGGCTCTTCCAACGTCTTTAAAAAAGCATTGAAGGCGGCGGTAGAGAGCATGTGCACTTCATCGATGATGTAGACCTTGTATTCTCCTTTTTGAGGAGCGTACCGTACTTGTTCAACTAAGTTACGGATATCGTCAACCGAATTGTTGGATGCGGCGTCCAGTTCGTAGACGTTAAATGAAGCGTTGTTTTGAAAAGAAACGCAGGCATCACAGGTACCGCAAGCTTCAAAGTCCTTGGTAATGGATTCGCAGTTGATCGTTTTGGCAAGGATACGTGCGCAAGTGGTTTTTCCTACTCCCCGAGGTCCACAAAAAAGAAATGCCTGGGCAAGGTGCTTGTTTTTGATTGCATTCTGAAGGGTGGTCGTGATGTGCTGCTGCCCTACGACACTCTTAAAATCTGCAGGTCTATATTTTCTTGCCGAAACAACGAAATTCTCCATCCCTGCAAGATATAAAAAAGTAGTTATTCTTAGATAGGGGAATTGAGATACGAGGAAGAATTTCTTTTTGAATGATTTGAATTTAAAAGTACGAAGTACCAAGTCCGTGCTAATTCGTTGAATCCATACTTTAGTCCTAGGTACAATATACCTTCTCCCAATTTTCCATCCTTCACTCGCCATACCATATGCGGTTGCATACCGTATTTAGGGCCTCGTATTTCCTACTTTGTACTACGTATATGATATATTGTACTATTTTCCCGCTACCTTTATACTTTACTCTATGGGGCTGACCGGTTTTGACAGTAGGTGTATTCATCGGGCTCGCATGCAGGCTGGAGTATGTACGGCCTCAAAAAATTCATATAAAAGACAAATGGCGAAACTTCTTACGCCATGGCTGCTTAATCTAACCTAAAAGGATAGATTGCTTAAAGGGTTGAGTTACGAGAGTAATTCCCCAGCCACATCCCACCGTGTTTTGCCTGATCGGCGCGGGTTTGGGGTGTCGACTTGATCGGGATGCGGCTTGTGATGCGATTAAGCAAGTCTAAGATCAATCGCTAAGCCAAGCTCAGGTGTGTCACCCAGCGTAGATTGGTCGAAAACCCAACTGGTGACTAAGCATGTAGACGGTACGGTGCTTCCTTATCTGGACGCGAGTTCGACTCTCGCCAGCTCCACGTTTAACTCGAACCACGAGTAAGAATTCCGCCCAGCCCCATAACGGAGGACTGGGCTTTTTCTTACCACTTACCCCTCCAAAAAAGCGTTTTGATGCAAATTTCACCTGGGTTTCATGAATTTCTGCGCTAAAAAGAAGAGTAGAATTTTAGGACAATAGGGGTACAAAAAAATCCATCACTAATTTAATTCCAGTTTTTATCACTTTAAATTCTTACGGCTGTATACCCACTTTTAAGCTACTTATTTACAGCAAATCAAAATTTAATTTTAGTTTTACTTATCAATTATGAGTTCAGAGACAGGATTTTTCCGCAGATACAAATTCATTGTAGACCGTTTTCCAGCTGAATGGAAAAGCTATGATATTCTGACTACTCTTTACCGCTTGGCTTTCTTTTATTTCAGAGGCTTGATCCAACGCCTTTTTTTCAAACGTTCAAGTGGATGGGTTCTAATTGGCAAAGGAGCGTCCATACGTTATTCCAGACATCTGAGTGTTGGAAGAGATTTCATAGTGGAGGACTATGCTGAGGTAAACTGCATGACTTACCGTGGCATTGTAGCAGGTGACCGAGTAACTATCGGCAAACATGCAATCATCAGACCCACCAATATTTATGGGTCTGCAATTGGCGAAGGTCTCAAAATCGGAAACAACTCAAGTATCGGACCGTATTCCTACATAGGATGTTCCGGTTTTATTGAAATAGGAGACAATGTGATGATGTCGCCAAGAGTAAGTATTTATGCCGAAAATCACCTATTCGATCATCCCGAACTGACCATAAAAGAACAGGGCGTAAAAAGAGAATTTGTGAAAATAGAAGACGATTGCTGGATTGCAGCCAATACAGTAATTCTTGCAGGTGTTACCATTGGTCGGGGATCAATAATCGCAGCTGGCAGTGTGGTCACTAAAGATGTTCCTCCTTACAGCGTAGTTGGTGGGGTTCCAGCAAAAGTCATAAAAAGCCGTAAATAGCTTACTGACCCTAATCAATAAAGAATAAGCTAATCTATGTGTGGCATCATTGGTATAATCTCTAAAAAAGCACAAAAGAACTTTCGCTCAGATTATTTTGATCCACTCAGTCATGCGCTGGACCAGATGACCTATCGTGGGCCAGATAACAAAGGGGTTTGGATGGAAGATGGCATTTGCTTAGGCCATCGCCGCTTGTCCATTATCGATCTTTCCTCGGATGGCAATCAGCCATTTCAATCCTCCTGTGAACGCTATGTAATTGTTTTCAATGGGGAGATATTCAATTATCAGGAACTTAAATCAGACCTGAAAAAACTCGGCCATATTTTTAGAACCGAGACGGATACGGAGGTTATTTTGGCAGCATTCAATCAGTACGGAGCCGATTTTTGTAAGGTTCTTAGAGGAATGTTTGCCCTTGTTATTTATGACCGCAAAGAGAAGGAGGTTGTTTTTGCTCGCGACAGATTAGGCAAAAAGCCACTTTTTATATTTGAAAATGAAGAGGTTATCCTATTTTCCTCCGAAATTAAGTTTTTTCATGCGTTCAAAAATATAGTACTTGAACTTGACGAGGAAAGCCTGTTGAATTTCCTCTCCCTTCAATATATTCCTGGTCCAGCCACCATTTACAAAAAGGTTAGACAAGTCAGTCCGGGAAGTACATACAAGTATGCCGTTGGAAAAACCCTTGGGGAAAGGGGTACCTACTGGAACATTTTCGACTATGTCGGACAGCGAAAAGAACTAATGGAGATTGAGGAGATTGATAGCCTCATCGAAAAAAGCATAAAATACAGACTGATTGCAAATGTGGATATTGGATTGCTCCTTAGTGGAGGAATAGATTCATCCCTGCTCGCGTGTTACATGAATCAGTTAGCCGGGAAAAAAGTAAAGGCTTTTACTGTTGGCTTTGCTGATAAATCTATTGATGAATCTGTATTTGCAAAAAAAGTTGCAGCAGCTCTAGATCTCGATCTTGTAAATCTGAGGTTGGGAGATATTACCCATGCGGATTTCTCAAAGGCTATTTATCATGCCGATCAGCCCCTTGGGGATTCTGCTATTATACCCACCTACCTTATTGCAAAATCAGTTTCTCAACATGTAAAAGTAGTCTTGTCAGGAGAAGGAGCAGATGAACTGTTTCATGGCTACGATCATTACCGATACGAAAAATATTTTTACCATCTTGGAAAACTGCCATACAATGGAGCTAGAGCATTGTTAGAAATTATTTCGGGCTTGGGAGTCCAAAAATTTGATCGAATCAGAAATAAATTAAGGAGTATTGAATCCTTTAAGTCCGATACAGGTGTGTCCCGATGGACCTCCATTTTGAGTCCGGAATTAAGTTGCCATTACCTAAGCGATTCTTTAAAAAATACCGGAAATTACACGGAACAGTTTACGGGTTTCCTTCAGAGCTTCGGGAAAACATCAGGTAAACTTGAGTCCAGTCTGATGCTCGATTTGTTGACCTGGCTACCAGACGACCTACTCGTAAAAACTGATCGGATGATGATGGCCTGTAGCGTCGAAGCCCGAACCCCATTTCTAGATCATGAGTTGGTTGAAGAAGTAGTTAAATCATCTTCCCATTTTAACACTAATTTATTTCAGTCAAAAAACTATCTGAGACAGTTGTTAAAGAAGAAATTGCCAGCAGCTGTTTCAGAGTTGATCGCAAACCGCCCGAAGCATGGATTTGAAACTCCAAAGCTTCACTGGATAAATTCCAGCCTCAGCGAGCTTTCCTCCTATTTATTTTCTGAAGAAAACCTAAAAAAGAATCCCTATCTGAATTCAGATAGGGTGCTTGCATTATGGAATGACTCAAAAAAACAAAAGCCAGGAACAAATTATCGCTTGGTCTGGAATATTTTTTGCTTTTTGGAGTGGTACAGACAACACGAAACTAAATTCGGATTGAAGTGATGCGCACCCATGTACTGTTAGTTGGTCACAGTGGTGATATGTACGGCGCAAGCCGATCATTGATTAAACTGGTTCGTATTCTCGAGGAGCATTATACTGTCTATGTTTTATTACCAGAGTCAGGCAGCTTGTCTGCTGAACTAACCGCTATCCTACCTACCGATAGGATTCTTTTAAATGAAAAACTTTACATTTTCACACGTAAATCTTTCAAACTAAACTATATCCTCTCCACCCTTACCCGAATTATCCATAACATAATTTTTATCCGAAAAATTATTCTGAAATACGGGATACATAGTATTCATACCAATTCGGGAGTAGTTCCGGCTCCGGCTTTGGCCGCCAAAATTTCAGGAAAAAAACACATTTGGCATATCAGAGAATGGTTTGGAGATTTTAAACGATTCTGGCCATTTTACTCGGCGTTTATAACCCGATTTTCAGACAAGGTGGTGTGTGTATCCAAGACTATGGCAGATCAATTCCATGGGCATAAAAAGGTGTTGAGTATTTACAATGGCTTTGAAATTCCTAAGATCAATACCGAAATAGCAATCTCTGAAGAACTTCAACAAGGGATAAATCAGGCAGACTTGGTTTTGGGTTGCACTTCTAGAATCAGGCTGATTCGAAAGGGACAGGAATACTTGATCGAAGCAATTGGAATCCTGACTCAAAAAACCGGTAAAAATATTCAAGCAATTTTAATCGGAGATTATGTACCAGGCTATGAATGGCAAAAAGAGACCATTGCCTCACTGATTAAAAAATACCATCTAGAAGACCGGATACATTTTCTGGGACATTTAGCTAATCCTCTTCCATATTATAAATTATTTGATGTTTTTGTTTTGCCTTCAGGTGAGCCGGAACCTTTTGGTGGGGTTATTATGGAAGCAATGAGTTTAGGATTGCCTGTAATTGGCTCGAATGCAGGAGGAACGACAGAACAAATTGCTAATGGGCAAAATGGGTATTTGTTTGAAAATAAAAATTCAGAAGACCTTGCTAAAAAAATAGAACTTTTCCTGAATGATCCTTCAAGCATTCACTTATTTGGAAATTGCTCAAGGGAAAGGATGGAAAATTATTTTAGTCTAGAGCTTCATAGGGAGAATATCCTGAAGCTTTATAAGGATGTTTGTGAAGCTATTTAACGGGCAAATTACGGATTGTAGAGAAGCCTATTCTACTTTTAGTAGCAGCTAGAGGTTTTTACTTTTGTGGGAATGACTAAAATTATTAAGGAAATTGGGGAAGGGCGCTTGCACCAAAAACATTCCTTCAAAAGGATCAAATTAACCCTAAACTCTTAAAATTAACCCCAGATTAGGCATTTGCGAGACTTCATTGCCTTAATTTTTGAGCGGCAATTTATCCGCTATTCTTCGCATCACTTAAACCAATTGGGACATCCGTATTTATTTACTTAGGAGAAGGATTCCGTTGGCTTTCAAGGAGAAATGGAGGCGTATTATCTTGGATTTAAGCGACATTGTCTTGAGTAAAAATCTTTATTTTTCTCTATCTTTCTTTTGATACATAAGCCTATCAAACCTGATTTCACCCATGAGAATCCTTCCCTTTATCATAGCTTCCCTACTATTTTCAAAAATGGTCTTTGCTCAAAAACAAGAAGTTAGGGCTAAGAATATATTGATTATCTATTCGGATGATCAAAGCTACCATGCATTAGGTGCCGCAGGAAACAAAGAAATTTCAACACCTAATCTGGATAAATTGGCAGAATCTGGACTAATGTTTACCCAGGCTCATGTGATGGGGGGACATCAGGGGGCTGTTTGTATTCCAAGTAGAGCCATGCTACTTACGGGCCGTTATGTAAACAGATTGCCCAGCGATGGCAGTACGATTCCTGATAGCCTTGTAAGCCTTCCTGAACTATTGAGAGAAAAGGGTTACAACACTTATCACACCGGAAAATGGCATAGTGATAAATCCTCCCATAACCGAATGTTCAATTTAGGTGGAGATATTTTTTTCGGAGGAATGCATTTCCCAGAGTTTGGAGGACAGGAACATCCTACTGTTTATCTTTTTGATAGCACAGGAGTGTATGATGAAAAGCGAAAAAGGACTAGCAATACTTATAGTACCACACTTTATGCTGAAAATGCCATCCGTTTTTTGAGCAGTTCAATCGCTCAATCAAGGCCTTTTTTCTGTTACGTAGCATTTACTTCACCACATGATCCCCGAACTCCTCCTGAAAAATTTGAGAGGATGTATGATCCTG
>Ga0181558_10004181_pt1 | contig 12973 bp, 12 predicted proteins | sample 011ome_22_FD_133754 | JGI IMG/M metagenome (GOLD analysis project Ga0181558, IMG submission 133754) | Coastal salt marsh microbial communities from the Groves Creek Marsh, Skidaway Island, Georgia - 011507BT metaG (megahit assembly) | ecosystem: Environmental > Aquatic > Marine > Intertidal... | reverse complement strand
TTATGAATATTGATTAGCACCTTTTTTCTTAACTAATATTTTATATTTTAAAAGTTCTTCAGAATCTCCTGGCTCAAAACTCTCCTGCCACTCCCATTCCTTATCACCCATTTTCATATATCCTGATCGAGTATTCCCTGATGATGGCTTTTCAATAGTATGAATTAATGCAACTCGATTATTTGCTACTTCTTTAGAGTGATAATGATCATCTAAATTAAATATAGAAAAGCTTGTAGAAAGAATTAAATTATATAAAACAAGTATTGATGTGCTTAAGATGGCTAAAGCTACAACTATTTCAATTAAGCTAAAGCCACGTTTAATAGTCAATAATTTGTGATGTAATAGTTCCATTGGTGTGAAATTCTATTTTTTGAATATAATCATCAAAAAATATATTTATAAAACCTCCTGTATTTTCTCCAGACGGATAAAATAAAATTAATGGTACCTCTTTATCGTACAATTCAAAATCAATTTCTGATCCATCTGATGATTTGAAAATTTTTTTATAATTACTAAGATTTTGCCAATTACTTAAGTAGGGGTTTTCAATAGCTGATATAATTTTATTTTCACTATCTATAAAATAAGAGAATTGATTTTCGTTATTGGCATGCCAACCTATCACATCTCCTGTAATAGTACTTTCTTCTGATAAATAATTAAAAGACTTGGTAAAGGTAGATTGATTATTTGAAATTGAAATTGCTGAGCTAAAATTTAAAAAAACTAATGAAGAGGCAATACCTATAACAACAAGTACGACAAGAATTTCGATTAAAGTGAAACCTCTGGTATTATTCCATCCAGTTACCGATATCAGTGTCCTCACCAGATCCGCCCTCCATACCATCAGCTCCTAAAGTATATAAATCAAATTTTTTAGATTTACGAGGTGGGAATTCATAAAGATACTCACGGCCCCAAGGATCTAAGGGTATCGAAGAAATATAACCATCCTCTGGAAAAAGATAAGGATTTTTTAAACCACTATGAGGAATTATGAGAGCCTCTAATCCTTGTGAAGTGGATGGATATTGAAGTTCATTAAATTTATACATTTCTAATGCCTTTTCTGTTTGTGCCATATCTGCTTTAATTTTTTCTAAATTGGCTCTTTGGAAAACAGGAGCAACATTTACTACAACGATAGTTCCTAAAATTCCTAGTATTACTAATACAGCCATCAACTCTATTAAAGTAAATCCATTTTTATTTTTTTTCATAATCTATCCCAACGAAAGTGTATTCATTTGCATTATTGGAATTAGTATAGCTAGAACAATTAACATTATAAAACCTCCCATAAAAATTATAACTAATGGTTCAAGTAGGGATAAAAATATAGACCTCTTAGAATCTATTTCATTTTTTAAGAAATCAGAAGCTTTATGGAACATTTTTACTAAATTTCCAGATTTATAACCACTAGATATTAATTGAATAAATATGTTTGGGAATACTTGAGTTTTAGTAAGTGAAAAAATAAAGTCTTTACCCTCCACAACATCTTGTTTTGCATTCATAACAATATAATTTAAATATTTATTGTTAAAAACCTTTGAGGACTCTTCTATGGCAATATCTAAATTAGTACCAGATTCCATAATAAGTGCCATAGTGCTTGAAAATCTCTCAATTTCAGATAACAAATAGAAATTTCCTATTAGAGGCAAGCTCAAAAATTTTTTATGAGCCTGAATAAGATTATCAATATTAGAAGTATATTTTTTATATGCAAATATGATCATAGAAGCAAACAAAAATATGAATGTTAGTATTATAAAAATATTATTTGATAATCCTAGCAATAATTCTGTTATTAAAGGTAACTCTGCCCCTGCTTTAAGAAACTGGCTAATCACTTGAGGTAAAACAAAAGTTAATAACGCAAATATTACGATTATTGAAAAACCAATCAAGATGATTGGATAAGTTAATGCAGAAAATACTTTTTGCCTTATTGATGCACTTTCTTCTAGATAATCAGCTAATTTATCAAAGATAATATCTAGATTTCCAGAAGAATCTCCAGCAGTAACTAAGGAAGAGTATGTATTATTAAATACATCTGGATATTTTTTCATAGACTGACCAAGTCTTTTTCCTTGAACAACATCTTCTCGTAAATTTAATATAATACTTATCAATTCTTTATTCTTTAATTGATCGGTAGTTATTTTTAAAGCATCGACAATTGAAGTATTTGCCTCTAAAAGAGTAGCTAGCTGCCTGGTCATTAACACTATTTCTTTATTTTTTATCTTAGGCCTAAATGATGATTTGCTTGTTGAAAGGGATACGCTAATTGGAGTTAGTTGCAAATCTTTAATAAATTTTCTTGCTTCTCTTTCAGATGCTGCACTAAGGATGCCTTTTTTCTTTGAGCCATTATTATTAATAGCTGTATAATTATAAGTCGGCATCTTCTTTTAGATTTCCAACTCTTATGAGCTCATCAGGTGAGGTTATACCATTTATTAAAAGATCTAGTGATGCCTGATCTATTGATTGATTATCTTTAAAAACATGATTAGCAATTTGATTTTCAGAAGAATTATTATGGATCATCTCCTTCAATTCTTTATCTACTTGAATACATTCAGCAATTGCAATTCTTCCTTGATAACCAGTGTTTGAACATTGTTCACATCCTTTTGAGTTAGATATTTTTTGATTAGGGTTAAGGTCAAAAAGCTTACATACTTCTTTGCTAGCAACTTCTTTAAAAGAACAGTTCAAACACAATCTTCTAACGAGTCTTTGAGAAATTATAGTTCTTAAACTAGAAGCTAAAAGATAAGATTCAATACCCATATCTTTAAGCCTTGTAATCGCAGCAACTGCGCTATTGGTATGGACTGTAGAAAGAACAAGATGCCCTGTTAAGCTAGCTTGAATACCAATTTGGGCAGTTTCAATATCTCTCATTTCACCAACCATAACAACATCAGGGTCTTGTCTGAGGATTGCTCTTAAGCCCTTCGCAAATGTATATCCAGTTTTTGAATTAACTTGAGTTTGACCTACACCTTCTAAGGTGTATTCTACAGGATCTTCAACCGTAAGAATATTTTGAGAAGAATCGCTTAAATATCTCAACCCAGCATATAAAGTAGTAGTTTTTCCTGAGCCAGTTGGGCCAGTTAATAATATGATTCCTTCAGAATTTTTTAAAGACGATTTGTAATTGAGAAGAATTTGGCTTGGCAATCCTAAATCATCAATATTTATTTGAGCTGCTTGTTTATCTAATAACCTCAATACTACTCTCTCTCCATATGATGAAGGCAATGTAGAAACTCTCACATCAACATTTTTATCACCTAAAGAAAGTGAAACTCTTCCATCTTGAGGTAGTCTTCTTTCTGAGATATCTAATCCAGAAATAATTTTAATTCTAGATATTAATACCGAAGATATTTTACTATCTTGAGATAAGATCTCTGTTAAAATTCCATCAACTCTAAATCTAATTATAATTTTATCTTCGTAAGGTTCGAAATGAATATCAGAAGCTCTATTTTTAATGGCTTGACTTATAACTCCATTAATTAATTTAATTATAGGTGTGTCGTTGCTTCCGCTTAAAAGGTCTTCGGTTGCAGAAATAGAACCAGCAAATGATTGAAGATCAAATTCATCTGATAGCTCTTCTGATAAATTATTAGATGAATTATCAACGCTGAAAGTATTGGTTAAAAGTTCATTAAAATCAACTGCACTGCATTTTTTGAAAACAAAATCTTTCTTTAAAAATTTATAAAGTTCATGATAAATGGTTGGTGAAATTTTATTTGGAGAAATTACTTCATATTCCTCACCATTTTGTGATGCAATAATTTGATTTTCTTTTACAAAATCATAAGGAAGAATATTAAATTTTTTTCTATCTTCAGATGATCTCGACATTGAATATTAATCTCTTGAATCAGTTAAATCTATTAATTGTTGAGATTCACCAGTCAGCATTTGTCGAGCCTTGATATAATTATATTTTTCACTAGAGGCAGATAGAGCTGATTCAGAGTCAGTAATTATTGTAGGTCTTAAAAAAACCATTAAGTTCTTTTTAATAGTAGTTGAAGAAGAGGATTGGAACAAATTGCCTAAAATAGGAACTGATCCAAGAAGTGGCACCTTTGAAATACTATCTTGTGTATCTTCATCAACAAGGCCTCCTAGCACTATTATCTGATTATTATCGACAAGGGCTGTAGTTTCAATAGCTCTTTTATTTGTAATGATATCTATGCCACTCATCGGAACTCCAGCAACACCTGAAACTTCAATTTTAATTTGAAGGACTACAGAACTTCCCTCATTAATCTGAGGTGTTACTTCTAATTTGATTCCAACCTCTTGTCTCGATGTAGTTCTAAAAGGATTTGAATTACTAGTTCCAAGACTTTCACCAGTTGTTATTGGAATTTCTTGACCAATTATTGAAGTGGCAAGTTCATTATCCATTGCTAATAATGATGGTGTTGAAAGAATATTGGAATTTGAGTCTTGTGCTATAGCATTAATAATACCGACAAAATTGTCACTTCCCGGTGTTAAGTCTCCAAAACCAGCAATCAACCCCTGAGTGTTTAGTAATGATGCAGAAGCATTTGTTGATAAGGTTACATCGGTTTCATCTGCAACTGAACCAACTATTGATAATAGATCAGGACCTGAACCACCAAAACGTGTTATGCCAATTGGGACACTATCTTTATCGGAGCCGTTAAAAACAGTCTCTATACCAAGAGAATTAGCTGCAGTTTCAGACAACTCAACAATAATAGCCTCAACTAAAACCTGAGCTCGTCTTATATCAAGTTGAGAAATAATATTTCTAATTGTTGATAAATTAGCCTCTGGAGATGAAATGATAAGTGAGTTTGTTTTTTCATGATGTGTTATGACTGTTTTAGCGCCATCTGTATCAGGTGCAAAACTACTAGACACAGAATTAAGAATTGCTGCAATATCTGCAGATTTTGCATATTTTAAATACACAACATCAACGGAATCATTGGATTTTATATCTCTATCAAGAGATTTTAAAGTTTGATTTATATTAGTAGTAACATATTCATTTGCAGAAATAATTATAGAATTTGATGGGCTAAATGGAATTGCTACAAATTTATTTATAGTTGGATTATTTTGAGCTTTTAACTTATCTAATATTCTAACTGCCTCTATAGAAGATAAATTTTCTAGTTTTGTTATAGAAATCTTAGCTGAATTATTTTTATCTAGATCATTGATAAGTTTATCGATTCTTTCAACATTACTTGCTCTATCAACAATTAGTATGGAATTAATTGAAGATATGCTTGATAAATGGGATTGTCGCCCTGTGATTGGTTTAATCATAGGTAACACTTCTTCAGTTGATCTATTTTTTAAAGGTATAACTAAAGTTTGATAGTCCCCTGATGAGGATATGGAAGAAATATTCTTATCTCTAGTTGCTTCGTTTTCAGGAACAATCCTTACAAATCCACTTTCAGATATTGCACTAAACCCATTAACTTGAATTGTTCTTAGGTATACATCCCATACCTGGTCTTTATCTAGATTTGCATTTGAATATATAGTAATTCTACCTTTTACTCTTGGGTCTAAAATTATTGTTTTTTTTGAAAACTGCGCTATATCTTGAGTTACTTTTTTTATATCAACATCTTCATAATTTAATATATATGTATCTTCAGCAAATACATTATTTGTGTTAAGTGTAAGTAGTAATATTAGAAACAGTTTATTAGTAGGCTTCATTTATCAGATTCCTCCTTATCTATTCTATAGATTTTTTGCCCATTACGAAATACGGCAGAATTAGGCTGTACCTCTATTAATTCAAAATTATTATTCAGAGATTCACCTAGTAAAACTAGATATTCTTTATTGCCTTTTTTAAGTATTACTGATGAATTATTGTTACCTGCCCTAATACCGATTAATTTATATTCAAAATTATCTTCTTCATTGTACTTACTAAGGTATCAGGTCGTTTTATTGGTTGTGAAAATGTTATATCACTGATGTTGATAGTGCCTATATCTTTTATATCTGGACTATTCTTAAAAGAATTAATTAAAACATATGTGTAAAAAGTAACTGCAGTAAATAGCAATAGAAAAAAAGTTTTTTTTATGAGCTTAAAGTTAATCATTGTTACAATTTTTTCAATTATAACTGATAAACATAATGTTTAATAAAAAAACTTATTCTGAAAAATAGAATGAAGATTTGTTATTGAAAATAAGGACGAGTTAGTTTAGAAATTACGTTATTCTATACCTGATATTTTTATAACCTTATTCAGTCTTCCAGCTTTCATAAAAGAATGGAACCTGCTCCAAATAATTTTAATCATTTTGACTCCTATTTTTCAAATGTGCAACATTTATGTGACATTTATGTGACATATTATACAAAAGTTTATAATTAAAGCAAATATACTTTATTTTTTATATATAGGAAGGGTAAACCAAAAGTCTGATCCACCTTCTTTTCTATTAGAAATACCAACTTCACCATTAAGACTATTAATAAGATTTTTAACAATTGCTAAACCAAGACCGCTTCCATTATTTTCGGAGGCTCTTGCTGAAGCAGTTCTATAAAACCTATCAAAAATATATTCTTGATCAATTTCTGAAACACCAGTTCCCTCATCAGATATTGTAATTTTTATATGTTCATTATTTGTAATAGTTAATATACGAATTATTGAGCCTTTTGGTGAATATTTAAAAGCATTATCTAATAAGTTGTTCATCACTCTTTCAAGTGCCTGAAAGTCAGCCATGACATTTTTTTTATGTTTAGGCTTGTACTCAATGACAATGTCATTTTTCTTAGCAAGGCTTTTTATTGAATTAATGAAAGAATTTATAAATTTATCTATGTTTACTTCAACAATATTAAGTTTTAGATCACCATAATCAATTCTTGATAAATCAATTAAATCAGAGACCATTGAAGTTAATCTTTCTGCATTATGTAATATTGCCCTTGAAAAAATTTTAGCTTCTTTTTTGTTGTCTAAAGCACCATCTAATAATGTTTCTGAATTTGCACGAATAACGCTTACAGGAGTTCTTAGTTCATGAGATAAATTTGAGATAAAATCTCTTCTCATAGAGTTTAATTGTCTCAACTGAGAAATATCATGGAGAACTAATATAAATTGACCTGTAGTTTTAGATTGATTCATTGAACCAAGAACCCACTTTGTTGAGCGTCTGTTGATCTCAATTTCAAACTCTATATCTGCTCTTTTTTTATTTTTAACTCTCTTGAATAAATAGTTAAGTGCAGGTATGTTAAATTCTTTAATATTTTTTTCAAAAAGCTTATCAATATTTAGAATTATAGAAGCTTGGTTATTAGTAAATAAAACCTTACCTTTCTTATTGGTAACAATAATTCCCTCACCCAAGTCATCTAATACGAGTCCAAATTGATCTCTTTGTTTTGCAATTATTTTTATTTGATTTTTAAGGTCTTCAGATAATTGAGAGATAGATCGAGCCACTGTGCCAAATTCATCTTCTCTTTGTGTTGGAAGAGACTTGATATCATCATTAACTGATTTTCCATTTGAGATATTAGCAGCAACATTAGCAAGTTCTTGTATATTAGAATAGAGATAATTTGCTGCAACACCGCTAGCAATAATTGAAACTAAGAAAACAACAAAAAACAATAATATTACTGATAAACCTAGCGTATCCGTAATTGTGTCAATATAATTCAAAGGAACTGCTATTCTTATGATATTTGGATTATTAATCTGATTATCTCTAATAGCAAAATAAATTAAATCCTGTTTAGTTGTATTACTATATCTTGAAGACCATCCAGTACCATTGTTAAGAGCATCAATTACCTCAAGCCTGTTAGCATGATTATCTACAATGCCAATTTCTAATACATTCAATTCTGAGTCACCAACAACCATGCCGTTATTTTTAATAAAAGTTACTCTTGAATTTAATGCTTCAGCAAGTTTATCAGCTTCGGCATCTGCCTCTTCTATGGAATTAAATTTACTTATATTTTGTACAGATAATGACAATAATTTTGCTTGTTTTTTTAACTCATCAACAATTTGTAATTTAAATGTATTTGTAAGATCACGTTCTGCAACTACATAAGTAATAAAAATACTTGCAGTGAGCAATACAAATACTATAAAAAAAATTCGGGATCTAATTCCCATCTAATTATTCTGGTGTTCTAGAGAACTTATAACCAACTCCTCTGATAGTTTGGACATATTTGCCCATTGATCCAAGCTTTTCCCTTAATCTCTTAATATGAGTATCAACCGTCCTTGTTGTGACACTAGAACTATAACCCCATACATCTGCTAGAAGCTGATCTCTTGATTGAACCCTTCCTCGTCTCTCAACAAGCTGAAATAACAATCTAAACTCTAATGCAGTTAAAACAACTTGCTCTTCATTTACAAAAACCTCATGAGAATCTACATCAATAGAAAGATCTCCAAATTGTCTTTGAATTTCAATAGAATCAGATTTATTTATACCCCTTTTTAATACGGCCTTAATTCTTAATATTAATTCTCTTACGCTAAATGGCTTAGTAACATAATCATCAGCGCCAAGCTCAAAACCAACCACCTTATCTACCTCGTCGTCTTTTGCAGTAAGAATAATTATAGGAATTGATGATTTTTCTGTATTAGATTTTATTTCACGACATAAGTCTAGACCTGATCCATCAGGTAACATTAAATCTAAAAGAAGAAGAGAAAAAGAACTAGATTCAATATGACTTCTTCCCTCTACAAGAGAAGAAGTAGATATAACTTCAAAACCCTCTCTTGTTAAATTATATTCAAGAGTCTTTCTTATATCGGGTTCATCTTCGATGAGTAATATTTTTTCTGTCATAAATAAATAGATTGGTAAGTATTTATACCCTTTTTTTAAAAAAGATAAAATAATTTTTTATAAATTACGTCTCGCTGATAAATAATTCTCTCAATGCTGGCTTATCAAATTTTCCGGAGCCAACCTTTGGAAGATTATCTTCAAAAAATTTTATATTAACTGGAATTTTGAAAGCAGCAAGTTTCGTAGACAAAAATGATTGCAGGTCTTCAACTGATAAATTAGAACTTTCTCTTCGAAATATAGCTGCACATAAAATTTCTCCCAGTCTTTCATCAGGAATTCCAAATACACATGCCTCTAGTACATCCTTATGTTCATATATTGAAGCTTCAACTTCTGGGCAAGCTATATTTTCACCACCTCTAATTACAATATCTTTTACCCTATCTAATATATATAAAAAAGGTCCATTAAATTTGCCTAAATCACCTGATCTAAACCACCCATCATCGCTCATACACTCTTTTGTAGCTTCAGGATTCTTCCAATATCCAATCATATTACCAAGAGATTTAATCGCCACTTCACCAACCTCTCCTTCCGGTAATTCGTTCCAATCTTCATCAATAATTTTTACTTCGGTTAGTGGTGGCACTACTCTGCCAGTTGAATCAGGATGATTAACATACTCGTCACCTCCACCCAAAGCACCTAATGCATTAGTTTCAGATAAACCATAACCTATAGCAGGTCTAGCAGAAAACTCACTATCTAACTGTTTTACATGCTCTGCAGGTCTTGGTGCACCACCAGCTCCTAATGTTTTTAGTGAAGATAAATCATAATTTAATCTATCTGGATGATTAAGCAGTTCCCATGTTTGAGTAGGAACTCCTGTAATATCAGTCACTTTTTCTTCTTCAATTAATTTAAGTGCTAAGCCAGAATCCCATTTCTTCATCATTACAATTTTCCTTCCCACAAGCACTGACATTAAAAGTCCAGCATGACTTCCAGTAACGTGAAATAGTGGAACACAATGAAGAATAACTGATTCAGGACTAACAATAGCTGCAGCATCTGGGTTTGTTTGAGCCTCTACAGCATTCATAACAGTTGAGAAACACGCCCAACTAAACATAGTAGCTAAAACAGCTTTTTGAGATGACAAAACACCTTTTGGTTTACCAGTAGAACCTGATGTGTAATAAATTGTTGCATGATCATTTCTTCCAATTTCAATTTCTGGAAATGTTGTATCTTGATTTTTGATAAACACATCAAAAGAAACATAGGATGAATCTGGTGTATAAGAAGTTACAATTTTTTTAACATCTGGTAATGATTCAAGGCCTTTTAATCTTTTGGAGTCAGCAATTAATAATTTTGCATCAGAATGCTCAAGTCCATAAACAACCTCTGTTGGAACCCACCATGAATTTAGTGGAACACATACAGCACCAATACCAACAATACCAAAATAAGCAAAAACATATTCAGGATTATTCTGCATACAAATTGCAACCCTATCGCCCTTTTTAATACCCGCTTCTATTAATGCGTTACCAGTTTGTGCACTTTTTTCAAAAACTTCTTGATAGGTATATCTTTGATCTTCATATACCAAACACTCTTTTTCTGAATGCATGAGCGCAAAATCTAAATAACCTCTCAAGCTATCAGGTAAATTAATATACTCCTTAAAAGTAACTCCATTTTCATTAACTACGTCCTTAGTTTCATACATCTGACCTGGAGCAGTATGTTGAGCTAAAATTTCTTCATATAAATCTTTCATAATTTATCTTTATATTTTTTTTTTAAAAAAGTTATTATAACCAAACACTACTAATAGTATATTTTTTAAATATGGCCTCAAAATTAAATAATTTATTTTTTAATACAAAGAAATTTCTTATTTTTTCTTTGTATATCATTACTGTTTCTTTTATTTCTCCATATATTCACACAGAAATATTTGAACCGATAGGTACAGTAAATCCCTCAAAATATATTCCTGCACAAAAACAAATTGCAGAAAGCAATAATGGAATGGTAACAACTCAACACTTTTTAGCGACAGCTGTTGGTGAAAAAATATTAAGTAAAGGTGGGAATGCGTATGATGCATCAATTGCTGTAGCTTTTACATTAGCGGTTGTTCTTCCTAGAGCAGGAAATATTGGTGGTGGTGGTTTTATGGTTATTCATGACTCTGAAACAGCTAAACAATATTCAATTGATTATAGAGAAAAGGCGCCAATTTTTTCTAAAAAGAATATGTATTTAAACCCAGACGGTTCTTTGAACAAGGGTTTATCAACGTTTGGTTATTTAGCTAGTGGTGTCCCAGGAACTGTAGCTGGTCTTTGGGAGGTTCATAAAAAGTTTGGTTCTTTAAGATGGGAAGAGTTACTTGAAGATGCTATTTATTATGCAGAAAGTGGATTTGAAATAACACCATATCTTTCCGACATACTTTTAAAATATAAAAATAAGCTATCAGTTTATGATGCAACAAAAGATATTTTTATGGTTCATGAACCGGACTTTAAAAATAAAATATTAATTCAAGAAGACCTAGCAAAGACTTTAAGATTAATATCAAAATATGGTAGAGATGGTTTTTATAAAGGAGAAGTTGCAAAAAAAATAGCTTTAGAAATGGAAAAGAATAAAGGGTTAATTTCTTTGAGAGATCTTGCAGAGTATCAACCCGTGTGGAGAACGCCATTAATTTCATCCTATAGAGACACAAAAATAATAACAATGGGGCCACCATCTTCAGGTGGTGTTCACATAATTCAAATGCTAAATGTATTAGAAAACTTTGATCTAAAAGAACTTGGTCATAATACTTATTCTTATATCAATTTATTAACCGAGGTGATGAAATATGCTTATGCTGATAGATCAAAGCACCTTGGGGATCCTGATTTTTTTAATGTCCCTGTAGCAAAATTAACTGATAAAGGATACGCGAATGATATTAAAAATAAAATAATATTAGGCGAATCAACTCCCTCAAATAAAATATATCCAGGAGTTTTTAAAGACAATGAAAGCAATGAGACTACTCATTTTTCAGTTGCAGATAAAAATGGTAACGTCGTTTCTTCAACATACACTTTGAATTCTACATTTGGATCAGGAGTGGTTATCAATGGCACAGGAATACTAATGAATAATGAAATGGATGATTTTTCTGCTGCACCAGGAATACCAAATCAGTTTGGTTTATTGGGTGCAGAAGCAAATGAAATTGTCCCATCAAAAAGACCCTTAAGCTCAATGTCACCTACTATTGTCATGAAAAATAATGAATTATTTTTTACTACTGGAAGCCCTGGTGGTTCAAGAATAATTTCTGCTGTCTTGCAATCAATATTAAATATTATTGATTTTGATATGAACCTTGAGGAAACTAATAGCGCTAAAAGAATTCATCATCAATGGCAACCTGATATTCTCCAAATTGAGTCTTCAATAAATGAAGATATAAAATTAAAATTATTAGGATTAAATTACAATGTAAAAGTAATCAATCCTGCAACATGCCTTCAAACAATTATGTTCAAAAATAATAAATTTTATGGCTATGGTGATTTTAGAAGACCAGACGCCTATGCATCAGGAGATATTAATGATTGATAAACTTATGATAATTGGTGCTTATGCTTTACCAGCTATAATTTTATTGCTTATTTGCTTTTATATAACAAGAAAATAATTTTTTAATGGGCTTTTATGAAATAATCTTATTTAGCCTGCTATTTCTTGCGTTAGGAAGCTTTTCTTCAGTTCTTATTTATAGGCTACCTCTAATTGAGAATAATAGAAGTTTGAATCTCATATCTCCAAGATCACATTGCATAAATTGCAAAAATAAAATTTCATTTATAAACCTATTACCAATTCTTGGATTTTTATTACAAAGAGGAATTTGCGAGCACTGTGGTAAAAAAATTAATCTTAGCTATTTGATACACGAAATTAATCATGTAATTGCTGGTTTAATATTTTTATATCTTCATAGCATTTCGTACGAGCTTTTATTTTCATATTTTCTTTTTTTTGTACTCTACGTAATGATCATGACC
>Ga0181558_10004179_pt1 | contig 12976 bp, 7 predicted proteins | sample 011ome_22_FD_133754 | JGI IMG/M metagenome (GOLD analysis project Ga0181558, IMG submission 133754) | Coastal salt marsh microbial communities from the Groves Creek Marsh, Skidaway Island, Georgia - 011507BT metaG (megahit assembly) | ecosystem: Environmental > Aquatic > Marine > Intertidal zone... | reverse complement strand
TTGAGATTCAAATCTAAATTTATTACCAACACTAAATCCACTCGAAGGAACATTTGCGGTTACAGTTCGTTCATACGTTGTATAGTGATATGGGTAATCACTTATAGATGTAAAGTTAGATGCAGTTACAAATGGAACTACATACCCTTCATTTATTGATACGTTTTTGATTGCAGTATCTCCACTTGAACTCCTATCTTTCGGATATTCAAAATCTAAACGAAGAACTAAATCTTCAGTAGAAGATGAATGGTGGTTACCATCAATAGCATCTGGCATCAAAGTATGATTATCAATACGAGATTCTGATAATGCAGTTGTCCAATATCTAAATTCATCAACTGAACCTGTAAATGTAGAACCACCGATTGTTAATTGTGTATCTAACTCCCATGATGATGTTGGTACATTAGAAACAGACATTGATACTGCATTTCTAATTCTTTCATTAAATCCTTCTTTTGCGTAAATTTCAAAAGCACCACTAATATGTTGTACTACGATTTGAGTATATTCATCGTTGAAGAAAGGCATCAATTCAGAAGATTGAGATGCTATAGTAGAACCACTTAGGTATTGGAATTCAATTCTACCTTGATTACCCACTACATAGTTTACACCAACATTCCATCCACTTGATGAAATAAATGTTTGGTCTTGTTTTTGTTCTGTGTTTAATCTAATCTCAACTGAGTTTGGATGGTCTGATGTATCTGTATATTCTTTCCAAGGTACAATTACTGATTCAGAACCACTAATGTTAATTGCAGCAGTTCTATCTTCAAATGAAATTTTACTAGCACCACCATCACCATTTCGTGGTCCACCAAATTCCATAATGGTTAACATTGATGAAGGAACACCATAACAAGCAAGAGCAGCTTTTACCGCTCTACTTGTACCTTTGTGTTTCATCAAGTAAGGTAAGTTGTTTAGTAATCTTCTCCAAATTTCATTCTGTCTTTGTTTACCCGTCATCGAGTTTACAGAAGTACCATCTTCGGTTGTACCAAACGCGTATTGCCAAAGAGCTTGAGCTTGAGCACCCATTTTAGCATCCCAACCAAGAGATTTCAACATATTAGAAAGTAAACCATCTTTAATACCAAATTGGTATTTGTGTTCTAAGTTTTTCTTTTCTGCTAATGCTTTAGTATAAGACCATAAAACATCAAAGTGATGACCCATCATGTTGAAGAACATAATAAATTCTTCTCCTTCTTGGTTATCAATGACGTGTTGAGGTAAGTTGTTTACTAAATAATCTTTGTTATAGTAATCATAATTTTGTGCAGAATCGATAATACCACCATACCAACTTACAACATCATCTGAAGTTGAAGAAGATATGGAAGTTCCACCTGCACCAGGATAAGTTAATCCATCTACCGATGAACTTGTATATAAGAATGATTCAAATCCATCTAAGTTATCAATTAACTTTTGTTTAGAAGTTTGATTTGATTCTATTTCTTTTTGCATTCTTACCGAACCTGTATAGAATGAACCCGATTGTAGTTGTTCTACTTTCTCATCATAGAATTCCATTAACTTTATTTTGTACATAAAGTTATTGATTCTTTCTTCTGCAGAAGAATACTTTACAAAGTTACTCCAATACCAAGAAGTTTCTCCATCAATTAAGATAGAACCACTTGTTTCTTTGGATACGTTTACATATTGTATATCAAGGTTCTTTAAGGATAAACCACTACCACTTACAAATTGTGATAATAAAGATGTTGTAGTTGCAGAACCACTTGCTACTAAATCATCATAAAGTTGGAATCCAATATTCTCTCCACAAACACCTTGACCGAAATCTGGTTTTAATTCGATACAATCTTTTAATTCTTCATTGATAAGAGTAACTTGTTCAATGATTGGAATAGATTGTATTTTAGATACCCAAATTTGTTGGTTAGGTTGTACACTTCGTGGAAGTGGTTCGTACATCTTAAATACAAGAGTCTGTTCTTCTTTAACTTTCTTACGAACTATCTGGTCTACATATTCACCTTCATCGTTTGAAACTTTCTGAACTACATCTTTGTATTCAGAGAAAGTTTCATAATCAGTACACCAAGTAGCAATAAGTTTATTATCCCCATCACCAAAGTGCATTAAGTGAGTTAGGTATTTTGAGTTATCTTGTGCGAGAGCAGATGAATCGAATTGTTGACAGATTGCATCTGAAATATCTCTCATTACATCCGGTCTACGAAGTAAGATATTTCCTTTATCAAATGCAATCTTAATAGATTCTACTTTACCCTCGGTAAGGTCATCCCCCTCTTCATTGAAAGGAATTAAATATAATTCAAAATATACAACATCAATAGATTCTTCAAGTGATTCTCCTGCTTGTTTTAATATCTTAGCAATATTAAACTGTTGAGAACCTTGTGCAGGCCCTCCTTTTAATATTCTTGTTTTATCTGATACTTTACCAACATAGATATCAATATAGTTGGTATTGATTGATTCCCAGTTTACACCAAAATCAATATTGTATCCTTGATAATCTTCACCATAAATAAATTCAGGATAATCAATTCTTGTTATATCAGGACCAGGTAAGAAATCTTTTGAGATTACTTCTATTGCAACAGCTTTTGCTTCACCAGTACCATTTATATTTGAATCTGGTTGCAGCCAAACCTGATAAAAACCAGGTGCAGGGAAAAAGTCAGAAGTTAAAACTAACTTGGTATTATATGGATTTTTTCTTACACCATCCTTACTTTTAACATTTACCCAATCTGTGTTTTGTGTCGTAAATGGTACTTCAATTTCACCATCACCCCCTTCACCAATATTGAATTGTACTATTTCCCCATCTGTTAATGTAAGAACTGGTTTTGTGTAGCCTGGTGCAGTTTCACCTGTTGTTCTTTTTTCAGTTACAGTATATTTTTCGTATCTATACCTTGGTGTACTTACAGGTTGTGGGTCTGCAGGAGGGTCTGCTGGAATAGGTGCCTTTGATATCGATATTTTTAATTTATAACTTTTACCTTTTTCTAATTTACCATATGAAAATTTAACATCACCTGATTTGGATACTACTTTACCACTTGCATCTTCATATAATGTATATTGGTGATTATATGCACTATTACTAGTTGGAGTAACATTAATAGAAGAAGCATTATTTACAATTGAAGAAATCGCTGTTGATGCAATTGTTCTAGTTTTTCCACCAAGATTTACTACTGCAGTAATACCACTTGGTAATTCATGTTGTACATTGATAGTAACATCCGATGGTGGTGGTGGGATTTCTTCAGCAGGTTCTGGTTTTGCCTGATAGGTAAACATTAAAGAATGACCTGTATTAGTAGGTGTGATAGTACGTTGTACTTTACCATTTAATAAAAAGTCAATCTCATAGGATTGTAATAATCCTTTAGTTGCCAATCTTGTTTTTATTGTATAAACTTCCTTAGCTTTACCACTTCCATCTTTTGCACCAATAGTTCTACTAGATAAAAAATCTTTCGCTTTTGCTCTTAAAGTTGCTTGTGTTATTTGTTCACCGGTATCTGTGTATAACCAACCTCGTCTACCTGCAGGGTTTGTATTGAGGTGAACTGTTATGGGATAATTTAATGGAGGAACTGGTTCAGAAGCTTCTGTACGTCTACCACTTCCACCAACATCAAATTCATCTTCAAGACGAAGAACATTATCTCGGCCAGGTCCACCAAGATTTCTGTCACCAGGTCCGCCAAGATTTCTGTCACCTTCTTGTAGTCTGTTAAAATCGTCTATTGCCATTGTTCTCCTACTATCCTTCTATATAAATATTTTTAATATTAATTTATTCCATCATCCAAACACCATCGTTTGCATCCCAAATCCACAATGTTCCATCTCCAGTTCTTGACCTTTGTCCATCAAATGTACCACTTTTTTCAGGTACTTGTCCTGCCACATTTCCATCACCAAAGAATCTACCACTATCAGATGCGATAGGCACCCAAGAGTTCTTTGGTCTTGGACTAACTGGTTTTGGCTTTGGTTTTGGTACTGGTTTTGGTGCTGGTGGTTTTGGTTTCGGTTGAGCACCTGCAGCTCCTTCTTGGGAAATCGTTACAGATGTTGTTGGAGAACCAGGTAAAGTAGAACTAAAACTAACAGTACCACTTCTTGCAGCTCCATCGTTTTTATATACTCTCACTCTCAATATAGGCAAAGAAAAACTTCTTTCTTGAACCGTTATTTTACACCACGATGGAGCACTTGTAATCCTGTATTTATATTTACTTTTCCCACTAGTAATTGCAGGAGAAGAACTCATTCTAAATTGTTGTATAATCCTACCATTTTTAGGTGATGGTTGTGATTCAATAGGTGATGCACTAATCGAGTAACTTCCACCGGAGCTCGGTTTTGGTCTACTACCACCACTACTACGTCTTGGACTTGGAGACGGTGGTGGAGGTGGTGGTGGAGGAGGTGGAGGTGGTGGTGGTATAGGAATTTTCTTATACTTTGTTACCGTTACCTCGTACTCACAAATATCATCCACAGTTGCTGCTGGATTATAGTTTTTAGCTTTTGGGTCTCTACATCCTCTAATAGCTGGTTTTTTAGAAGTTGGTTCTTCTGCCAAAAATTCTCCATCTGAAGTTACAGTTTTTAATATTTTTTTTACTTTATCAAGAGTTTCTTGTTGAGCAGTTGTTCTTGTTGTTTCTCTTCTAATATCTTGTGTTGGTAAATGATAATTTACACATTGTTCTCCAATATCACAAAGAGCTTCTACAATTCCTTTAGAATTAAAGTTAATACCAAACCTTTCACCAGTTGGTTTACCAAATTTATCTTGTTCTAAAATATTAGAATATCTGTTGTTTCTGAAATTGTCTAATGATTTATCAAAAGATATTTTTACAAGTGATAACCATCTTTCAAAATTATCAATTTTAAATTCTTTTTCAATAAGTTTTACATATCCTTGACCAGCTGCAACCTTACCTCTTAGGGCTAACATTCTTCTCATTATTTCTGCAACATCAAATTGTGCAGAAAATTCATCTAAGAATCCAAGAACGTCAGCAGAAAAATCTTCTCCACTTGTAAAGGTATTATATCTTGTCTGTAAATCAGAATTTGGTTTTCCTTTAGCTTCATCAATTACAGGTAATACTCTTACTTCTGTTCTCGATGGTGAAATCTCATGTATCCATGCTTTATCGAACTTACGTTCCTCTGAACCTAATCTTCTGTTAAGTAGGGATATTGATGTTTTAAATACTCCTTGTGAGTATCCTGCTTCTTTAATCAATTGTTCTAAATCAACAAAGAATTCTTCAGCACCATTTCTTTTAATATTGTATTTAGTTTTATTTACTTTACTAAAATACTTTTGAATGTTGGTATCTGTATAAGAAATATATCTAACAGTTTTTCCATTTGCCGCTTCTTGAGGAAGTGGATTATCCGCAGAATCATAAAGAACGAACTCAATAATATCACCAACATCGACACCAAAGATACCTCTACGAACTTCGCGTTCGAAGATTTCTCTATCTTTTTTCTCAACTCGATAGCCCTTCTTTTGTTCTATATCTTTAAATGTTTTTATTGCCATTATCCTTTATTTTTTCTAATTGCCCAACTTAGTGATGATGTTTTTGTTGTTGTACCATCATCATATCGTGCAGTGATTGTAAAACTACCTCCATAATCTTTTGCAGAATTAAAAAGGTTTTTCCTATCTGGTTCAGGTTTATTTCTTCCTCCAATTCCTTTATTAAAATATAATGGGAAGGATGATGTTCCTCCTTTGTTAATACTTGCGTTTGTATTTGCAGATGGAGAACTATCACTACCAAATCCAAGAATAGGTTTACTCCAATCTTTAATAGAACCTTGAACTGATATTGATACTTGTGTAATTTTTGCACCACTATCTTTTAAGTTTTGTATTTTAAGAGTTCCTCCTTTACCAGCAGTTGGACTTTTAACCTCGGTTGTCCATTTAATATCAGCACTACCAGGTTCTGCATTAGATTCTAGTTTATAAAATGATTCATTATCAGATAATGCAGTAAATCCTTGTGCAGCTGCAGCTGTTTCTGCTGCCGAACCTGCAAGCTGAGATTCTAATTGTTGTTGAGTATTTTCCGCCAATTGTCTTTCTGTCTCTCGTTGTTGTTGAGCAGCTTCTCTATCTGCTTTTGCTGCATCTACTTGAGCCTTTAAAGCTTCTACACCGGCCTCTACCTGTCCTTCAAGACCAGATACAATTTTTCTTAATGAAAGTAATTCTTGTCTCAATACATCTTTCTGTGCTACCAAACCTTCTACTTGTGCATTCAATCTAACTCTTTCGTTTGCTTCTTTGGTTGCTTTGATAATAGCAAATGTTAGTTTAGAAGTTTGGTCTTTATATCTTTCTGTTGATTGTTGGAATTGATTATCTACAACTGCCTTTTGAGTTTTTAAAGAATCATTCTCTACAAGTGCTGCTTGTAATTGAGCTGTTAATTGAGCAACTTCTCCTTCTAATGATAAGATTCGTTGTTGAGCTGCTTCTAAATCTAATAGTGCCTGTTGGAATTTATTTTCTAATTCATCATATACAGGTCTTGGAACTACATCGGGTCTTGGCGGTCCTTGTGGTTTAACTAACTCATCAATATCAACATCAACCGCTTTGATAAGTTCTTCTTCTGTATAAGCAGGTTTTTCGATAAATGCAGTTACTTCACCATCTCGTTCACCTTGTTTGTGTTCGTATGGTACATCTTGAGAAGCAGAGACAATAATAGATGAACCATCAACAAATGTGTGGTTCTTAGTAGTAGGGTCCTCAGAAACAATTGCCTTTGAACCTTCTTTTACTAATTCATCAAATCTAAATCTGTTCTCTAATGCCATTTTATTTCTCTATCGTAAAAGTTAAATCCTTATCTTCAAAGTATTCAACTACACCATTTCTATCAACCTTTATTTGAATATAATAATCTCTGTTGTATTCCCAATTCGTTAAATCTAATTTAAAGAAGTTACCATTTGCATCACAAGATACTTTTGTATAATCACCATCGAATGGAATTATTACTTCATCTGTCTGAACATCTTTTACTTGATAATAAGTAGATGAGGGTAAATATTTTACATCTGTGTAAGAGTATTGATTGGTGTATGTTTTGAGAGGATATTTCTCTCTGCCGAAAACTCTGATTTCAGGTTTACTTCCACGCTTGTATCTGGTCTTTAATCTTTTGAATGTTACATGAATATCATCAGCGGTAAGTTCTGTTAAAGAGCCAGTAGAGAACGAAGAATCATCCCAACCAATTCTTAACTTAGGTTGGTAAATAGTATTTGTTTCTTTTGAGAAGAATTTTAATTGTCCATAATCATTAGTATCATTTTCTAATGAAGATGTATATTTTAAAATAAATCCTTCATTTGGAAGGGAACCACTAATCCATTCATCAAGTGTTACTTTAACATCCATTTCTAAATCAGATGTTTCGTATGAGAATGATTGTGTTGAGAATGAACCTGTAAACCAAATTCCACCCTTACCATTAAATGAACCGGTAGTATCTGCAGAATGGTTTTCTTGACTCATCCAATCTGTACCAGTTCTTACAGAGTTCCAAGAAACACCATCAGTTGTAATATCATCGAAACGAGTACCAATGCCCATTTCCCACGATTGAGTTACTGCATATGCATAAATTGTATAATCGATTGGAATCTCAGAAGATTCACATTCTCTTAAAATCATTTCAGCAGAACTCATAGTGATATCACCACTTGCAATAGATTGTGAAAGAGGTGTTGTTTCAAACTTGATTAACGTATGAGCAATATCTTTTAGACTTCCATAATAAGTTTTGGAAACTTCTAAGATTTCATCTAAACCAGTATTCTGAGCCGGTTGTTGTAAGTAAATCGTTGCATCTTTTGATGCTGTTACAAAGTGATACATTATACAACCCTTCCTTTTATATCTTTACCAGGATACTTTAATTCAAATATCGATGGGTCTAATGATGGATAAACCATCTTACCCTTTGTTGCTGATTCAATGTTGTATTTATTTTTAGAATAAACACCACCACATTTATTTACAATCTGACATTTTGGTACTGATAATACTCCTTCAACTCCTGCAATTACCAATTCTAATTCAGAAACGTTAATTGGTTGGTTGAATGTCCAATCATCAATGTTAAAATATTTTTCAACTTCGGTAATACATTGTAGTAAAACTTCTCGTTTGTTGTATGAGTTGTAGGTCATAATTTCAAAATCAACACCAATGTTAATTACAAACCCATCTAATAGGTTTACACCATCTGTCAACATTCTAAATTCTGAAAGATATGTTTTTACATTTTCTTTTACTGCCTTATTTAAGGTTGTTAAATGTTTTTTAGAATCGTATGCAAGTAAATAAAGATTGATAGCAAAAGGATTGTTCTTTTCAATTGAATTAGAATTAGATTGTTTTCCTACTAAGAATCTTTGTAATTCTGTTTTGATTTCAGTTTCAGTTTTACCTTGTCCACCTAATTGTTGTACTAATCCAGCAAACTCATTAAGAGTATCAGGATTATTTAAGATAGAACCAGGTGAGTTATTATCTAATTCACCATCTGGTGCACAGTATGCTTTTGCAACTCCACCATATTTTGGGTCTAATGCTAAAGCTCTAACTTGGTAATCTTTTCTTGTTACTGCTCTGTTTTGTGAACCATAGTGTGCAAGTGCGTTTTCTCTGATTTCATCCATTGTTTCCGCACCTCTACCACCTGTTGCAGGTATTTCGTTTTCTGCAGCAATAGAGTTCTTTACAGTTCCATACATTTGTAGTTCATCTTCATCGAATAAACTTAAATCTTCATCGAACTCTAATTTAGTGATTCTTTTTAAAGAACCTTTTGATACGTTTGCAGGAACACCACCACCAACTAAATAACGAATAGTTAAAGTTGTGTTTGCTGGTGCCTGTCCATATGATTTTGATTTTAAGAAATTAGCAGGGTCAAATGATGCACCCAATCTATCTATTGAGTTGTTTAATCCTAATCCTACATTTTTAAAGTTTGGTAAGAATGTTTCATCAGAAGATGTTGAATTACCTGCACCAAATATGATTGAGGTTGTATTATCTGCATTTACCTGTCTTACAAATCTTCTTGAAGTTTTAGTTACTCTTAAAATACTTGGAACAGACTCTTTAAACTGTGACAAATCTTTATCAAATTGTTCTGTATTTGGATAATCAGTATAGACCATTTCTTGTGCAAGATAGGGAACTTCATACCATTTGTTTCCATTTGAATCTCTAACATCGTAAATAGAGATTATATTTGTATCTGATAAATCAACTTTATCAAATTGTTTTGGTGACCCAAACTGAATTTTTACTTCTTTAACTTCTGCAGAAATTGCATTTACATATTTTCTGATTAGATAAAATGTTGGTTCTCCTAATGCGTTTCTTTGATAAACACTTACTTCTCTTTCATAATCATCATTAAAATCCAATAACTCAGTTGTTCTAAATACAACACCAGTATCAGAAGTTAATTCCATTCCTTCTTTAACTCTGAAAAGATATCCTTCATCCATTTCAAATCTATTATCACCATCATACAGGTTTCCACTTGCTCTTCGTTTACTTGGTGTAATTTGATAAACTGCAATTTTAGTTAGTGCAGGTGAAGTAACTTTTGGTTTGTATCCTAAGAAGTTTGCAAGAGCAACAACGTTGGTTCTATCCTCTGCGGAATGAATCATCGATTCTTTTAAGTTATCATCGATGTAATATCCAAGAACATCTCCTAAGTAAGATGCCATTTCGATAAACATCATACCTGGTGATGATTCGTTAAAATCTGAATAGGTGGTTGGGAAATAAGTTTTAGCGTACTCAATCAGATTCTCTCTGAATTGACCAAAGTCTTTATTGAGATACTTTATATCTCTTCCTTTATTTTTTCTATCTGAAGTATTTAATGCCATATCTTATTATCCCTGTATTGATAATGATACTTGATTTAAATCAATAGAATCACCAACTCTAAACGTAAGGTTTAAATTTGCTCTGTTTCTATCTTTCATTTCATCAGTCATTTCAATTTCAATTTCTTCTATCGTAACATAAGGTAACCAATAATTTACTGAATTTGTTATTTCTTTTTGAACGTTTAATTCAAATTCAGTATCCATTGGTTCAAAAAGTAATTCATCTAAACCAGTACCAAATTCTGGTTGCATTATTCTTTCACCTTTTCTTGTTTGTAAAAGATTTCTAATATTAGCTCTAGCAGCATCTGCCAACGTATATGTTGATTTAAAAAGATTTGAACCAAGAGTAACTGGATAATCTAAACCATAGGCATAGTTATCGAATTCACTTTCAGTATCCTTTACAATCTTTTTTGGTAAAACGTATGACATTAACTACCTCCACATTGACATTTACTACACCCACCCTTACTTTTATTCTTCAATGAAGAAATAAGTGTAAATACAGAAACACCTAACATTACTAATATGATTAAACCTTCAACCATTATCTTTTAAACTTTTTAACCAAAGCAGAATTATCTCTGTTTAAGATTCTATCTAAACCTGCAAGACCTGTTTGAACTCCCAATCCACCTTGTTTACTTCCACCAACACCTGGCATATCTCCATATCCCATTTGTGCAGCCATTGAAGCTCTCATTCCATCTAAACCAGCTCCTGCTTCACCTTGGGTGAATTCAACTGTTTTATCCATACTTTCATTCACTTGTGGTTTTTGAAATGAATCTAACACAGATTTAACTTGTGTTCCTCCACTTCTTTGTTCTTTAGAGAATGGTTGTGTATTGTTAAGAACTTCATTTAACGCTTCATTTTTAGTGAATTGTCTTTTTGGTTGTTCTTGTCTTTCATTTTGTAATACTTGATTTGCCATTTCAAAAGGGTCTACTTCTTCACTCACCACATTTGTTGGTGTGGTTTTTTTCAAAGTTTTCATTTTACCTTTAACTGCTTCATCAAGTATTGCTGGAAATTGTTCTTTAAGAAACTTTTCTTGTTTCTTTGCTACTTCAACCTCCACTATTGCTTTTATTACTTTTATAAGTTGTTTGTTATCCATTTTTGTAAAATTTCCTTTTATCTTAATATAAATATATCTTTGTTCGTTTTATAGGTTTTAATCACAATCTACACAACAGTTATCTTTTTCTTCTTGTAATTCTTTTTGTAAATCACCCAAACTCTTTCTAAATTGTGCATCTGTATCAGGTTGTAGATTTTTAAAATCACCAATTGCTTGAATTGCTTTAGAATAAAATCTATCAATTCCTGCTAAATCTTTTTGTCTTTCTGCATCTAATATTTTATCGAGATTAGAATCATCTCCTAATCCACCAATCCCACTATTTCCATCAGAACCACCACTTCCTAAATCAGAAATTAATTTGTCATCAATTTCATCTTCTTTGGTTGTTTGTGATAATCCATCGGCATCTCCATTGGATAAGATATCTGCATTGATAATTGGTTTTGGTTTCTTTTTAACTCCTGGTGTTTTGTTTGCGGTATTACCTATATCAATTCCACTATTACTTAAATCACCACCCTCATTACCAAACTTTAATCCAAACATTGGAATATCAGGTATCATATATCCCACCCAATTAGCAACACCAGGTGCGGGTATTGGGGATGGAACAGAGGGATATAAAGAGGTTGTCATAAACATTCCTTGTAAGGTAAACAAATGAATCTTTGCAAACATTACAAATGCTTCTATAAAGGTTAGACAAGATTTAGTGGGTATCTCAAATGGTACTTTGGGCCACTTACCTGGATTTGTAACTAAACCAGAGTTTAAAATTATGTTTTGTATAGAACCTGGAGCAGGAATTGGATAGATTGGAAAAGGTTGTAGAGTTGCCCCTGTCCAATAACCTTCTACTGCTTTACCAATATCTGCTAAGAAATCATGTTTTGCTGGTTGTGTTTTTGTAATTGCCTTTGCCTGTGCAACTGTAATTAGAGTTAACATTAAAGGGAGATTTCCTGCAAGAACAGATTCTCTACCTATTAACTGTCCTCCTCTTCTCATACAAGAATCATATTCTTGAGCAAGTTTAGTTGCGAACTGAACAGGTGTAACAATTCCAAATGGATTGTTCATGTATAGTAACATATTTACTTTGAACAATTTCCAAGACATAATTTACTCCGTAAAGTTTAGTGTAGATTTTATTTTGTCAAGTTGACCTTGTATCTTTTTGAACGTTGCAACATTTAAAGGACCAGTTGCAGTTGGACCAGCAGGAGTTGCAAAAACTTGTTGTGTAATTGCATCAATCAATTGTGATAACAAATCTACCAAGGTTTCTCCTCTTGCAAGAGGTTCTCTTTGATTAGTACCTGGTGAATTACCACTACTATCTGTATTTAATCTTATTTGGCCATCACCAGTATTTACCCAAACATTCGCACTATTCTTATCTGTGGTTAACCATACCTCATCGCCAAAATCTAATTTTGCCCCACCGAATCCAAAATCCATACTTAAATCACCATCAGATATAATCGAGTAGTTTCCTTTCGAAAAGAAAAGAGTTTCTTGTGATTTTGCTGAAAAGATTAAACGTTCTGAATTTATTAAGATTTGGTCATTACCTAAATATTCTTCAGGTAATTCTGCATATATTGGGTTGGTTTCAAAATTAGAAGAACCACCATCATCGATAAGACCAGGTTGAAATGGTATTTTGTATTTATCAGATACTAATGCAATAATAGAACCATCTTTATTTACATCTTCTTCTGTAATATCATTTCGTTCTAAATCATTTCGAGATTCATCGTTTTCTCTATTACGAATTAATATAGTTGGTGAAAAATCATTATCTTCATTGTTGTATCCACTAAAACGAATAGATTGGCCGAAACGAGATTGAATTATTCTATCACCTTCATATAAACG
>Ga0181558_10004168_pt1 | contig 12992 bp, 8 predicted proteins | sample 011ome_22_FD_133754 | JGI IMG/M metagenome (GOLD analysis project Ga0181558, IMG submission 133754) | Coastal salt marsh microbial communities from the Groves Creek Marsh, Skidaway Island, Georgia - 011507BT metaG (megahit assembly) | ecosystem: Environmental > Aquatic > Marine > Intertidal zone... | reverse complement strand
TGCGGGCGGAGGCGGCGGCGCGCGCCGCCGAAGCGGCGCGGACGCCTGTTAAGTCGCCGCGCGCCGCCGCCGGCGGCGGCCCCGCAGACGCCCCCCCGGAGATGTGGAAGGTGTACATCTGCTGGCGGGACGAGGAGCTTCCCATCAAGATCCGCTCGGACGCCACGGTGGGTTCGCTCGCCTGGCTCATCTCGAACAAGACGGATGGCAAGCTACAGGCGGACCGCTGCGAGCTCACCTTCGGCGTCACCAGGCTGGCGTCGGTGCCGAACCAGGAGCTGCTCGCCACCATCGGCGTCGTGCAGGGCGCGCGCTTCGGGTTGACGCTGCGGCCCAAGGGCGCGGCGGCCAGGCCGGCGCCCTCGCCCGTCCTGAGCCCGCGCGCAAAGGCGGCGGCGAAGGCGCGGCTGGCGGCGGCGCGCGGCGTCGAGCGCGCCGCGATGGCGGGCCTTGATGCGGCGCGTGGGCAACAGCGCGCCAACAGCGCGAGCGGGCGAACCAGGACCTGGGCGAACCAGCCCTGGTCCGAGCCCGAAGCGCTGGCTCTGGTGGACGGCGTCGCGGCGTTCGGACTGGGCGAGTGGGCGCGCATCCTGGACGCGGTGTGGCTCAAGCACGTGGACTTCCCGAAGCGCTCGGCGACGGACCTGAAGGACAAGTGGCGCAACCTGTGCAACAGCGCGGACAAACCGGAGGGGTTCAAGTTCCGCCTGGCGTACGTCACGCCCGAGCTCCTGGCGCGGACGCGGGAGGTGCGCGCGCAGACGCAGCTCAAGAAGCGAGAGAATGTCGAGAAGTGGGAAGCCGAGCTCGCCGCGAGACGCGCGGAGATTCGGAGGCGAAGCGTCAACGCGGGGGGGGGCTGATGCGAAGGCACACACACGTCCGTACGGTAGTCTCTGTACCTCTCTGACCTGTCTAACGCGAGAAAACGACAGCGCGAAGCGCGCGTACGCCGCCGACGAAACGTCGCTCGCGGAGTTTTCTTCGTCCTTTCGACGTCGGGGCGCGGCGTTCGCCTCCGCCTTCGCTTCGCGACGCGCGAAAGAGCGTCGAACACGCGTCACGTGTCTCGTACTCTCGTCGCGTCCTTCGGGACGTCGACTTTATTCGTCGAACACCTTGCACTCCTCGGCGTCGTCGTTGCCGTCGCAGAAGGACTCCAAGCCGTTCGCCGCGTCGACGTCCGAGCTGTCCACGTACGCCAGCCTCGCGCCGGGGACCTGCCTGTCGAGCTCGATCCAGGCGGCGCGACCGGCCTCCTTGTCCGTCGCCTCCAGGGCGGCGGCCTCCTTGCACTTGTTCTTCATGAAGCCGGACATGGACTCCCACACCGCGGCGTCCGCGCGCGCGGCGACCGCCTTGGCCTTGCGCGCGCGCGCGGGCGCAGCCTCGAGCGCCCCGCGGCGAGATCCGAAGAAAGCGGATTTGTTCGCGTGCTTCACGGTCACCGCGGAGGCGGCGCGGGCGAGGGCGGACATCGTATCGGGTGCGTGGGGTGGTGGGGGGAAGGGCGAGAGGGCTCGTGGAAGAGGCACGCGCGGGGTGTTGTGTCGAGCCGAACGCGCACGGAAGCCCCCTTCGCCTCATCACGTGACACACATCATCTTGATTGTCGGGTCGAAAGGTCGAATCTCGAATGCTCGAATCTTCGAAAAGTGCGCTTTTTGAGATTTTTGCAGCCCTGGGAGATATTTCACGAACCGTCAATCTTTGGGTCATTCCGCCCATACAACTTGGGCAAAGTGCCTCGCTTTTCGGGTGCGACGGGTTTCGCGTGTTCTGGGAAGCGTATGAATCCATCCAGCATCAAGCGCGTCGTCGCTCTTCTCGTTTCAGACGACAGGCGCGCGGGGCAGCAGTCGCACTCGCCTCGGTCGACATGGCGAACATCCAAGTGGAGGATATCCTCGCGGGCACGCCCGCGGTGCAGTGCAAGACCAAGGTGCGTCTTCCGTTTCCCTCGGCGCCCGCCGCGTTCGCGCCGCGCCGGAAATGACATCGGAATGCGCGAAACTGACGATCCTCCGCGCGCCTCGCAGATCGTGTGCACGCTCGGCCCAAAGTCCGCGGAGCTCTCCATCATGGAGGACCTGCTCCGCGCGGGCATGTCCGTGGCCCGCTTCAACTTCTCGCACGGCTCGCACGAGTACCACCAGGGCACGCTGGACACGCTGAGGCAGGCCATGCTGAACACGCGCCTGATGTGCGCGGTGCTGCTGGACACGAAGGGCCCCGAGATTCGCACCGGCATGCTGAAGGACGGCAAGCCCGTCTTGATGGAGGCGGGCAGGGAGGTGACCCTGCACACCGACTACTCGCTTCTCGGTGACGAGCGTAACATCGCCATGAGCTACAAGAAGCTCCCCGAGGACGTCGAGCCGGGCGCCGAGATCCTCATCGGCGACGGGAGCATCGTGCTCGTCGTGAAGTCGTGTCACCCCGAAAACGGGACGGTCGTGTGCGTCTGCGCCAACACCGCGCCGCTCGGCGAACGCAAGAACGTCAACCTGCCCGGCGTGGTGGTGGACCTGCCGACGATCACGGAGAAGGACCGCTCCGATATCCTGCAGTGGGGTTTGCCCAACAACATCGACTTCATCGCGGCGTCGTTCGTGCGCAAGGGGAGCGACGTGGAGAAGATCCGCGCCGTCCTGGGCCGGGACGGCGCGCAGATCAAGATCATCAGCAAGGTGGAGAACCAGGAGGGCCTGGTGAACTTCGACGACATCCTCGAGGCTTCGGACGGCGTGATGGTGGCGCGCTGCGACTTTGGGATTGCGACCCCCACCGAGAAGATCTTCCTCGCGCAGAAGCTCATGATCGAGAAGTGCAACGCCGCGGGCAAGCCGGTGGTCACGGCGACGCAGATGTTGGAGAGCATGGTGAAGAACCCCCGGCCGACGCGCGCCGAGGCGACGGACGTCGCCAACGCCGTGCTGGACGGCACGGACTGCGTGATGCTGTCCGGGGAGACCGCGGCAGGGGCGTTCCCGGTGGACGCCGTGCGCGTCATGAGCAAGATATGCAGGGAGGCGGAGGTGTCCATCGACCACTACAACCTGTTCAAGAGCATCTTGGCGTCGGTGCCGACGCCCATGGCGCCGCTCGAGTCGCTGGCGTCCTCGGCGGTGCGCACCGCGCAGAAGGTGCGCGCGGCGCTCATCGTGGTGCTGACGCACGGGGGCTCCACCGCGCGTTTAGTCGCGAAGTACCGCCCGGCTGTGCCCGTGCTCACGGTGTTCGTGCCCACGCTCACCACGGACTCGCTCACGTGGACCTGCTCAGGCGAGAACCCGGCGCGGCAAGCGAACCTGACGCGCGGGCTCATCCCGCTGCTGGCGGAGGGGAGCGCGCGCGCCACGGACACGGACACCACGGATGAGATTTTGTCCGCCGCCATCGAGCACGCCAAGCAGGCGGGGTACTGCCAGGCGGGGGAGTGCATCGTCGCGCTGCACAGGATCGGGAACGCGTCCGTGATCAAGATCGTCAACATAGACTGAATTGAATGCACGCGACTGCCACGCGACTGCCGCGACTGTACCATTAACGCGCGAGTGTACGCGTACATGTAATACAAGCACCGTAAGCGTCTACGTGTACGACACATAACTAACAAATCCTACCGAAGGTAGTAGGTATCCTATACTTGTACACTACTTCACCGTGAGGTCCTTTTTTCTCCGCGCGACGGGCGCGGCGTACGGCGAGTCGGGGTGCGACGCGGTCGCGTCTTTCGGCTTCTTGCTCTTCCCGCTACCGCCCTGGCTCGGCGCCTTCACCTCGACCGCCGGTTTCGGGGGCGGCGCCTCCGTTCGGGAGACGGTCGCGCGACGGTTCATCGGGGCGGCGGCGGGCCGCGACATCGTCTCCGCGCGCGGCTGCGGCCGGGGCTTACGGCTCACGGCCCCCCCCGGCGCGATACACGCGGGGAGCTCGCGCGTGTTTTTGACCGTCTCCCGGGCCTCCTCCGGCGCTCGTTTCGGTCTCTCGTCCGCGGCTTTTGAAACCGCCGGTCGAGGTGGCGGTTTCGGGAGCTCCTTTGAGCTCCTCGCCGCCTCGAGCGCGTCTCGCCGCTCGGCTTCCTTCGTTTTCTCGATCCCGACCTGCTTCAGCGCGGCCGCCGCCTCGGGCATGCCCAGCCGGAGCGCGAGCTCGAACCAGCGCTCGCTTTCGGCGAGGTCCCGCACCACGTGTCCCTCGATGCCGGCGCAGTGCGCGGCGCCCAGCGCGGCGGCGGCTTCGGCGACGCCGGCGTCGGCGGCACGCGCGTACCACTCCGTCGCCGCGCGCGTGTTTTTTTCGACGCCGGGGGGGGCGCCGGTCGCCGCCAGCCGCGCGTACTCCAACATGGCCTCCGGGTGCCCCGCCTCCGCCGCGGCGAGCAGCCACTTCGCCGCGAGGCGTTCCTGCTGCGTCGCGCCGCGGCCCTGCAGGTGCGCCATCCCGAGGTGGAACATGGCCTCCGCGTGGCCGGCGTCGGCGGCGGCGGCGTAGAGGCGGCACGCGCGCTTTTTATCGGTCGCGACGCCGATGCCGCGCATCAGGCAGTGGCCGTAGTCCAGCGCCGCGCCCGCGTGGCCGGACGCCGCCGCGACGCGGAACGCCTCCACGGCGTTTCGCTCGTTCGCCGCGACGCCCTCGCCCGTGGCAAGGCAGACGCCTCGGCGGTACGCGCACTCGACGCTCCCCGCTTCGGCGCCCCTTCGGAACCACCGCGCGGCTTCGGCGTGGTCGACGGTCACGCCGCACGTCCCCGTGCGGTACGCCTCGCCGATGCGTTCCATGGCGTCGCACGCCGCGGGATCCGACGGGTTCGAAGCTGCCTCGACGTACAGGGCCATGGCTCTGGCGTCGTCGACGTCGCACCCGCGGCCGTCGCGGTAGCACCCGGCGAGATTAAGCTTCGCGAGCGACCACCCCGCGTCCGCGGATCGGGTGAACCACCGGAACGCCTCGGCGTCGTCCTGCGGCAACCCCTCGGACCCCAGCGTGTAGGTCGCGCCGAGGTCGCTCATGGCCCCGGCGTCGCCAGCCTCCGCGGCGAGCCGAAGCGCGTCCATGGTCTCGGCGCGCGCCGGTCTATCGCGACGCCGTCTCGGACGTGACAAGAAGGGGGGGACGAAATGCGTGCGTTTTTCGCCGCGGCGTTTTATTTTTATCCATGCCGAGCCGACCATGCCGACTGGCCGAGATTCCTGCAGATTTATTACAAGTCCGCATACACCGCGCGTCGGTTCCGTACAGGTCCAGAACGTCAGATTTTGACGAGACTTCGGCTTAGACAACGAAAGTGCGCGGTCTTGGGACGCCATCGGAGGCTGATGGAGGCATCGAACGACCCTCTCGTGTGTCACATCTCCGGCTGCCCCCCCCGAAAAAAAAAGAGATGACAGCACGAAGATCAATCCATGTCCTCATCGTCCATCGTCCGCAGCAAAAACCTTCCGACACTGGGGATTCCCGGGCGATTCCTCAGCCTAGTACTAATCCAGCCCAATCATGCTTAAGTTCGATGTTCTGATGGGTATCGCTGTGTTCAGGATGGTATGATCGGAAGATATAAGGATGTGGGCGGCGAAACATTAAATACTCAGCATATTTGTAATACACTTCGACACATGGGTTGTTTTTTTTTTGCCAAAAGTTGTTTTGTTTGCCAAAAGTTCCTTTCCCGTCAGCGTGTCGCTGCTCTGTTGTCTGTCGAAATCTCGAAAATGCTCAGCTTCTCGTCATCAGCCTCAACGCGTGGACGCGGCGCGCACATTATATACGTAGCTCTCTCCTCTGTGTCTCGTCGCACCGTAATCATGGGCGGTCTTTTCTCCCGCGTGCACCCCCCCGGCATCTGGGACGGTCTCGCGGATGCCACCCCCGGGGTTCGGAAAGTGCCTTCTCCCGTGGGACGCGACGCGGACGCCGCGGCGGACATCACCACGCGCTCGTTCGCGGGCACCGCGACGTGCGCGCCCGAGCTTCTGCTCGACTGGGCGCTCGGCGAGGAGCTGAAGGGGAAGTGGGACCACCCCGACCGCGTGAAGCACGTGGGGTGGTCCATGAGACTCGCCACGCAGGCGGCGCTTCGCCACGGACCGAGACGAGCGGTGTTTCTGGCCACCGCGCCCGGCGCGGACGCGCCCGGCGCGGCGTGCACGGTCCGGTTCTTGCCCGGCAAGATCTCCGCCTCGGCCGAGGGATGGATGTACCTGTGGGAGATCCTGCGGCGGTCGGGATCGCCTCCGTTCGACGCGAAGAACGGGATGAGCCGGCGCATGCAAGCCGTCGAGGATGCCATAAACGCCGCGCACGCCGCGCACGCCTCCGGCCCGCACGTGAACGTGCAGCTCATGGCGGTGGCGCCGGAGGACCAGGGGAAGAAGCTGTGCTCGCTGTTGATGCGCGCGGTGAGCGCGGTGGCGGACGAACACGGGCTGCCCTGTTACCTGGAGACGTCGGGTGAGAGGAACGCGCAGATATACGAGCGCTTCGGGTACGAAAAAGTGGAGCGCGTCACGGTGCTCGACCCGAAGAAGAAACGAGACGCGCCCGCGTACGACGATTTCTACGCCATGGTGCGACCGCCCGTGAGACGTGATACGTGACGAAGCCAATACGTCCGTATATGTATTACAGACGTAGCGTAGTTAGGATAATGATGGTCGTATATCATATATAGCCTATCTACTTTCACGTACTACGTAGCTTACGTAATAAGGAGAATCATCCGCCGCGGACGCTTCGCGGGCTTTTCCCGCGCGTCCCCGCGGGCGCGACCGTCTGCGCGGCAAGGTGCTTCCTCGCCACCTCCTCCGGGTTCGCCACCAGCGACGAGTCGCGCATGCCCACGACCTTCCCGGCGACCGCCGCCCAGGACCCGGGTTTCCCCGATGCGAACGCGCGCGACGCGGGGACCAACGCCGCGAAGTGCCACGCCGCGCCCGCCGCCGCGCCCACCGCGGCGCCCGCGGCGACTTGCTCCGCGGAGTGGTACCCGAGGTACACGCGGCTCGCGGTGACCGCGAGCGCCATCGGGACGTGCGCAGCGACGAGCAGCGCGCCGAACGCGTCGAGCACGCGCGCGGACGCCGGGTGCGCGTCGCGTCGCCGACGGTACGCGAGGATCGCGACGGCGGCGGCGAACCACGCCAGCTGCGCGTGGCTGGACGGCATGCCGCGCGTCTCGCAGAAGTCCACCAGCGCGCACGACACGGGCCTGGGCTGCTGGAAAACGCGCTTGAGGGTCTGCGCCAGGATCTCGTTCGCCAGTATACCGAGCAGCGTGCCCACGTCCCAGAGCTCGCGCCGCGCGAAGAACGCGCCGAACGTGGCGACGATGACGCAGAAAGGCGCGAGCGACGCCAGCGCCATGGCGGCACCCAGTGGGTCACCCCCGGGGTACCGCACGTACGTCAGGCTGAAAGGCTTCATGAGCTCAACGCCGCTCATGGTTCCGTCACAAGGTCAGTCGACCGTCGACGCTCGTTCGAGAGGGTGCTTCGAGCGCTCGCGCGCCCCGGGAAGTGCCCAGCCGGGCGGGGTCGCGAGGTTTCCGAGACGCCAAAGTCATGGTTTTTCTGATTGACTCGTCGCGGCTCGCGTGAAGTGACCGTTGACGAACCGCCGTTTCGTCGCCGTTTTCCGTCGCGAGCGGTTTCGCGGCGCCTGCGTTTTCAGCCCCCCGCGCGGGGTCGAGGCGCGGCACTGCGACCGCCGCGTCGCACGCACGAGCCGCGCCAGCACGAGCGCCAGTTGCGCGCGTTTCCCGGACGCCTCGAGCCGCCTCGAGCCGCGCGGTGACCGAATCCTCCCGGCGAAGTCGCTGACGCTCGTCGTCGGGACCTGAGACTCGCATCTCGACGCGCCGTGTCGGGCTTTCCGTGGATGCAATAGATGTCCGACAGCGAGAGCGACAGAAGCGAGCTGAGCATATCCAGGTGCGTCCACGCGGACGGCTCTCTCCGTGAGCCAGAACGAGCGTATCGCTCCCGGTGCGGTCGTCGTCGCGTCGATCCTCGCGCGTCGCGCGTCCGTGTCGCCCGACGTCCGCCCCCGCGCCGAACCCTCTTTCCCGTTGCGCCCCTCGGCCGCTGACATCCCCCTCCCCCGCGCGAACGCAGTTCCGAAGAGCGGCACTTAGAACACGTGAAGCAGGGCGACCACCGCGAGTACGCCAAGCAGCGCGCAGCGGAGCGTAAGGCGGAGGCTCGCGCGCTCAGGGACGAAGACAGCGACGCCGAGTCCGAGTCCGGGAGCGACGAGAGCGGCGAGATGTCCGATCCCGAGGACGACGTCCCCGGCGGGGACGAGGATGCCGAGCGCGAGCCCGAGACGGAGGTCGAGGACGAGGAGAAGGACGACGAAGACGAGGAGAAGGACGAGGAGGACGAGGAGAAAGACGAGGAGGAGGAGGACGAAGTCGAGGGCTCGGACAAGTTCAGCGACCGACCGGCGACGTCCCCCGACCGTCCAGATGGCGTCCCCAAGCTCGACCTCGATAAGAAGAAGAAGAAGAAGAAGGATGGGGAGAAGAAGAAGAAGGACGGGGAGAAGAAGAAGTCCAAGAAGAAGAAGAAGGGTGAAGATTCCGAGGATGAAGGCGAAGCCTCCGAAGGCGACGACTCCCCCGTGGCCTCCCCCGACAAGCGGCCTCCCGGCCGGCGCCGCGGCGAGACCATGCGCGCGCTGCACAAGGGCGCGATGCGCAGCGCGCGCGGGTACCGAAGCAGCGACGACGAGGACTTGAGCGACGGCTTGGACCGCGGGGACACGGACTCCGAGTACGGCGGGTACACGGCGCGCTCGCAGTTCGACGGCAAGACGGAGTTCTCGAAGCTGAGCAAGGCTGCGATTTCGTACGGTAAGGAGACGACGCTGGGCGCGGACGGCGACCGGCACCGGATGGAGGACCTCCCCATCAAGATGGCGTTCGAGCACCTCTCGTCGCTCGCGGGGATGAGCGCCAAGGTGCAGGACGCCATCACCATGTCCAAGAACCTGTTCCAGCGCCGCATGGACCGCATGGACCGCGGCGTGCTGCACAAGGCCTGGCGCGGCTGGCTGATGGTGCAGCTCGGGTTCCAGAAGAAGAAGAACGTGCTCCGGCGCGCGGTGGCGAAGATGCGCCGGCGCAAGATGTACGGCGCCTTCTACGCCTGGTGGGAGTCGCACTCGCGCGCAAAGAAGGTGGGCGCCATGGGCACCGCCGCGCGCACGGTGGTGACCAACGGCATGAAGCGCCGCACGTTTCAGGCGTGGCGCGCGAAGACCGCGGATGCGCGCCGGCAGACCATCATGGCCAACCACACCGCGTCTCTGCGCGAGGAGTTCCTCGAGCGCCTCGTCGAGGTTGGCCTGCGGCAGCTCGTGCACAAGCGCATGCGCAAGGCGTGGTCCGGGTTCGAGCAGTTCGCGGACGCGCGCCGCGGAAGGCGGAACAAGATGCGGCAGGCGCTGGCGCGCGCGCTGCGCGGGTGCGAGTCGCGCGCGTTCCAGCGCTGGGCGGAGCAGACGGAGAAGGCGCACATGGGGCGCGCGCTCGTCAAAAGAGCCGTCGGGCGCATGTCGCGGGGCAAGCTCGCGCGGTGCTTCGAGCAGTGGCACGCCGCCGAGCGGCACAAGAAACGGTGCCTGATGAAGATCGCCAAGGGCGCGCAGGCGCGCGCGTTCGCGAAGTGGCGCGCCAACATCGCGCTGCGGCACAAGGTGCAGAGGCTCGTCGTGCGCTGGGCCGAGCGAGGCAAGGTTGCGGCGTTCGCCGGGTGGGCCGCCGCCGCCGACCTCAAGCGCGAGCAGAAGGCGCGCTGCGACGCGATTCTCGCGCGCATGATGCGCCGCGGTATGCGCAACGCGTGGAAGCAGTGGTGCTGGGTCGTGGAGGACGCCACGGGGTGCTCCATGGACCACGTGCGCGCGTTGAAGGACCAGAACGCGCGTTTACGGCGCGACAACGAGCGTTTCGTGCGCCTGGTGGACTCGGGCGAGTGGGGGCGCGGGCGGGTCGAGGAGCTGACGGAAGCCGGCCGCGTGTTGCGCGACGAGCGGAGGCAGCTCGAGGAGCTGATCAAGAACATCAAGTCCGAGAAGGAGGGCTTCGTCAAGGACGCGATGATGCAGGCGCAGGAGGCGCGCGGCTTGAAGGACCGCCTCGTGAGCGGGAACTTCGTGCAGAGGAACAAGATGACGGTGCGCGGAGGCTCCTCCTTCAACACCATCCAACGCGTGCTCAAGCAGGACCTGCTCGAGACGGGCGCCGCCGCGCGCAACCCGCAGGCGCTGCGCGCGTACAAGGTGGACCGCCTCGCCATGAACAAGGTCTCCGTGTTCAGCGACGGGGAAATCAACGTGCAGGCGACGCGCGCGCAGAGGCGAGAGCCCTTCGACAGACAGGCGAGAGCCGGGGCTGGCGCTGGCGGCGGCGCCGGCGCGCGTCTCCACGGGCGCCCGACGCCGCCGCCCATCGGCGGAGCGCCGCCGCGCCGCGGCGCGGGCGCGCCCGGCTCGAGCTCGCGGGGACGCGCGGGCAGCCAGGCTGGCGACGATTCGCCGGACGACGCCGCGGACGCCGGACAGTCCATGCTGGCGGAGGCGCTCTCCGGCCTGTCCCCGGAGGAGGTGGACGCGCTGGAGGACATCCTCAAGCGCGGTCGCGTCGAGAAGGAAAACGCCGCGACGGCGTCGGCGGGGGGGCGATGAGCGACGCGAGTGTACATATCCACGCGTCGTATTGAACAACACGACACAGTGCCCTTCATCTCACACGCACTTCGTTCCTCTCGTTACCTCGCTCGCTCGTCGCGAACCAAAAAACACACAAAAGAAAAACGCTCCCTACTGCGGTGCGTGGTCCACGAACGCGCGCCCGGGCACGCCCCTCCGTCGCCGCGCGCCGCGCGCGCCGCGCGCTTTTTCTTTCGCGCTTTTTTCGCGGTCGCCCGCCGGAGAGGCGCCGTCGCCGCCGCGGCGGAACGGCCGCTTCGCCGCCCAGGCGGCCCAGGCGGCCGCGAGGCCGATGCCCCCCCCCCCGACGACGTCCTCCACGTGGTGCATGTAGTCCGTCACGCGCGACACCGCGACCGCGAGCGCGAGCGCGACGGGCGCCGCCGCCGCCACCAGGCGCCACGCGGGCGCCTGGTGGCGGTTTCGTTTTTTTTTCTCGGCGGATTCGGCGCCTCCGCCGAACACCGCCAGCCGCTCCGCCGCCGCGGCCGACGCGAAGGAGAGGCCGGAGAACGCCATGGAGGCGTGGCCGCTGGGAAACGACTTGCGCCCCTCGCTCACCAGGCGCGCGTCGTGGTTCGGGGCGCACTTGGGGATGCCCGGCGCCTCCCACGCCGTCTTCGCGCCGTTTGGCCAGCATCGGGCGTGAAAGTCGGGACGGAACGCGCCCACCGAATTCTTCAGCGCGTTGGTCACCGCGAACCCGAGCGTGACCGCGAGCAGCAGGCCCACGATCAAGCGCTTCGTTTCCGCGCGCGACCGCGCGACCGAGTCCGTCTGCACCAGGGACGCCGCGAGGATGACGCTCACGGGGATGATCACGCCCAGGAACGGGAGCGTCCAGGTGGGGAACGTCTGCTCGCCCCTGTGGGGGTAGGACACGCGAGGCAGCGTCTCGGGCACGAGGTGGCGCTCGAAGGGGGGCTGGAACTCGAGGTACGCCGCGAGCAGCGCGAGAAGCGCGGACACGAGGATGTCGGACTTCCACGCGTCGGGTCGAGCCATGGTGGCACGACGCGGTGCCGCGGCGCCCTTCGAACTGCGCGTGAGTCACATGAGACGCCGTACGTGACAGCTGGACGGCATCCGCGAAAAGAGAACATTTTCTGGGCTCGAGAGATTTCTGGAACGCCCAGGGTTCCGCGTCACTCGCGCCGCGCGCGGCGGCGGGCGGGATGTCCTCCGGGGAGCAGGACGACGCGAGCACCAGTGAAAGCGGTGAGGATGAGGAGCTTCACTCGCTCCTCGGGGCTTTCGCGTCGTACCACCGCGTGCAGAAGCAGAGCGATACAGTACCCGAAGGCGTGAATGTACGTTTCGGCGTCGGCGGTCGCGACGAGCGCGTCTTCGCCTCCCGCACCTCCCTCGAGTTTGAGGTGAACCGCTGGGACGCTGACGAGCTCGGGAGCGCGCCCGTGGTGCACACGTGGGATCTCACCCCGGCCGCCGCGGACCGCCTCAACCGCGAGCTCCTGCCCGCCGCCCTGCGCGAAGCGGCGACGAGAAAAGGGCTCGTGGTGTCCAACCGCGGCGGGTACCACTCGACGCCCGACTTTCTGAGAAGGATCGGCGACGGGGCGGAGTCGAGGGGGGCCGACGAGGCGGAGCAGAACGAACGAAATCTGTCCGTCCCCGTCCCGGCGGCGCGGTTCCTCTCGGAGCTCATCCGCGCGGTCGCGCTGGAGACGGGTAAGCCCGGGGTCCCGTCCGTCCGGGGCGGCGGGCGAAAGCGAACGCGCGGCGCGCCGGCGCCGGCGGACCGAAACGAAAAAGAAGCGTCCCCGCCGCACGCGACCGTGACTTCGTCCTGGGTCAACGTCTCGCGCTCCGGGGACACGCACGGTCTGCATCACCACGCCGGTGCGTCGTGGTCCGGCGTGTACTACGTCGCCGCGCCGGAAGCCGTCGCGGTTGATTTCCCCGTCGCATCCGGTTCCGAACCGGATGCCCCGGAACGGGCCGGGAAGCATCGACAAAAAAGTCTGGCGGGCCGCCTCGCGCTCCGCGCGTGCTCCGGCGGCGCCGAACCCTCGGTCCCCGAGACGCTGAAGAGCGGGTGGTGCGTGTGGACGTCCGTGACACCCAAGCCCGGCCGACTCGTGCTTTTTCCGTCGCGCACGCTGCACGGCGTGCTGTCGTTCGCGGGAACGCCGAAGCGGGAAGAACCGCCGCGCGTCTCCATCGCCTTCAACACCGGCGAGACGAACGCGCGACGATAAATATGATAACACAGTTCGATGAACCTTTAAACGTGTCCTCGTACTACCTTCTCG
>Ga0181558_10004161_pt1 | contig 13015 bp, 14 predicted proteins | sample 011ome_22_FD_133754 | JGI IMG/M metagenome (GOLD analysis project Ga0181558, IMG submission 133754) | Coastal salt marsh microbial communities from the Groves Creek Marsh, Skidaway Island, Georgia - 011507BT metaG (megahit assembly) | ecosystem: Environmental > Aquatic > Marine > Intertidal... | reverse complement strand
GGATTTGATGGCCCTCGATACGGTCTGGGCCGCAGCAGGAAGTCCTCGGGCTGTTTTCCCCATTGGCCCCCAACGCCTTAAGGAATTGGCGGGGGCTGAGTTGGTGCGGGTGCACTAACCCCTAGACTTTTTTCACCGCGACCAATGGGCCATTCCGGGCCCCCACCTCCGAGGGAATCACTTGAGCTTCACTGTTCCTTTTGGCCAGCCTGGGCTGCAACACAATCCGGCGTGGTATCGCCGTGCCATCTTCTATGAAGTCATGGTGCGTTCGTTTGTTGACTCGGATGGCGATGGTGTCGGTGACTTTGAGGGTCTGATCTCGAAGCTTGATTACCTCGAGTGGCTCGGTGTTGATGCGTTGTGGTTGCCACCCTTCTATGCCTCGCCCCTGCGAGACGGCGGCTATGACATTGCGGACTATCGCTCGGTGCTGCCCGAATACGGCACCGTCGACGATTTTCGGGAACTCGTCACCCAGGCTCACCAGCGCAACATGAGGGTAATTGTGGACCTTGTTCTCAACCACACCTCCGACCAGCACCCGTGGTTCCAAGCTTCTCGAAGTGACCCTCACGGACCCTACGGCGACTACTACGTGTGGTCGGACACCGACGATTTATGGCCGGACATTCGGATCATCTTTCACGACACAGAGACCTCCAACTGGGCCTTTGATTCTGAGCGGCGGCAGTTCTACTTCCACCGCTTCTTTAGCCACCAACCCGATCTCAACTACGGCAACCCCGCGGTTCAACGCGAGATGTTTGACATCGTTCGCCACTGGCTCGACATGGGCGTAGACGGCTTCCGGTTAGACGCCGTACCCTATTTGTTTGAATCGGACGAAGGAAACGGCGAGAGTGAGCCAGAAACTCACGAGTTTCTGCGCGGCTTGCGGGCCATGGTCGACAAGGAATACCCCGGGAAGGTGTTGATTTCCGAGGCTAACCAAGAACCCTTGGAGACGGCGGAATACTTCGGCACCGACGAGGAACCTGAGTGTCACATGGCTTTCGACTTTCCGGTTATGCCGAGAATTTTCTATTCCCTTCGTGCCCAAACCGTGGGCAATTTGGTCGAGGTGCTCTCCGAAACGAAAAATACTCCGACCGACGCGTCCTGGGGCTTGTTTTTGCGAAATCACGACGAACTCAGCTTGGAAATGGTCACCGATGACGAACGTCAGGCGATGTATGGCTGGTATGGCTACGACCCTAGGATGCGCATCAATGCCGGAATTAGGCGCCGCCTCGCTCCCCTTCTCGACAATTCTCGGCACGAACTCGAACTCGTTCACGCCTTGCTGCTGTCGCTACCTGGGACCCCGTTTCTCTACTACGGCGACGAAATCGGTATGGGTGACAACATTTGGTTGAATGACCGGGACGCCTCGCGCACCCCGATGCAGTGGACACCCGACCGCAACGCCGGCTTCTCGAATGCCGACCCGGGAAAGCTCTACCTGCCGGTCGTGCAGTCACTGGGATACCACTACAACTCGGTCAACGTGGAGTCCCAGCTCGCCCAGTCGCGCTCTTTGCTTCACTTTGTGAGAAACCTCGTTCATACCCGCCGTGCACATCCCGTATTTGGCGTTGGTTCGTTCACCCTGGTCCCGAGTGACAATGAATCAGTGGTTGCCTTTGTCAGGGAACTGACTGAGCAAGAGTGCCTGCCAGGTGACCACCCAGAGACAATTTTGTGCGTTTTCTCTGTGGCGCACCACCCCGTGTCGGTGAACCTGACGGCTCCGAGCGAGTTCGTAGGAAAGTCCACGGCCGATCTCTTCAGCGGCGCTTCATTTCCGGGCATCTCTGAAAAAGGCACACTGACGCTCACCTTGCCGAGCCACGGGTTCTACTGGTTGTCAGTAAGTTAGAGCTGGTTTCGTCGCCCCCGGGCTAGTGTGGACCTGTGAGCCACTGGTCAGACACACTCGCAGTCTTCGATACGGAAACCACTGGTCTCTCGCCGCGAGACGATCGGATTGTGACGGCGTTTTTGGGGGTGATGGACCCCGATGGGGAACTCATCGAGCGTTTTAGTTGGCTCGCCGACCCCGGTGTGGTGATTCCGCCACGCGCCACCGAAGTACACGGCATTACGACCAAGATGGCTCAGGAACAAGGTCGAAACGCGGCGGAGGTTGTGTCAGAAGTCGTGAAAGAGATTAGGCGGGTGTTGGATGCGGGCATCCCCCTCGTGGTCTACAACGCAAGCTACGACCTCACCCTGACAAATTGGGAAGCCCGACGTTACGGCGTAGAGCCCCTCGATAACCCCCGCCCGATTATTGATCCGCTGGTGATTGACCGGGCGCTGGACACCTATCGAAAGGGAAAGCGAACCCTCGACGTGGTGTCAATGCACTACGGGATCATCAATGACCACGCCCACAATGCTGAAGGGGATGCGGTCACAGCTGGGCGGGTCGCACGGGCAATGGTTCAGAAATTTCCCGACGACACCGCTGACCTCACCGCCCTGCACGACGCTCAGGTCGACTGGGCGTACCGCTGGGCCGAGAGTTTCAGACGCTACTTAGAGAGCCAAGGCAGGCCCGCGCAGGGGCTCGGTGGCCGGTGGCCCGTCGACGAATAGAAACTAAGCGCCGAAGTTCTTGAAGCGCTGGTTGAACTTCTCCACACGGCCGGCCGAGTCGAGAATGCGCTGCTTACCGGTGTAGAACGGGTGCGAGGCACTCGAGATTTCCACGTCGATAACCGGGTAGCTGTTGCCGTCTTCCCATTCAATGGTCTTGTCGCTCGTCGCGGTGGAACGGGTCAAGAAGGACTCACCAGACGTCAGGTCGCGGAAAACAACCGGGTGGTATGCGGGGTGAATCTCAGCCTTCATGTGGGTAATCCTTGTGATTGGGTTGCAGTGTTCTAAGCCAACGGGCAACGATACCAGGTTTAGCCCGTGTTTCGCGCGCTAAAGCGCCCTTCGCTACTCACGACGGTGAGCGAACGGTCAAACAGCTCGGTCAGATTCTCACTCGTAATTACCTCTGTGACGGGTCCGTGGCGGAACACCTCGCCATCTCGTAGCAACAGGGCGTGGGTGAAACTTGGCGGAATTTCTTCCACGTGGTGGGTCACCATGACCATCGCGGGCGCTCCCGACCAGGCGGCAAATTGGTCGAGAAGCTCAATCACATCTTCTCGTCCGCCCAAATCCAAGCTTCCCGCGGGTTCATCGAGAAGCAACAGCTCGGGGTCAGTCATCACAGAGCGGGCTATTTGCACCCTCTTGAGCTCGCCATCGGAGAGTGTCCCAATGGTCCTATCCGAAAGATGACTGAGGTGCCATTCGCTGAGCACTCGCTGTGCCCGTCGGATATCAATATCGTCATACTCTTCGTGCCAGCGGCCTGTTACAGAGTGCGCTGCCGTGAGCACCGCGTCGAGCACCGATTCTCCGCGTGGAATGCGTTTAGCCATCTCGCTGGATGCAAAACCCACGCGCGGCCGAAGCTCAAAGACATCGGTTTTTCCGACCTGCTCCCCCAAGACCGTCATCTCACCCTCTGACGGGTGCATGAGAGAGGCAAGCAGGCTTAGCAGGGTAGTTTTTCCCGCGCCATTTGGCCCCAAAACCACCCAGCGGTCGGCGGAATCCACAGTCCAATTCACGTCGTGGAGTAGCCAACTGCCCTCACGCCTGACGCTCACAGAGTTCAGCTGGGCAACGGTTGTCATAGCGGTTCCAGCCTAGTCGAGCCCACACGCCCCCTCCTCGCGCGGGAGCGCATCGAATAGGCTGGTCAGATGGCGGCGCCGAAGGTGTTCGGAATAGTCCTCGCGGGGGGTGAGGGCAAGCGTCTGATGCCGCTCACCGCTGATCGCGCAAAGCCAGCAGTACTTTTCGCCGGTCACTACCGGTTGATTGATTTTGCGATTTCCAACTTGATCAATTCCGGACTTCGACAAATCGTTGTTCTCACCCAATACAAGTCGCATTCACTCGACCGGCACGTTTCTCAGACTTGGCGTCTGGCAGGCATGCTCAACGCGTATGTTGCTTCTGCCCCCGCCCAACAGCGCTTGGGAAAGCGCTGGTTTGCTGGCTCGGCAGATGCGATTTATCAGTCGTTGAACCTCATCCGAGATGAAAACCCCGACATCGTGGTGGTAGTCGGAGCAGATCACGTATATCGGATGGACTTCCAGCAAATGGTTGAGGCCCATATTGCTTCGGGAGCCGGGGTCACCGTCGCGGGCATCCGCCAGCCTAAGCACCAGGCCAATCAATTCGGCGTTATCCAAACTGACGCCCGCAACCCTAAGAGAATCTCGGAGTTTCTCGAAAAGCCCTCGAGTGCCGAGGGGTTGCCTGACTCGCCCGACGAAATCCTGGTCTCGATGGGTAACTACGTCTTTGACGCTCATGTGCTGATCCGCGCTGTAACCGAGGACGCCGATGTGGAGGATTCGCAACACGATATGGGCGGAGACATCGTTCCAGCTTTTGTCCAGCGCGGCGAAGCCTATGTCTACGACATGACGGATAACGATGTGCCTGGTTCCACCGACCGCGATCGCTTGTATTGGCGGGATGTGGGAACAATTGACTCGTTTTATGAGGCGCACCAAGACCTCATTTCGGCCCAACCCATCTTCAACCTCTTCAACAATGAGTGGCCGATTTACACCCAACAGTGGAACTCACCGCCGGCGAAGTTTTCGCAAGATGACAAGGGTCAGCCCGGAGAGATGGCTGAATCGCTGGTGGGCTTGGGCAGTCTCGTTCAGGGGGCGAGTGTCAGGCGCAGCGTGGTGGGGCCGTGGGTGAAAATTCTCTCCGGTGCCCAGGTGAGCGACTCCGTACTGTTCGAAAAGGTCACTATCGGCGAAGAGGCGCAGGTGCGCCACGCGATTTTAGACAAAGGGGTTGTGGTCATGCCGGGTGCAACGGTGGGTGTCGACCCCGACCTCGACCGTCAGCGGGGCTTTACGGTGACCGAATCAGGTATCACCGTGGTTGGTAAAGGCATGGTGGTCGCGTGAGCGAAACGTCGTTGCTGCTCGTACTTGACGTCGATTCGACGCTGTCTAACGAAGAAGGAATCGATGAGATTGCCCGGGAGGCCGGCGAGCGTGTCCAGCGAGCAGTTGCAGACATTACGGCGCGTGCGATGGCGGGAGAGCTTGACTTTGTCCAGTCGCTCCAGGAACGGGTAAAGGCCTTACATGGACTCCCCCTCGAAGCTCTTGCCCGGGTATCAACTCGTATTTCCGCCACCGAGGGCGCCAAGGCGCTCGTTGAGGCCGTGCACGACGCGGGAGGCAAAGTCTGTGCGGTATCGGGTGGATTCCACGAACTGGTCGACCCTCTTGCTCGGTCGCTGGGCCTCGATGATTGGCGCGCCAATCGCCTCGCCCACGATGGACATGTCCTTACTGGCGGCCTGGACGGCCCCATCGTCGATGCTTCGGCAAAGCGAACCACCCTGTTGGAATGGTCGGATCAGTTTGGGGTGCCCCGCGAACGCATCATCGCGTTGGGAGATGGAGCGAACGACCTGCTGATGTTGGAAGCTGCGGGGGTCTCGGTGGCGTTTTGTGCGAAGCAGGTTGTCCGTGATGTCGCCGATGTCGCTATTGACCAGCGCGACCTGTCGCTGGTGATTGGCCTGCTGGATGTGGCCTAGTGGCCCATCCCGAGGCCACCGTCGACCGGAATCACCGCTCCCGAGATATATGCGGCGTCGTCTGAGGCGAGCCAGGTGACGACCGCAGCGACTTCACTAGGTTGAGCAAATCGACCGGCGGGAATGGCGGCCATGTAGGTAGTGCGTTGTTCCTCGCTGAGCACCGCGGTCATATCCGTTTCGATGAAGCCCGGAGCGACAACATTTGTCGTGATTCCGCGGGCCGCGAGCTCTCTCGTGAGTGAGCGAGCAAACCCCACGAGACCAGCCTTAGCTGACGAATAGTTCACCTGTCCAGCAGACCCGTAGAGGCCCACCACGCTCGAGATCAGGATGACGCGACCAAATCGCGCCTTCACCATTGACTTAATCGCGCGCTTCACTACCCGAAAGACTCCGGAAAGATTTGTGTTGATGACCTTTTCGAAATCCTCATCCGACATTCGAAGAATCAGGGTGTCCTTCGTAATTCCGGCGTTGGCGACTAACACTTCAATAGGACCGAGCTGGTTTTCTACCTCAGCGATTGCGCTGTCCAACGACGCACCATCAGTGACGTCAGCGCGCACCGTGAGGGCTCCCGAAGGCCCTTCACCCGAGCGGGCAGTCACCGCCACGCGGTGTCCTGCCGCGAGGAAGGATTCGGCGAGGGAATAGCCAATGCCGCGGTTGCCGCCAGTGATGAGAACGGTGCGTGAGGTGCTCATAGCTATCAAGCATATGTGCAGGTGTGGGACCTACGATGGTCGTACTATGACGGCCCCCCAGTCGATTACCAGCCTTCATGCGTCTCCCGATGCGGAGCGCCGTAGTCGCATGGTCAAGTATTCGGTCGCCATGGGCATCCGCCTGGTCTGTATCGGCGCGTGTTTCATCACCCCGGGCTGGTGGATGCTGATACCCGCGACGGGCGCGGTGCTGCTTCCCTATCTTGCGGTGGTGGCGGCTAATCAAGTGAACCGATCCTCCACACAGTCTCAGGCGTATGTAGCGCCCGATATCGTTCCCTACCGGCAAAGCTAGGCGCCGTGCTCGGAGCAGAAGGACCGAGCCAGTTGGTGTGCTCGCGTGTTGGGTGTTCTGAGTTGGCGACACGCAAAGTCGTGTGGCGCAATCCCAAAATTCACGGGCCAGAACGTGAAAAAGTGTGGCTTAGTTGCGGGGAACACGCCCAGTTCTTTCTCGACTATCTTGGCGCCCGGGAGTTTCCCGTTCGTCTTGAAGCTCTGGAGGAGTCGCTGTGAGTGTGTTGCGCCATGCCATGCAACCGCGGTGGTTGGGCTATCTCGTCTTGGCAATGGTGTTCGCACTGATCACGAGTTTTTTTGGTCTTTGGCAGTGGGATCGTCGTACCCAGGCTGTAGCAGAAATTGACAGGGTAGCTTCCAATTTCGACCAGCCTGCCGTCCCCTATGGCGATCTTCTGGCGCCGTCGGACAGCTGGGATGACTCGCTTCGATGGCGCTCGGTGGAAGTCACAGGTGAGTATCTCGAGGAACAATCCACGCTCGTGCGAACCAGACCCCGTGTGGGGCAGGTGGGTTTTGAGGTTTTGGTTCCCTTCAGCACGCTGGATGGAGAGATTCTGATCATTAATCGAGGCTGGGTGCCTACCGGATCCGCCGACGACGAACCCGACCTCATTCCTCCTCCACCTGATGGTGTCGTCACGGTTGTGGCCAAGCTCTTTCCTGGGGAGCCCCAGATCCCGGGGCGCTCAGCGCCTGATGGGCAGGTCGCGACCATTCATTTGCCCACCCTTGCCGAGGTGACGGGCCTTGCCGTTGACCAGCGTGCCTATCTTGCTCTGATTTCTGAATCTCCCCCCATCTCACCAACACCCCTGCTGATAGACCGCCCCGCCGCTGATGAGGGTCCGCATCTGAGCTACACCTTCCAGTGGTTCCTCTTTGGCATTCTCGGCTTTATCGCCTGGGGCTACCTTCTGCGGGAGGACTATCGGGGAGGCCGGGTGTCTTCTCATAAGCGTGCTACCCGCAGCGATCAAGAGGAAGAAGACGAATTGCTTGATAGCTGGGAGAAGGCGCACTAGGCCAGCGCGACGAGCTCCTGATAGTCACGACCCCATAAGTCTTCAACCCCGTCCGGAAGGATAAGGACCCGCTCCGGGGAGAGGGCTTCGACCGCCCCTTCATCGTGGCTCACGAGCACGACAGCACCCTCGTAGCTCGAAAGAGCACTCAAAATCTCTTCTCGGCTTGCCGGATCCAGGTTGTTCGTTGGCTCATCGAGCAACAACACGTTGGCTCCAGACACCACCAAGCGAGCGAGTGCCAGCCTCGTCTTCTCGCCACCACTGAGAACCCCGGCTGGCTTGTGAACGTCGTCGCCGCTAAAGAGGAAGGACCCGAGAATGCGTCGCGCCTCGACCTCACTCACATCCGTGTCCGAGAGCATGTTTTCTAACACTGATCGGGCCATGTCGAGAGTTTCGTGCTCTTGCGCGTAGTACCCGATGCGCAGCCCGTGCCCCGCTTCAACGGCGCCGGTGTCCGGGCCATCAACTCCGGCGAGTATTCGAAGGAGCGTGGTCTTTCCGGCGCCGTTCAGCCCCAGTACCACCACTTTCGATCCGCGGTCGATTGCCAAATCAACAGCAGTGAAGATCTCCAGCGAGCCATAAGACATGGAGAGGTCGTGGGCGTACAGCGGAGTCTTGCCACATGCAGCGGGGGTAGGAAATCGAATGGCAGCCACCCGGTCAACCGCTCGTTTCGCCTCCAAGCCGCTAAGGAGCTTCTCAGCCCGGGCTCTCATTTGGTGGGCGGCGGCGGCTTTGGACGCTTTTGCCCCGAAGCGTGCGGCTTGTTCGTGAAGGGTGGTGGCCTTTCTTTCGGCAGTCGCGCGCTCTCGGAGTCGCCGCTCCTCGTCGGTCTCCCGCGCCTGCAGGTAGTGTCGCCAGCCCATGTTGTACACATCAATCACGTGCCGGTTGGCGTCGAGATAGAAGACGCGATTGACGGAGTGTTCGACCAGTTCCACATCGTGCGAAATCACGATGGTTGCTCCCTGGTAGGTGCGCAAAAACTCCCTCAGCCACACCACCGAGTCTTGGTCGAGGTGATTGGTGGGTTCGTCGAGAATCATGACCGGCGCGTTATGGAAGAGAATGCGCGCCAGCTCGATTCTTCGACGTTGGCCTCCAGAGAGAGTCCCGAGGGTTTGGCTGAGCACCTCCGGTGGCAGGTTGAGGTTTGCGGCAATCGTGGCTGCTTCGGCCTCCGCGGCATAACCTCCTGCGCCGAGAAACTCATCGTGGACGCGCGCATACCGGGCCATTGCCTTTTCAGCAACGGTGGGGTCGTCACTCGCCATTTCCTGTGTAGCGCGGTCTAGACGCGTCTGGAGCCCAGCAAGCCCGCGCGCGTCCAGAATGCGGTGTGAGGCCAGCTGTTGTGGGTCCCCCGCACGAGGGTCTTGAGGGAGGTAACCGATGGCCCCTCGGTGGTGCACCGAACCGGCAGTGGGCTGAAGTTCTCCAGAGAGCACTTTGGTCAGGGTCGTTTTTCCCGCACCGTTTCTTCCCACGAGCCCCACCGTGTCACCTGGCTGAACCGTGAACGACACGTCGGACATCAAGAGCCGCGCGCCCACACGAATTTCAAGACCAACGGCCTGGAGCATAGGGGTGCTTTCGAAGAGAGAAAAAGGGTGCGGTTAGATGCTAAAGCCGAGCGCGCGCATCATGTCGCGGCCGTCCTCGCTGATTCTTTCCGGACCCCACGGCGGCATCCAAACCCAGTTGATTCGGAAGCGCTCGACCTTCGCCGTGTCGAGTGACTTGCTCACTTCCTCTTCAATGACGTCGGTGAGCGGGCAGCCGGCCGAGGTGAGGGTCATGCTGATGATTAACGCGTCGTCGTCATCGTCCCAGCTCAAGTCATAGATCAGCCCGAGGTCGACGATATTGACCCCCAATTCAGGGTCGATAACGTCTTTGAGCGCCTCTTGAATCTCATCAAAACGCTGATCACTTAACGCGGTCGGCATATCAGGCTCCCTGTGGTTGGAGGTAGCGGTCGTAGCCCTCTTCTTCCAGGCGCTCGGCGAGCTCCGCTCCCCCGCTCTCTGCAATCTTTCCCGACACGATGACATGAACAAAGTCGGGCGCGATGTACCGAAGAATCCGGGTGTAGTGGGTAATCAGCAGCACCCCGAGGCCAGTGTCTGCCTTGGCCTTGTTCACGCCTTCGGCGACAATTTTGAGGGCGTCGACGTCCAGACCCGAGTCGGTCTCATCCAAGACAGCGAATTTGGGCTGAAGCACCTGCAATTGCATGATTTCGTGGCGTTTTTTCTCGCCACCAGAGAAGCCTTCGTTGACGTTGCGCTCCGCGAAACCCGGCTCCATCTTGAGCGATTCCATTGCGGTGCGAAGATCCCCCACCCATTGCCTGAGTGCGGGCGCTTTACCGTCAATCGCGGTTTTAGCGGTGCGGAGAAAATTGGTCACGGTGACACCCGGAACTTCGACCGGATACTGCATCGCGAGGAACAGGCCCGCTTTTGCGCGCTCGTCCACTGACATCTCTAGGACATCCTCACCGTCCAGGGTGATTGAACCCGAGGTGACTTCGTAACGAGGGTGACCGGCGATGGTGTAGGCCAGGGTCGACTTGCCAGAGCCGTTTGGCCCCATGATGGCGTGGGTCTCACCCTGGTTGATGGTGAGGTCGATGCCTTTGAGAATCTCAACCGGGTCCTGCTCGGTCGTGATCGACACGTGCAAGTCATTAATCTGCAAGGTAGCCATTGTGTCCTCTATTTTCCTTCTTAGCTCTCCGCCACGGTGGTTGCCGGGTCGATGTACACATCGCCGTCTTTTACCGTCACTTTGTATACGGGCACTGGTTCAAACGCCGGAAAATTCCGTGGCTTACCGGTACCCAAATCGAACTTGGAGCCGTGCGCCCAACACTCCAGAGTGTCGTCTTCGACAAACCCTTCACTGAGAGAGATTTCCCCGTGCGAGCAGGTGTCCCCCAGCGCGTGGAGCACACCCTGTGAGTCTTTGACCAGAGCAATAGGAACATCGTCAATGGTCACTTTCACGGCGTGGCCCAATTCCACGTCGGTCTCCTTACACACCAACACATCTGCCACTAGGCCTTCTCCTCCGTGTCACGCAACTTCTGCGCGATGCGCTCGGAGAGGCGCTCAGCAACAGACTCGTCGCGAATCTTCTGCACTATTTCACCAAGGAATCCACCGACCACGAGGCGTCGGGCTTGGATTTCGGGAATACCACGGGATTGGAGATAGAAGAGGTGCTCGTCGTCGAAACGCCCCGTCGCACTCGCGTGCCCAGCCCCCGCAATATCACCTGTTTTGATCTCCAAATTGGGAATCGAGTCCGCCCGTGTGCCATCAGAGAGCACCAAGTTGCGGTTTTGCTCATAGGAGTCGGTGCCCGTCGCGCCGGCGCCAATGAGGACATCTCCGACCCACACTGTGCGAGCCCCGGCACCGTGAAGCGCACCCTTGTAGTTCACGTTTGAGTGAGTGTTCGGGCCCACGTGGTGGACATATACCCGGTGTTCAAGGTGTTGTGAATGGTCCGCGAAATAAACCCCGTAGAGCTCCCCTGAAGAAGACTCCCCAGCGAGGTCAGCGGAGGGATTTACCACCGCGATGTGGCCGCTCATGTTTGCGACAACGTGAGACAGCGAACCGGCATCCGCCACCGTCGCGAAGTGGGCTTGGTAGTTGATGGCATCGTCCGCCCATTCCTGCACGAACACCGTTTGGATACTGGCGTCACGACCGACCGAAATCTCGACGTTTTCTGCGACCAGCGCCTCACCCCGCGATTCCACCACCAATTCTGCCTGTGCACCCGGCTCCACCGAGATGACAGTATGAGCGGCCCGCGGCGTATTCCCCATCTGACCGCGCACCAATCGCACGGGGGCCTGAACGTCACCGCGGATGGTGATGTGGAGTACCTCTTTGACCTGCGACCACGCGTTGGCAGCGAGACGGTCCTCTGGAAGCGAGACGTCGCCACGCAGAGACTCGGCAACGGGAACAAAGACGGCTTCGACACCGCTTCCCTCGAGCTCGATGGGATATGCGCTGCCATCCAGCGGTCCGCGCATTAGCGCTGCAAGCTCCTTCACGGGGCTCAGACGCCACTCGGGCTCGCGACCCGTGACCGAGGCAAAGTCCTCTGGGTTTGCTGACTTGAGCCGCTCAGAGCGGGTCTGAACCGGAACCATGGTGGCCACGCGAGTGTGTTCAGCCCCCAGTACGACTCGGGGTTCTTCAGAAGTCGTCATCTAACCGACAGATCCTTCCATGTTCAGTTCGATGAGCTTGTTCAGTTCGAGGGCGTACTCCATCGGAAGCTCGCGGGCAATGGGTTCGATGAATCCGCGAACAATCATCGCCATCGCTTCGTCTTCGGGCAGGCCGCGGGATTGGAGGTAGAAAAGCTGCTCTTCGCTCACCCTCGACACGGTCGCCTCGTGGCCCAACACCACATCATCCACACGAATATCGATTGCAGGGTAAGTGTCAGAACGAGAAATCGTGTCCACGAGCAGCGCGTCACAGCGCACCGTGTTAGCTGAGTGGTGGGCCTTGTCATCTACCCGGACTTCACCGCGATAACCGGCGCGACCTCCGCCACGGGCGATTGACTTGGACACAATTGATGAGGTGGTGTACGGGGCCATGTGGATCATCTTGGCTCCGGCGTCCTGGTGTTGCCCGGGACCTGCGAAGGCGACCGAAAGGGTTTCGCCCTTGGCCCTCTCCCCTACCAAAAAGACCGAGGGGTACTTCATGGTGACCTTGGAGCCCAAGTTTCCGTCAATCCACTCCATCGTTGCTCCCTCGTGAGCAATGGCTCGCTTGGTGACGAGGTTGTAGACGTTAGTGGACCAGTTCTGAATGGTGGTGTAGCGCACGCGGGCGTTTTTCTTCACGATGATTTCGACTACCGCCGAGTGCAGCGAGTCGGAGGAGTAAACGGGCGCCGTGCAGCCTTCGATGTAGTGCACGTAGCTTCCTTCGTCGGCAATAATCAGCGTCCGCTCGAACTGCCCCATGTTTTCGGTGTTGATGCGGAAATAGGCCTGCAACGGAATCTCTACGTGAACTCCTGGGGGAACGTACACGAATGAACCGCCGGACCACACTGCGGTGTTGAGCGCCGCAAACTTGTTGTCTCCGGAGGGAATCACGGTGCCGAAGTACTCGGTGAAGAACTCTGGGTGCTCTTTCAGTGCCGTGTCGGTGTCGAGGAAAATGACGCCCTGTTCTTCGAGATCCTCACGAATCTGGTGGTAGACCACCTCTGACTCGTACTGGGCGGCGACACCGGCGACTAAGCGT
>Ga0181558_10004150_pt1 | contig 13025 bp, 6 predicted proteins | sample 011ome_22_FD_133754 | JGI IMG/M metagenome (GOLD analysis project Ga0181558, IMG submission 133754) | Coastal salt marsh microbial communities from the Groves Creek Marsh, Skidaway Island, Georgia - 011507BT metaG (megahit assembly) | ecosystem: Environmental > Aquatic > Marine > Intertidal zone... | reverse complement strand
ATACCAACCGCTTAGAGGAGTGGGATACGCGTTATGCCAAAGCTATTCTAGACCTCAGCAAAAAAGTAGAGAAGCTGCGCAATCAGCTACAGTAAGCTGGAATAGAAACAAAAACCGCGGAAATGGCTCTCCGCGGTTTTTGTTTGTGATTTTTTCATTATTGAATCAGGGTCAACTTTAAAAGTCCAACTGAATCGACTTGTAAAAAGCTTCTCCATCAACTGTCATCCCTTCCACTCGGATCCTTAAAGAATTTACCCCAAAAGGCACTTTCACTTTTGTATGATACGACCCATCGGAGGTTTGGGCAGCAGGTTCCCAATAAAGGGTTGGCTTTTTCTTCAAAAATTGGTCTGAGAAAGGATTTTTATTGAATTCTGGAAAGTCGGTAAAACCGGGAATAGAGAAAATTTGAAATCCCTCGGAATTGAATTTCTTATCGCTTTTGGGTCCTGTTCTAAATCCTTTCTTCGTTTCTATAAGGATCACACCTGCGTAACCTGCCATTCCAAAAACAGATTTACTGATCATATCAGAATAAACTTTAATTGATTCAAGTTGAGATGGCTCAAAACTAAGTAGCCTATCTCGAAACTCATTGGGCTCCAGAAATGGTAAGGTAGAACCATCGACAATTAGTAACGGACTTCCTGTCGAATCTCCATAGGTATAATTCCTAAACTTTAGCGTACTCAAATTGAATCCAAAACGACCCAAAATTTGTCCCATAGTTTCCTTTTCAAGAATATCTCCACTTACTTCCTGAGTTGGATCACCATATCCATAATTCCCTTCCGCCATCTCTTCTTGCTTCCTGACATCTATTTTCACAAACTCATCCAGCAAAAGAAAATCTTCTGAAATATCCAATTCTCTCTTTACTTCAAGAATTGGTTCCTTGGTATACATGAACTTCGGGATATTGGGAGATACCTTCGGACGATTCAATGGCAAAAGTTCTACCGAACCATAGGATCTTTGTTTATCATCTATTGCCCCAATAGCAATTTGTGCAGTATCCTTAAAAACTAAACCAGTAGCCCAAAAAATTCCTACCGAATCTGTCATTACCTGACCATAATCCTCCAAATCTCCCCGTACTACCGTAATCGGATTGATTGCTGGACGTCGCTTGTTATCTGCCGTAAATTTTCCCTTCACCGAAATCCCATATTCAATAGCTAAATTAAGCGGTGAAATGAAATCAACCGGTAGCTTCTTGTCCAACCAATTCAACTCCTCTTCTAGCGAAATACTTGGCTGAATTGTGGAAACCAATTCCGCATCCGTGATTGCTAGGATAAACTCTCCATCAATCGGATTTTGAAACTCATCCAAAAAATCTAGCTTCAAATCCATCATTCGGTAATTCATTGAATCACTGAATGAAACCACTGGGTTTACGGTGACCTCTCCTTGCAAAGACGCTCCTTCAATTCCCTCTTCTTTGGGTTGAAAACCCGATTCCATCACTAGAAAGGGTGCTACAAACTGATCTAGTGTTCCAAAATTCTGATTCCAATGGGTGTAGGCCCGTAGTGCGTAATCACCAGGAGATAAATCAGAAGCTAAATCCATTCCACCTGAAATTTTACTCTGATCGATCGGAAATATGGCAGATTGAACGATTTCACCTGTTGAATGGATCAAGTCCACATACAGCACGCGACTGAGGGAGTCGGCTACATTCTGGTCTTGGTATAGCATCTTCCCTCCCATCCAAACCGTTTCACCAGGATAAAAATAGGGTTTGTTGGTCGTCAACCAAGCCTTCTCCCGAAGTTTATTGAGTCGAATAGCAGGGCTCTCCAAAACCTCCTCAGAGATCTGTTCAGCCACAAATTTTCGATTGGGTTCAAAATCTAAAGGCAGAATTCGAGCCATACGCTGTCGGCTCAGGTAACCAGAAAGCACCAACTGTGTGGGGTTAATCAAGGTACCTTTTTTGTCTACATCATAATAACCACCTGGCGCTTGAATCCAACTGATGGCATGGTACACATTGGTGTAATAATCATTCCGCCAAGGTTTGTCTAGGTGATGGATTTCCAATCTGTCTTGGAGATAAATCCGGTAATTCCCATTTCCGAGGGGTTTTCGAAATATGGAATCCATCGACATAGGGATAATTGACTCACCCAATTCTTCGTTAAAATCATTCGTTCTAACCCTGTCCATTTGCTTTGGAGGAGTACGAAAAACCTTAAAATTTATCGAATCGGAGGAGTTGAGTAAGAGTGAGGAATTAAAATTCCTCAAGGAACTCTGGTAGTTGGCTTCTCTATTGGCTTCCCAGGCCTTCATCTGTTCAGGATCTGTGGAAAAAGTAGGGGAATAAAAAACTTGCCCATAGAACATTGAGCCCGATCGCATCACTCTATAGTCTTGCAAGTAGTAATCTATCTCATAGCCCAAAGCCTCGTTGATGATTTTTAACGGTAATTCAGCAGTAGCGGTGAGGTAATTGGGGCCTTTGTCAGCTTTTACCTTCTCAAACTCCAAAACCCAAGGATTTTCAATTTTGATTTGAGTATGATACGGATCGTCGGGTAAGGCCAAAAAAACCTCCTCAAATCGACGGAATTCCCGATTCCATGACTTATCGAGCTTGGATTTGAGTTCGATTTCTGAAAGGTTGGATTCATTGATTATCAATTGGAAATCAACTTGTACATCACCTTTTTTACGGAACGAGATCGCCTTTACTTCTGTGATATAGCCCATAAAACTAGCTACTACCTCAATTTCTGTAGAAAAATCTCCACTAATTCGAAAACGACCCTCTGCATCTGTCGCGGATCCTATCGTGGTGTTATTGACAAAGACATTGGCGAAAGGCAAAGGAAGACCTGTCCCATTTTCCCGTACTGTACCGGTGATGGTTTGGGAAAATCCAAATCCAAACCAAAACATACCAATAAAAACAAATAATAGACGCATAAAACTCAAGCACTATCCCTCTTGCATAACAACCGTAAGGTAAACCAATTCGGTTTAAAATTTTTACCTGCTTTAGTTTAAACTTAAGACAGAAAAATTTGGTTTGGGTCTTTCCCTTTTAAAAATGTCCGCGGACATCTGTCCGATTTTGTAACAGCTTATTTTTTTTATAGGTTACTATAAGACAAAAAGTAGATGTTTTCTTCTTGGAACAGTATTTGATTATTGAGCAAACAACTATTTACTATGCTCAAATTACTCCTCTGGCTTATTCTGTTTGTCATTTGTTGGCCACTTGCTATGGCTGCATTAATTCTATATCCTTTTGTTTGGCTCATTCTTCTTCCATTTAAGTTATTGGGTGTTGGGTTACAACTCAGTTTTGATTTAGTCAAAACCCTATTTAGGCTCCCTTTTCGACTGGTTGGTTTAAAATAAAAATGGAAACTTCCTTATTAGGTAGGGGTATTAACTTGTCCCCTCCTTTTTACCTTCGTACATGTCGTACTTCAACAAGCGGCAGTCGATTGTTCCATTCCAAAACTCAATACGTCTGCTTGCTTTTAAGCCTACTTTCTTGGCCAAATCCAAATTTCCAGTGAAAATATATCCTCGGTAACCTGCACATTTTTGTTTCATAAAGTCCCCCATACGCTTGTAGGTCTCTTCCAATTCGGTAAGATCGCCCAATCGTTCCCCATATTCTGGATTGAAAAAAATTACCCCTCGAGGCTTTTCTGGAATTTCAGTATCTGCAAAATCGCCCGTCTGAAAATCAATAAGTTCTTCTACCCCTGCATAAGCCGCATTTTCACGAGCAAAGGTGATCGCTTGTAGGGAAATGTCTGAGGCAATGATTTTCACATCGGGGTTCACGATAATTTTATTTTCTAGCTTTCTCTTTTTCGCTTGGAAAATTTCCTCATCGTATCCCAAAATATGCTGAAAGGAGTAGTTTTCCCGATACAATCCCGGATAGCGTTTGCTGGCCATCAAGGCTGCTTCAATAGCCAAGGTACCTGAACCACACATGGGATTAATGAAGGGCACTCGGGTATTCCACTCTGAGGCATATATGGTGGCAGCTGCTAAGGCTTCCATCATCGGCGCCTTCCCAGGAATTTTTCGGTAGCCATGTTTGGCTAAAGTTTCCCCAGATGTATTTAAGTACACAATAGCTTGGGTTTCTTTCCAATAGACTTGAATCACCAATCCAGAAAAGTCTGAACCGGAATCGGGTCTTCTCCCTTTCAATTCTCGAAATCGATCCACAATCGCATCTTTTACTTTCACATTGACAATTAAGGGAGTAGTGATAGATTCATTTTCGGCAACCGAGTTGACCGAAAAATACCCATCTACATCCAAATATTCTTCCCAGGGAATGGCCTTGAAGCGCCGGTAGATATCGTCTGCATTCCGCAAGTAAAAAGATTTGATTTCAAACAAGACATGAGAAGCTGTTCGCAAGTGCAGATTGAGGTCCATGCACTCCTCTAGTGAAGCTTGGATTTCAATACCTGTACGGCTAATTTGAAGTGGAAAAAACCCAAGTTCTCGTAACTCTTGCTCCAAGTAGTTGACCGATCGATCCTTGCAGGTAATGAAAACCTTTCCTTTGGTATTAAAATCAAGCATCCACAAAAGTAAGAAACTTCAGGATGTGAATGGAATTAGATTTTAAACGTAAAAATTAACAAGCAACAAATAATTGCAATCGTTTTCGTAAATTTAAAGTAGATGGTGTTGGTGCTAGCGAATGATTTCGTGAATTTTAACAAACTCAAAATAAAAATACAACATGAAACTAAAAGCCACTTGGTTTGCACTATTGGTTCTATTTTCCACAAGTGCCTTTGGACAAAAAGAAAATTGGAAATCCCTATTTAATGGAAAAGACCTAACTGGTTGGAAGTCGGTTGCTGGCAAAGCAACTTTTGAAGTTAAAGACGGAATAATAGAGGGAACGGCAGTTTTTGGAACTGGCAACACATTTTTAGTTACAGAAGAAGAATACACCGATTTTATCCTCGAAGTGGATTTGATGATTAGCCACATTTCTTCAAATAGTGGAATTATGGCTCGGGGACAATTTGATCCTAGTGCTAGAAATGGACAAGGATTGGTATTTGGTTATCAAATAGAAGCAGATCCTAGCCCAAGAGCCTGGTCTGGGGGCATCTACGACGAAGCACGAAGAGGATGGTTTTTCCCACTAGACCTAAATCCTACGGCAAAATCGGCTTTCAAATTAGGAGAATGGAATCGCTACCGGATTGAGGCTATTGGAAATACTTTAAAAACTTGGGTCAATGGCCAGGAAGTGGCTTATTTCATGGATGACATGGACGCAAAAGGCTTTATCGGCCTTCAGGTGCATAGCATCGGCAAAAAAGAAGATGAAGGAAGAAAGACTTACTTTAAAAATGTTAGAATTCAAACTGAAAATCTAAAACCACTTCCTTTCAAATCCCCCGTATTTGTTGTCAGCACACTTAAAAACGAATTATCTCCAGAAGAAAAAGCACAAGGATGGAAGCTTTTGTTTGATGGAAAGTCAAACCAAGGATGGGTAGGCGCCTACAAAAACACCTTCCCAGAAAAAGGATGGACTATCACAGATGGCATTCTCAAAATTGAAAAATCAGATGGTAGTGAATCTACTAATTTTGGAGACATTGTTACCACAGAAGAATTTACAGCCTTTGACCTGGCTTTTGATTTCAATATTACCGAAGGTGCAAATAGTGGTGTGAAGTATTTTGTGACCTTATCAGAAGGAAATAAAGGCTCCGCCATCGGCTTAGAATATCAAATTTTAGACGATGCGCTACATCCTGATGCCAAGATGGGTAGAGATGGAAACCGAACCCTTTCCTCCTTGTATGATCTAATCAAAGCAGAAAAGCAACCACGCTTTGTACGTAAACCCGGAGAGTGGAACCAAGGAAGAGTGGTCGTCTATCCAGACAATAAGGTAGAGCACTACTTGAATGGGGTAAAAGTTTTGGAATACCAAAGAGGATCTCAAGCCTATCGCGAACTTGTTGCAATTAGTAAGTATGCAGTTTGGAAGCAATTTGGAGAAGCAAAACAAGGCCGCATTCTACTCCAAGACCATGGCGATGAAGTCCGTTACAGAAACATCAAAATCAAGTCATTAACAAATTAAAACACGCCCAAAATCACTATGTCAAAATCTTCCCGAAGAAACTTTATAAAAAAAAGTACTACACTAGCACTAGGTGCTTCTGCATTAGGTTCGCTCAGTTTTTCACCTAAATCTTATGCACGCATTAGTGGAGCCAATGATCGCCTAAATGTAGCTATTGCGGGCTTAGGAAGACGTCTTGGCGCGTTTTACGAGCCCATTGGATTGAAAAGCAGCAATGTCAATTTGCTGTATCTCTGCGATGCCATGCAGTCTCAAATGCCCAAGGCCGCTAAGAAATTTGAAAAATGGATTGACTACCAACCCAAACAAGAGCAAAACATCTTCAAGGTTTTAGATGATAAAGAAGTCGATGTACTCATCAATGCCACTCCTGACCACTGGCATGCTCCAGGGACTTGGCTAGCCTTAGAAAGAGGAAAACACGTGTATGTGGAAAAGCCCTGTAGCCACAACCCTCGTGAGGGAGAAGTGCTCGTAGCACTTCAAAAGAAATACAACAAGGTGGTACAAATGGGCAACCAGCAGCGCTCCGCTCCGGAAAGCAAGGAAATAATCCAAGCAATTCATGAGGGAGTCATTGGCAAAGTCCACTTTGCTAAGGCATTTTACAACAATTCTCGAGGAGCAGTTCCCAATCCTATTCAACAAGCAGCCCCTGCCGGCTTGGACTGGGACCTTTTTCAGGGTCCTGCTCCACGTAAATCTTATTTCCATGACACCTGGGACTACAATTGGCATTGGTATGGCTGGGATTATGGAACAGCAGAAACGGGTAACAATGCAACCCATGAATTAGATGTAGCCCGCTGGGCACTTCAGGTTTCTTTTCCTTCTGCTGTATCAGTAGTAGCTAGAAAAATGCACTTTCCAGAAGATGGTTGGACGATGTATGACACCATGGATGCCACCTTTGAATTTGGAGATGGGAAAGTCATCCAGTGGGATGGAAAAAGTCGAAATAACTACAAAACCTATGGTTCGGATCGAGGAACAATCATTTATGGATCAGAAGGTACTGTCTATGTAGATCGAGGCGGATACCGTTTACACGATCGATCTGGCAAGGAAATCAAATCCAATAGTGCCTCAAATAACGAAGGAGGCACTGCTCTTGGCGGCGGGGGTGACATGAGTACTTTACACATTGTCAACTTCTTTAATGCCGTTCGGGGAACAGAAAAACAAAACTCAACCATCGAGGAAGGTGCTGTATCTACGCTGATGTGTCATCTAGCCAATATTAGTAGCCGAACTGGAGAATCTTTGATTTGTGATCCAACAAATGGGCACATTCTCAATTCTCCAAAAGCCATGGCCTTATGGAGTCGTGAATATGAAAAAGGTTGGGCTCCTCCCCAGATTTAATTAGTTAAAAAATTCTAACTTACCTTAAGCATTTAACCTGGAGCAAAAATCTCCAGGTTTTTTTTACTTTCTGCACAAACAAAATTCCTCATTTTTAAGCGAATCCTTTAGTTTCGACCAAACTTTTCTACACTTTTTTTAAATACATCCTAATTAAATCCAATGGTGATGCTTGATTGAAGAATTAATCGCAATCGATTCCGTAATTCCACCCAAATATAATTTGGACAAAGCGAGCACTTATATTTAACTTTTGAGTAAGTAAAATGAATAGGCTTATACCTTAATACCTTATTCTATTAATTAACACTAACCCCAAATTATTATGCTTAAAAAGTTTTACACGTACCTCACGGTAGTGTTGTTGCTAGTCTTCACTGCCAGTTTCGTACAGGCGCAAGACACGCAGGTGAGTGGTACTATTTTAGATGAAACAGGGATGCCTTTGCCAGGGGTATCCATTCTATTAAAAGGTACTACCCGAGGCACCACTACAGATTTAGATGGAAAATATTCCATAGCTGCACCAGCAGATGGTGTATTGGTTTTCTCTTTTATTGGATACAATAATATAGAAGAAACGGTAGGAAGCCGGAGTAAAATTGATTTAACCCTCACGCCTGACGTGTCGAATTTGGACGAAGTTGTAGTGGTGGGGTACGGTACACAGAAGAAGAGTCAGCTTACAGGAGCAATTTCTTCTGTAGGGAATAAAGAAATACAAGAACTCCCAATCACAGATGCACGCCAAGCACTTCAAGGACGAGCTGCAGGTGTGGATGTGGTTCAACCAGGTTCAAAGCCTGGATCGGCACCTCAAGTACGTATTCGAGGTCGTCGATCATTCAATGCCTCTAATGAGCCGCTTTATGTTATTGACGGGATACCGACAGTAGGTGGGCTTGAGGACATCAATCCGCAAGATATTACTTCCATGGAAGTGCTTAAAGATGCGTCGGCAACAGCCATTTATGGTTCCCGCGGTTCAAATGGCGTTGTTTTAATTACCACAAAAAGAGGTGGAGCAGGCAAAACAACCGTTTCCTTAGATTCTTATTATGGTGCTTCTTATGAATTGGGTAGAATCGAAGTTTTTGATGGGCCTGCTTTTGCAGAGTACAAGAGAGAGTCTCGAAGAGCAACAGGAGCCTATCCTGAGGGACCGGCAACTGCCGAAGCAGATGCCAAACTTTTTGAACCTATCGAATTAGAAAGTATCAGTCTTGGAAGAAGTACCGATTACGTGGCTGGACTTATGCAAAATGGAAATATTCAAAGCCATCAGGTAGGTGTATCTGGGGGAAATGACAAAACCACCTTCTTTGTATCTGGCAATTATTTCAAAGATTTGGGTGTTATCATCAATCAAGATTTTACCCGATATACATTCAGAATTAACCTCGATCATAAAATTACAGACAAGGTGAGTATAGGAACTTCTACCCTATTCACGATGAGTGATCGAAATGGAGAGAATTTCAATCCTATTGGAGGAGCTTTGCAAGAGAATCCACTCGGAAAGCCTTACGATGAGGAAGGGAACCTGATTTTCTTACCTACCTCAGATGGTTTGCGGACGAATCCTTTCGCGGAAGTAGTACCAGGTGCGCAGGTAGATGAAACTTCTAGAACCAGGATTTTCAATAGTATTTATTTAAACTGGAATATTACAAAAAACCTGACCTACCGTGTAAATTTTGGGCCTGACTATACGGTACGAAGAAATGGACGATTTACTGGTTCACAAACCAATGCCCGAAGAGGTGGTGATGCAACCGGCAGTGTAGATGATCGCTTCCAATTCAATTATACGTTGGAAAACATTTTGAATTATTCCAAAACCTTTAATTCGGTACACAACTTGAACCTTACTGCTTTGCAATCTTTTCAGAAAGACCGGTTTGAGCAGACAACCCTTGATGTGTTGGGAATTCCTGCACCATCACAACTGTACCACCGCTTAGGTGATGCCTCTCAGATCACCTCAGCCAACACCAATTTGGTGGAATGGTCGCTGCTTTCTTACATGGCACGTGTTAATTACGATTACAAAGGAAAATTCTTGTTGACCGCATCTGCTAGAGCTGACGGTAGCTCACGATTTGGAGAAAACAATAAGTTTGGATTCTTCCCTTCGGCTGCACTTGGATGGAATCTCCATCAAGAGGAGTTTTTGAAAAATTCATCTTTTGTAGATCAATTGAAGTTTAGAGTGAGCTATGGATCCATCGGTAACCAAGCAATTACCCCTTACCAAACTCAAGCATTGTTAGGTAGAACGTCTTATTCTTGGGACAATACGGCAGCTTTTGGCTACAGACCCAACACAATCGGAAACCCAGATTTGAGGTGGGAAAGTTCTTCTACCTTCAATACCGGATTTGATTTTTCAATCCTTAAGAATAAAATTTTCGGTTCAATTGAATACTACATCACCAATACCTCTGACCTTTTGGCTCCTCAACCACTGCCAAACTCCACTGGCTTTGGTGGATTTACCACCAATATTGGTGAAACTCAAAATCGAGGAATTGAATTATCACTTTCTACTTTAAATCTGGAAAGAGGTGATTTCACTTGGTCTACAGACATGATATTCACCAAAAACCAAGAGGAAATCATCTCCCTACCCAATGGGGATGACATTGCAGCTGGTCGATTTATTGGTCAACCGCTCACCGTATTCTTTGACTTAAGAAAAATAGGTATTTGGCAAACTGCTGAAAAAGACCTTGCAGCTTCCTTTGGAGATAAAGTAGGAGAAATAAAAATTGAAGATGCCAATGGAGATGGGAAAATTAATTCCCTAGATAGACAGATTTTAGGATCTGCAGTTCCCGACTTTTCTTTTGGTATAACCAACCGATTTGCTTATAAAGGTTTAGATGTTTCATTCTTTGTTTATGGAAGAGTTGGATCTACAATTCGTAGTCAATTCCACAACAACTTCAACTATTTATTTGGACGTTACAATAACCTAGCGGTTGACTATTGGACGCCAAATAATCCAACCAACCTTTATCCTAGACCCAATCAAAACCAAGAATTTCCTAAATACAACTCTTCTATGCAGTATTTCTCAGGAACTTTCTTGAAAGTAAGAAATATCAATTTAGGATATAATTTTAGTTCAACGGTTGCTAAGAAAATTGGTTTGAGCAGCTTAAGGCTCTACTCCAGTATCCAAAATCCATTCATCTTCTCGGAGTATAGAAAAGTACATAAAGGAATTGATCCTGAAACCTTTATTGATGGAGAACAAGGAGTAGAAGGTGGTACAATCAACGCGAATATTGCTCCTCCTGTGGTTCAATATACATTCGGTATTAATGCTAAATTTTAAACCTAAGCATGCAGACAATGAAAAATTTAAGTATAAAAAAACAAATCAAAAACCTTGCTCTTAAAGGAGCTCTCGTTCTTGGATTGCTCGTAGGTCAAGCCTGTCAAGATGCCCTCCAAGAAGACGTAATCTCTCAGATAGGTTCTGATTATCTCAATACCCAGAAGGGATTGGATGATGCAATTAGTGCAGCTTATAGTACCGTTAGGGCATGGTATGGTACCGAACGTGGGAATAATTTTACTGAGTTTGGGACAGACATCTATACCAATGGTGCAGATGGATCTTGGAAATTCATGAACACATACACCAATCAGTTTGATTCCAACAACGGGCATGTACGTGAATTATGGGATGAATTGTACCGAGGAATCAATACCTGCAATGCAGTAATTGAAAGAGCTCCTGACATTCCAGGTGTCAGTGAAGCGGTAAAAACTCAGCGAATTGCTGAAGCAAAATTTATCCGAGCCCACCATTATTTCTTGATGGTCCAGCTATTTGGTCCTGTAGAATTACGATTGGAAGAAACCAAAGTACCTACCAAGGAAGTAAGTCGTGCTCCAGAATCAGAAATTTATGCCGCAATCATTCAAGATTTGAGTCAGGCAATTCCTGGCTTAGAAGCTAAAAAAGCTTCAAGCCAATTTGGACGTGCAACACGAGCTGCTGCAGAACATTTATTAGGAAGAGTTTATGTGACAAAAGGAACCTCAACCTCCAAAGCATCGGATGATTTTGCCAAAGCAGAGCCACTTTTCAAAAATGTGATTGCTAACTATGGCTTAAAACTCCTTGATGATTTTGGTCAAGTACATGCCTTTGGAAATGAAATAAATGACGAAGTCATTTGGTCCGTTCAATATACCCGATCTCCATTAACCAATGGTGGAGGAAATAATTCCCATGTATTTTTCTTGATGGAATACGATACACAGCCTGGTATGCAGCGAGATACAGAGAATGGTAGACCATTCAAACGCTATAGACCTACTGTTTATGCTATGGAAACTGTTTTCCAAAATCGAGAAAACGATAGTCGATATAAAAAATCTTACAAGGACACCTATAAGTCAAATAAACCAGGTACTTACAATACCACATTTGACAATAGCAAGGCAAAATTAACCTTTGCGGCAGGGGATACCACTATGTTCTTGCCAGGATACAATATGACTGCTGCTGAGCGTGCTTCAAAACCTTATCAAGTTTTGATTCCAAGTGCCTACACTGAAAAGCTATTTCCAGCTTTAACCAAGCACTTGGATCCAGGACGAGTGGATCGTACACAATTTGAAGGTGGACGAGATTACATCGCAATGCGACTAGCAGATACCTACCTCCTTCTCGCAGAAGCTCAGTTCCGCCAAGGTAAAATTGCAGAAGCTACGTCTACCATAAATGTAATTCGTAGAAGAGCAGCTTGGCCAGGAAAAGAAACTGCAATGGAAATTACTGCAAGTGACATGACTTTTGATTTCCTAATGGAAGAGCGAGCAAGAGAATTGACTGGCGAACAAACAAGATGGTTGGACCTAAAGCGTTGGGGTAACTTGATTGAGCGAGTGAAAAAATACAACCCTCAAGCAGCACCCAATATCAAGGACTTCCACGTGTTGAGACCGATTCCACAAAACCAAATTGATAGAGCAGAAGGCGGAGCCTCTTCCTTCCCTCAGAATCCTGGTTATTAATTACTTAATCGGACACCTAATGAAAAGTGGCTGCAATGCAGCCACTTTTTTTTTGCAAACTGGCTTTTCTTTATTGAAATTATAATGTCTACTAAATTATTGTTTTTTGATTATTCACTTTGTGAATAGGAACCGAAGATAAATGAGGTTTGAAGTTCAGTTTAATAAGCAACTAACTTGTTACTGTCGTATATCGATGATTATCCGTTGTAGTTCAAACAACTTTTTATTAAAAAATTGGCTCATTGAAAATTGACTACATGAAAAGATTCGCTATCAGATTAAAGGAATTTTTCTATTAAATCTCAATTGTGGAAGAGCGAATCGTGATTTGTGAGGGAATGACTAGGGTTTGATCTGGTAAGTCAGGCTGCCTTGGTTTGGTAAGTTTTTGAATCAATAATTTGCCACACTCCTCTCCAATTTTATAAGTGGGCGTAGTAATGGTCGACAGGGACGGGTTTAGCAAACTTGCAATGGAGGGATCGGCAAAAAAACTGATGATTTT
>Ga0181558_10004143_pt1 | contig 13039 bp, 7 predicted proteins | sample 011ome_22_FD_133754 | JGI IMG/M metagenome (GOLD analysis project Ga0181558, IMG submission 133754) | Coastal salt marsh microbial communities from the Groves Creek Marsh, Skidaway Island, Georgia - 011507BT metaG (megahit assembly) | ecosystem: Environmental > Aquatic > Marine > Intertidal zone... | reverse complement strand
CCTCGCGTGGTCGTTGTCGACGCGGACCAGTCTCTCGGCCGCGAGCGCGCGACGTGACGACCCGCCGCGCGGGCGAAGACCCGCGCCTCCGCCGCCGACATCTCGTTCGCGTCGATGCCGAGCGACCCGGGACGAAGACTCGCCTGCCGAGAGGGCTGTCGAAGATTCCGCGACGACGAGCACATCTACCTCCATGAGCGCGTCCTGCGATTCGAGCCGCGTGTCCCTCGCGAACGCGGACGCGTCACGCGCCTGGGAACGCTTCTACCGGACGCACTCGGGCGTCGGCTCGACCGGCGGCGGTGGCCGTGAAATCTCCGAGGGTCCATCCAAAAAAAAACCAAACGCCGTCACCGCGTTTAAGGATCGACACTACCTGCGCAAAGCGTTCCCGGACTTGATGCCTCAGCGCGTTTTGGAGAACCCGTCCGCCTGGGTCGACCCGATCGACCCGGCCACGACCCGCGCGCCCGATGCCACCTCGAAAGACCACAAGGTGGTGCTCGAACTGGGATGCGGCGTCGGAAACAGCGCGTTCCCCCTGATGCGCGCCAACCTCGATCTGCGCGTCGTCGCCGTGGACGCCTCGCCGACCGCGATCGAGTGCTTCACGCGCAATCCCGAGTTCGACGCGAGACGGTGCGTCGCGTTCGTCGCGGACCTCGGCACCTGTGAAGGGCCGTTGCGAAAAGAAGCGATCGGCCCCGAGAACGGCGTCGACGACGCATCAATCGACGCCGTCACGGGGGTGTTTTTCTTCTCCGCGCTGGACCCGGACGCGTTCGGGCGCGTCGCGCGCGAGTGCGCGCGCGTGTTGAAAAGAGGCGGGCTGGTTTTGTTCCGGGACTACTCTAAAGACGACGTGAAGGCAAACGCGGAGGGTGTCGAAGGATCGTCCACGCATCACCCGACGCCTAGGCGAATGTCGTTCGAGCCGGGAGAGAAAATCGACGACGCCGCGTTCGTGCGCGGCGACGGGACGCTCGCCGTGTACGCCGACGAGCGTTTCGTGACGCACGCGTTCGAAGACGCCGGGCTCGTAGGGAGATGCGAGCGCGTGTCGCACACGGTGACGAATCGGAAACTGGGCGTCACGCTGACGAGGCACTTCGTGCAGGGGAGGTTCGTGAAGCGGTAGAAGCGGTTGAACGCGCGCTACCGGCGTGGATCGCGCGAAAAGAAAAGGCAGTTTCGTGAACGCACATCATCGTAGCGTCTAAGCGAACCACAGCCGTGAAGCGTTCCGGGTCTCCGGGACGGAACGGATCGCCGTCGTACCGTATGCGTACTTTTTACGCGCGAGCGCCTACCGAAGACGCCGGATGAAAAAGCGAAACGCCGTCGCGCGCGCGAAAAAGCGCGCCGTTCACGCCGACACGGGCGCCGCCTGGATGGACGGCCTCGCCGGCCTCGCCCCCGCGGCGCCGGGGGTCACGGGCGACGCCGAGCCGTTCTCCGCGTTCTCGTCTCCCGCGTTCGTCGCGCCGAACCCGAGCGCCTTCCTGCTCTCGTCGAAGTACTGGTTCGGGTGCTGCACGCCCTCGTCCATGGTCTTCCCGTGCACCGCCTCGAACGTCATGCCGCACGCCAGCTGGTAGTGGTGCGCCTTCGCCTTCTGCACGATGTCGCGCACCTTGTTCGCGTGAATCTGCAAGCCGCCGAGCGCGGCGGTCAGAGACTCCTCCCCGAACGTCTTGTATGGGCAGCCGTGGTGCTCGCCCGCGCCGGGGTTGGCGGAGATGCACTTCATGCACGTGTGCGGCGTGTAGTCCACGCGCTTGCCCTCCTTGCCGTAGGCGTGCCGCACGGCGTACGCGTACTCCTTCTCGAACTTCTCCGCCGGGATCTTCTTGCAGAACTCCGTCTTCCAGAACAGCATCGCCTCCTCCAGCGACAGGCCGATGCCTTTCATGTAGAGCTGCAGCTGGCGCCGCCCCTCGTGCCGAAGGTGGTGCTCGCGCTTCACCGCGTCGAACAGGTTCTTCGCGCACAGCGGGAACGAAGCCTTCGCCGCGCTCGGCAGGTCCTTGAGCGTGACCGCCGCGCTCGCGCCGTCGGCGCCGGGCTCGCCGGGCCTGCCGAAGTCGCGCCCGAGGTAGCGCTTGGAGAGCGACACGATGACGGGCGCGAGCCGCTCCCGCTCCTCGCCGGCGACGTGCTGCGCCCACCGCCGGGACGCCACCGCGAGGGACTTGGACAGAGCGGCGCGGAAGGCGCCCACCACCAGCGACGTGAGCTGGTCGCGAGGCACGTGCGCCTCGCCGCCGGACACGAAGACGCGACGGCCGCGCACGAGGTCGGCCACCTCCTCGAACGGCACGGCGTAGAACCCAGACGCGCCCGCGCTGAGGATCTTCTCGGCGTCGTCGCGCTTCATGATACCGTTGAGCGTTTCCGAGATGCCCTTCCTCTTCTCGGCGAAAGCCTCGGGGGTGAGCGGCTTGTATTCCATGTCGTGGTCCTCGAGAAACGCCGCCTTCGCGAACGCGTCCAGCTTGTTGAACCTGTGCTTAAACAGCTGGCACTCGTTCAACAGGAACCACCGTCGCAGTTCCTCCGTGCGGCAGTACGCCAAGCGAAGCGCGAAGTGGCTCACCTCGTCTTTGGACAGAGCCGCGCCGCCGACAGAGGAGAAGTCCCCGGGGACGGCGACGTCGGCGATGCGCAGGTGCTTCCCGGTTTCCTCGTTCATCAACTGCTCCATCTCCGCGGGCTTCTTGCCCCGGCTCAGGCCGTCGTCGATCGCCTTCAGGACGCGCATGCGGTCCAGCGCGAAGGCCTCGAACGTCTCGAGCGAGATGTCCGCGGAGGGCATATCGGTGTACATGGACAGCTTGGGGTGGTTGCTGGGGCGAACCGATCCGCCGGAGATCTTGCTCGCGGACTTGGGTGCCGCGCGGAGCGCGGCAGCCTTGGCCTGGTCCTTCTTACCGCCGATGGCGAACATCGCGACGCGACTGGGACCGGAAGGCGCGTGAGGCGACGGGAAGCGGACTCCGGAGGCGGATCGAAGACGACGTCCGCGCGAGTGCGTGTCGGCGCGCGTGCCCGAGTGTCCGGCGCGCGAGGCTGTGCGCGTAGGCACACCCGACGATTTTGAAACTCAGGCACCTCTTCAAAAAAACGACCCGTCGTAGCGTCTTTTGCGGAAGTGGGCCCCAGGCAGGTTACGAAAATTGCACGCGCGACGGGAGTCTGAGAGTCCACGGATCGTTCTCGGTGTGAGGGCGTTTTTTCGTTCCAGTGAAACCCGAACGTTTGAAAAGCGCGCCCGTCTACGCCCCCCCCCGCGCGCTCTTCTCCGCTCTCCTCTCCGCGGCCATGAGCGCGACGTGCGCGGCGTAGCACGCGCCGCACTGCCCGTCCACGCGCTTCGCGCGCACCGCCTTCGCGGGCGCGCACTCAGTCAGGATTTCCCGCAGCGCCGCCGGGTCTCTCGCCGCCAGCAGCGTGGCGCGCGCGTTGGCCGAGGCCCAAGGACACTTCGCGGCGCGCGCTCGGAAGGCGGCGCGGTCGAGCGCGTCGGTCACCTCCAGTTTTTGTGTTTTTGTGTTGTGCCCGGAGATGCGCGTGCCGTCCGCGCGGAACAGGCGCGTGAAGTCGTGCGTCTTGAGCGGGCCCCGGTCCGCGTGCGCGATCCCGGGGCACCCGATGAACGACGCCGACCAGGGCAACGCCTGGTCGCACACCGGGCGCAGGAAGCGCGTCGCGCGCGTCGAGAACGTCTCGAGCGCTTTTTCAGTCGAGAAATCTCGGGGTTGAGAAGACCCCGCGTGCGCGTCTGTCGCGACGTCCGCGAACCCGAGCTCCGCCGAGGGACCACCCCCGCCGGGCGTCCATCGCTGTTCCTCCTCGTCGGCGCAGACCAGCATGGGCACCTTCGAGCCGTCCGCGGCGTCGAGAAGCACAACCTCCGGCGGTCGCGAGCGACGTCGCCGCGCCGCGTCCAAAAGCTCCTCCTCCTCCGCCGCGGCGTCCAAAAGCTCGGTGTCCGCGGTGCCGTCGGGTGCCGTCGCGGGCGCTTCGTCGGGTTCGCCGGTACGCGATCGGGAAGCCGTTCGACGGTCCGGCTCGCGATTGGAAGACGCCATCCGCTTCTTCCGCGTCTTCTCGAGACGCGCCTCGAGCGCCTCGATCTCGCGGCGCGTCTTGGCTCGCGCGCGCTTTTCTTTGGCGAGCGCCTTGCGCGCCGCGAGGAGCAGCGCCGCCTTCGTCTTCAGGTCATCCTTCGCGGTCTTCACGGCGACGAGCACCTCGTCCTTGGCTTTCTCTTTCCACGCCTTCTCCGCGGCGTTTTTCTTGTGCCGCGCCTCGTGCGCGGCGAGCGCGTCTTTTTTCTTCGTCGAGAACCGACATCCCTCCTCTCCGCACCGCAGGAGCTCGGTCTCGGCGTGCAGGGCTTTGACGTGGTACGCCAGCGCGTTGCGAGCGCGGAAGGCTTTGTCGCACCCGGGGTGCGGACACGCGAACGGCCTCTCGTCCGTGTGCGTGCGCTCGTGCGCGACGAGCAGCTTCCGCTCGAAAAACCGCTTGCCACATCCCTCGTGCGGGCATTCGAACCTCGGCGGTTCCCCGCTGTGGCACTTGCGCACGTGCTTGCTCAGGTCCTGGGGCCAGGCGAACTGCTTGTCGCATCCGGGGTGCTGGCACCGCGCGCGATCGCGCGGCGGGTCCTCGCCCTCGCGCGGCAAGGGGAGCGCGGGCACGCCCAGCGTGGCGCGGTTCAGACGCCGCACCTCCGCGGTGGACAGGCCCAGCCCGAACTCGGGGAGCTGGAGCTGCAATCCCTGCGGGAGCACCGGCGCGGGGCCGCCGAGCTGCGGGACCGCGGGCACCGCGGGCACGACGCCGGGGTACCCGGGGTTCCACAGCAGGTGGTTCCGCAGGTGGAACCCCTCCATCGCGCTGAAACGCGAGCTCTCGCGCCGGGAAGGCGAGGCGAGCGCGCCACGACGGAATGGTACCAGTACGTTCGGAAGACGGCGAGTCCGCGATTTCTCAGATGGCTCGGGAAATCGTTTCGCCGCTAACCGCCGACGTTTGCACGTGGCCGCCGCGCTCGTCTTCACCGTCCACAACGATCCGCACGCGCACGCGTGGAACGTCGTGGGCCCTCTCGAGCCGATGGTTCGCATCAGCTTCTGTGCCCTCGCGGCTGTCCTGTGCGCCACGCACGTTCACCGCGCCGCGTTCGCGGAGGCGGCGGCCGATTCGTGCGACGCTTCGGTTTCGACGCGGTCCCGCATCGTCGACCTCACCGCGACGATAGGCCCGGAGCTCGTGGTGTTCGAGTCCGCGGAAGGGCTCGGTCCGGACCACCGGTACCAGTCCTCCAGCCAGGCGGACGGCGACCCCGCGAACGTTTCCGAGCTCCGGTTCGGCGCGCACACCGGGACGCACGTGGACGCCCCGAGGCACTTCGCGCGAACGAACGATGCGGGGGTGGAGTCTCTGCGTCTCTCGTGGCTCAACGGCCCCGCGCTCGTCGTGGACGTCTTCGGCGCGGCGGCGCTCGACGCGGCGACCATGCGCGCGGTCGCTGGCTCGATTCCCGACGGGGTGACGCGCGTGCTGTTCCGCACGGACAACACTCGAAACGAGATCATGTCGCGCGTGGCGTTCGACGAGACCTACGTCGGGTTCACGGAAGACGGCGCGCGGTGGCTGGTGGAACACAGACCAAACGTGAAAACCGTCGGGGTGGATTACGTCTCCGTCGCGGCGTACGAGCACTTAGTCACCGCGCACGTCGTGCTGCTCGAGGCTGGGATCGTCCCAGTGGAGGGCTTGTTGATTCCCGAGGAAACCGTCGAGCCGGGGTGGTGGATGTTCCACTGCGCGCCGCTGAAACTGCTCGGGAGCGACGGCGCGCCCGCGCGCGCGTGGCTCGCGCCGATGGAGACGTGACCGCTCGCGACGCGTCGGCGTTCCGTCGCGTCGCGAGCGTCATTCGAACGCGTCTCGTATGATACGTATCAAAAATACATCTGTAGTGATACATACACTCTCGAACACTCTTCATGACAGTCTACGCGACGGTACGACGGTCGTCGCCGAGACGGCGAAGATGGCCGGAAAGAAGACCGACCCGGCGCGCGCGAGGCGGCGCGACGGCGACGCGCCCCCGGAGGACGAAATTTTTCATGTCGTCATGTTGAAGCGTCGGACGACGGACATCGTGGGTGTGCGGTCAGACCGCATGCGCGCGAGGGGCGCGCGTCTCGGCCTCGACATGGCGGGTCTGGCGAGCACGCGGCTCGTCTTTGCGATTGAGTGCGGTCCTTTCGCAGCGCACGCGGGCTCGACACCCGCCGGCGCGCGCGCACACGCGGGGCACGGCCCCCTCCGGGACCGTCGGTCTCGGTTCCGTGGTTTCCGCGACGACCACCGCCGCCGCGCGTGCTCTCCCGATGGGCGCGCGTTCGGAACGCTGGGCGCGCCAGGCCCCGGGGAGGGGTCGGCGCATCAGATCGCCGCGCTCGTGGTGTGGCTCAAGCGACACGGCGTGGACTTTGGCGACCGCGCGCGGTTCGCGCGCATCCGCGGGATGGGCGTCGGGGGTGTGGCGACGAGGGACCTGAGGCAAGGGGATGCCATCTTTTCGCTCCCGCTGTTCGCTCCCGTCGAGACCGAAAGCGTCGAACCGAAAGCGTCGGACGTTCTTTCGTGTGTGCCACTTGCGTCCGTCCCGCTGGTGATCACCACATCCGTGGTGATGGACCAGAAAGGCCCGCTGGGACGGCTCGCCAGGGCGTTAGCGGCGGCGGGGCTGGTCGCGGCCTCTCGCGGCGGAGGCGAGTCTCTCGCGCCGACGCACCGATTGGGCGGCGTGCGGGAGAGCGACCACGAGTTCCCTCTGCACGTCTCCGCCACGACTCTGCTCGCGCTGGCGCTTCTTTTCACGAGCGCGAAGGCGACACGATCGACAAAGAAAACGCCCTTTTTGTCGCGAAGAGGCGCGACGCTCGAAGACGCTCGAAGAAAGAGACCAGGGAAAGGCGGCGGAGTGATCGACGACGGACACGAGGGGGAGACTCTCTCTCGGAAAAGCGTAAGCGCGTCGCGTCCGAACGCGTCCGAACCGTCGAAAAACGTCGATTCGCCGCACTGGTCGGCGTACGTCGATTTGCTCCCGCGCGAGACGGATGCGCTGCTGGAGTGGTCGGACGAGGACCTCGCGCATTTGAAGGGATCGAGGCACGTCCGGCGCGCGCTGGAACGACGCGCGCTGGTGGACGGGATACACGACGCCATATTCCCCGCGTTACTCGCCGTCGATCCTCGCGTCTTGGCGTCGCGCGACGAAGAAGACGCGGCGAGCGCCGAAAACGAAAACGAAAACGAAAACGACGAAAACGACGACGTCATCGTCGACCTATGTGAAACCTCCGCGTTCGCTTCGAAGCGCGCGTTCCGATGGGCGTTCGCTACCACGCTCGCGCGCGCGTTCGAGCTCCCGAGCGAGGTTCGGCGCGTCGGCGCGTTCCGCGGCTCGGATGTCGACGTCGGCGCGGACGCGATCGCGAGAAGCCGCGAGAAGGAATTCGGGCTGTGTCCCGGGCTCGATTTGTTCAACCACGGCGACGACGCCGAGGCGTGCGTCGTGGAGGGCCTGGACGAAGTCGGCGAAACGACGGCACCGCCTGCGCCCTCCGGCGCGTTTGACTTCCCGAACGTCGACCCGGACGACGTCCGGTACGACGAGGACGAGGCTCGCCTGCGCACGCTCGGCCCGCGCGTCACCTTGCGCGCGGGCGTCGGCGGCGCGTCCGGCGGCGAGCAGCTGTTTCACAAGTACGCCGACGAGGCGGACGGCGGGTCGGTGCTCGAGTTTGGGTTCGCACGCCTCGGCGGCGGCGGCGCGCGCGCCGCGGATTGCGACTTCTCGTGTCTTTTAAAAAGACACGCGCCGGAAAAGCGCGCGGGGCGCCTCGCGTACCTCGCCGAACTCGGGCTGTGCCGGAGCTTCTCGTACGAAATCACGGACGCGCCGCCGGCGGAGCTTTCGTCGTTTGAAGAGACGCGCCGGGCGACGACGAATCGCGTCGCGCGCGTTCCCGAGGACGCCGCCAGGGTGGCTCGCGTGCTCACCCTGGACGACTCCGAGTTCGACGCCGTTCGCGCGTGGGACGACGAAGACGCCGGCGCGTACGACGGCACGCGCGCGTTCGGCGCGGCGCACCGGAAACGGTACGCGGCGGCGATGGCGGCTCTGTTCGAAGACGAGCGGAACGCGCTCTTCGTCCCCGCGATTCCGATTCCGCGGAGGGGGGAGAATACGCGACCGATCGCCGACGACGACGCGTCGCGCGAGAGACGCGCGCGACGCGAGGCGATGGCGCGGTGCGTCCACGAGGGCGAAGTGTCTTTGCTGGAGGAACTCGCACGCGATTTCCGGAGGCTCGCGAACGAGGCGCGACGCGACGACGGGTAAAACGGTAGAAACGCCGCGTCGTCGGGCGCGTTTTCGGCGCGATACCGATAGATAGCACCCGACGCGTGTTTTGAAGACTACCGTGAAAGTCGCTCGTCGCTCGTCGATCACGAAGGATTCGTTCAGACGACGCTCGGTCTCCGGACGTGTCCGACGGTGGGCACGTTCCGCTTCTCGCCTCGTCCGAGCACGAACGGAATTTTCCCCTGCGCGGAGACGTGTATGACCGCGGGTGGCTGGAGCCACGGCTCCCCGTCCACCTGGACGGGGATGGCGTCCCGGACCACCATCTCCACCGACGCGCCCTGCGCGACGCGGTGCGAGTGCCCGAACCCCAGCCGAATCGCGCCGAGGTGCCAGGCGGACATCGTCGCCACCACCTCGATAAGCCCGTCTCCGATGTTAGGCGGCTCGTAGTGCTGCAGCTCGCCCGCGACGCTCTTCTCCCCGCACCCGAAGAAGTCGATGCCGGTCGCGCTGCTGTGGATGTTGAAGAACTGCAGCGTCCGCGCGCCCGCGGGCACGGGGACCTCCCGCCCGTCCACGCGCAGGGTGATGACACCAGGGCGGAGGTACTTGCGCGACGCCAGCGCCTCGGCGAACCCGAGCACGGCGTGCCCGGCGACGATCTTCGTCACGCTGTCCGCGCAGCACGGCGTGCGCTCGCGCAGCTGGTGGAACTGCATCGCGATGGACGCGTCGAACCCGACGCTGAAAAAACACACCGAGGTCTTCTCCACGACGTCGAGGTCGCCGTCGTCGTCGTCGCTTCCGTCGAACGAGATGTCGTCGAAGCCGTCGGCGAGGAAATCCACGCTCCCCCCGCGGCTGTGGTTCGCGCGCCGACCGAACCCGATGCCGTTGTTCGTCGGCTCCGTCGGGTACGCGCCGCTCCCGCCACCACCGACGCTCCCGCTCCGAGAGTGCCGCGCGTGCCGCGGAGGCGCCGCCGCCGCGGTGGGCGACACAATCCTCGACGCCGGCGCCGACGTCGGCGCCGGTTTCTCGCGCCAGCTCGCCGGCGCCGGCGCGCGCGTCGGGAGATGGCCCCCGCGCTTCGCCGCCTTCGCGTCTTTGCTCGGGGACAGCCGCGCGCCCGGCGGCGTGAGCGGGGGCGGCGCGAACGCCAGCGTCGGCAGGTGCGGCAGGTCGTCGTTCGCCATCGCCATCTTCCGCGCGAACTGCACGCTCAGTCGGCGGCCTTTCTCGGAATCCGCCGCCTCGACGAGCGAAGAGGTGTCATCGCGCGTCTCGGGAACCGAACGCGCGGAGCGCGACGTCGCGTCGCGACGAGCGTCTCTTCGCTCGTCGTCGACGACGTTCTCGCGCGCTCGCTTCTCCTCCGGAAAACTCATCACGCGGTTGTTTTCAAAGTCGTGCAGCGCCCGCGGTCCGACCACGCGGCTCGGCGCCCTCGCGTTACCCCTGGGGCGGTCGATCACCTTCCCGCTGTCGTCAATCTCCAGCGGCGTGGCGCGCCAAAGCCACGCGTCGACGCCGACAACCTTCCCCGCCGCGACGTCGCGCACGAACGGCACCAGCGACTCGCCGGCGTACGACGTGCCCCAGCCCGTGACGCGCGCGAGCTCGTTCCCGGTTCCGAGACTTAAGATGGCGATCGGCGGGACACTGTTCGTGCCCACCAACGCGCACGCGTCGCCGACCAGCTCGGCGACCCAGCTCACGGTGCCGTCGCCGCCCGCCGCCACGAAGCGCAGATCGTCGCGCCCGCGGTGCGCGGTGACGAGCGACACGAGCTTCGCCATCAGCGCGTCTCTGCGACGCAGAAACTCGTCCAGGTAGATCACGCCGCACTTCGCCTGTGTCACGAAGGGGTTGGTTTGGCGTCGTTCGGAAGAACGAGCGGCGAGAGTCGCGTGAGCGTCGCGCGAGCGTCTCGCGAGCGTCTCGCGAGCGTCTCGCGAGCGTCTCGCGAAAGAAAAAAAGAAAAAACACGGTCGAGCGCGTCTGAGAGGCGAAAGCGCGCCGAGACGTGAGACCCCGAGCGGAATCGGCGATGTTGTTACGCGGCGAAATATCGCCGCTTGGGGAGGCGACGCGACGGGTCCGGTCGGGTCGCGTTTTGGGACGTGAGCGTACCTCCACGAGCTTGCGCGCGAGTTGTCGGCCCTGCGTGGTGCGATGCGAACGTCGAGGGAGGGTCAACGTGCGTGGGTTTCCCCGTGCGTCGGACGAGACCGCGTGCGACGCGCGCCTCGCCGTGAAAAAGTTCTTTTCGGCACGCGTTTCCGACGTGGCTGAGATGCGAAAAAGGAAAGGACGCGGGCGGGTTCGGCGCCACCGCCGCGGGTCCGCGTGTGATTCGATTTCGAGCGCGTGCGTACCACGCGACTCCCGCTTCTCTTATTGACGATGACCACCACCTTCACATCGGGCCAGGGCGGGTCATCCGCCTCAGGCGCGAGCTCGTCCTTTCCCTTGGGCTTTTTGTGCGCGACCCCAAGTATGTCGCGCACGAGCCGAGACCCCTGCATTGTTATCTGGGTTCGGAACGCCTCGCGGCTCTGCCTTCGCGCGCTCGGCGCGGTGCTCGCGCGCGGTCCGTCGCGTCCGCACGAATGACACGACCGGACCCGCGCCTCGCCGCGTCACGCGCGCGCGCGGTGGTGTTCGCCTTTCGCGGACAGCGCCTCGAGAGGCTTCTTGAAGAAATGCCGAAGCAGGTGTGACATCATCGTCTCGCTCGAAAACCCAAACCCCGCTCCGCCGAATCCGGCTGTCCGGTCGACCGCGTGAATCGTCGCGCGAAACTGACGACTGAGAGAGAGATCGCCGCGTCGTGTGGCTGCGTGATCGCGACTGCCTGTCACAACGAGCCGAGCCTCGAGCATGTCCGGCATCCGCCACCTCGTGCGCGTTTGCCGCGCGCGCCACCAAATCGGCGCGGCGCGCGGGTTCGCGAAGCGCGCGAAGAAAGACGCCGCGGCGGCGTCGGCGACCGGTGCCGACCCCGCGTCAGAATCCTCGGCTGGATCGTCGGAAGACGCCACCGACGTCGACGGTGGCCGATCGCGAGCGACTTCGTCCGAGCCGGGCACGGCGGGCGCAGCCGCCGAGGACGCCGCGAAGGCGGCGCGCGCCGCGGCGGAGGGGCTCGGGAGCTGGGCCAAGTCGGCGAGCGCGCAGGCCGCGCAGGCGAGCGCGCGCGCGCGCGCGGGCGCGAGCGCTCGCGTGCCTCCCCAGGCATCTGGTTTGTTCGGCAAGGTGGTCGAGGCGTTCAAGGAGGAGTACCGCCTGGCGATGATGGACCCCGGCGACGCCGCGGCGGAGCGGCGGAAGCAGGCGGCCGGGTACGTCGCGCCCGGCCCCGTGGACGAGTACACGGGCACGACCGCGGTGGCGACGACTTCTCGAAAAAAGAGCGCGTTCGAGCGGTTGGCGGAGAAGACGGGCGCGACGTCCGTCTTTGCCAAGCTCTCGGCGTTGCGAACGAGCGCGCCTTTCAAGAAGGGCTCCGACGTGTTCGAGGACATCCGCGAGCGGTGGGAGACGAGCGACTCGCCGTTAGTGCACCGCATACAGGACATGCAGGAGGGTCTGTTCACCGAGACGGAGCAGGCGGAGGCGTACCGCGCCATCCGACGACGCCAGCCCGAGTTCAACATCAACGGGTTTCTCGCGGAGGTTCGGCGGGACGTCCCCGCGGTTCTCGGGGCGTACCTCAAAGGCGACCTGGAGGCGTTGCGTGGCACGAACATCAGCCCAGAGATGCTGGAGCGCATGGGCGGACAGATGCGCGTGTGGCAGAGCGAAAAGCAGTTCGTGGACCCGAGAATCCTGCACCTCTCCGAGCTCGAGCTCGTCGAGGTGCGCATGATGGACGGCGACCCGCTGGTCGTGCTGCAGTTCTCGTGCCAGCAGATCAACTGCGTGCGGAACGAGCGCGGCGAGATCGTGGACGGCGCGGAGGACGACATCCAGGCCGTGCACTACCTGTGGGCCATGCAGCTGTCGCCCAAGGACTTCGTCGCGCCCGACGGCCGCGAGTACTCCGCGCAGACGTGGCAGCTACGGGAGATGGTGCTCCGGGGCATGATGGCGGTGGCGGCGTGAGGGAGAGGGGGTGTTTTCGCGACGCCGCGGCGATCGTACGGAGCTCGCGTCGTTGTCGCGCGAAAAGTCGACGACGGTCCTTCTCACACGGCATCACACCAAAACAACTACGACCACATCACGCCTCGTGCAGAATGGTGAGGTCCATCGATACTTTTCCCCCGCTCTTCTTGACGTCGACGAAATCGCGCAGAAGCCGCTCGTCGTCGCGCGGGAGGTACGAGCCGCCGTGTTTCAGCCGCTGTCGGTTCGGAGGCAACGCGCCGTTGGTGTTCATGGCGACGGCGTCTTTGACGCCTCCCAGCGTGACGCTGGACGTCACCGCGAGCGGGGCCTTCGCGACGAACGTGCCGTCCTCCTTGTACACGTTGACGTCGATCTTGAGCTCCACGGGCGCGTCCTGCTCCGCGGTGGCCTTCACGCGGTCGCCGCCGCCGCCGAGGACGCCGCCGGACAAGCCGCCGGAAAACGCCCCTCCCGAGAACGTGCGCGCCATGTAGTCGATGAGCCCTCGCGCGAAGCCGCCGCCGG
>Ga0181558_10004124_pt1 | contig 13060 bp, 1 predicted proteins | sample 011ome_22_FD_133754 | JGI IMG/M metagenome (GOLD analysis project Ga0181558, IMG submission 133754) | Coastal salt marsh microbial communities from the Groves Creek Marsh, Skidaway Island, Georgia - 011507BT metaG (megahit assembly) | ecosystem: Environmental > Aquatic > Marine > Intertidal zone... | reverse complement strand
GGGTCCTGTCAGCCCTGCCTGACTCGTCCTTAGGGAAGAAAAAAAGGTTGGTGAAGTTGAAAGACTTGTTGATGCGGCCTACACGTGACATGGAGAGTGCGTACCGATACAACAGTGGGGCCGCTATATCTACAAGAAGCCGGTAGACTGAGAAAGGGATGCCGTCGGGACCCGTACTTGAATCCCTCGGCTTGGACATGACCGTCTTGAAATTAAAAAATCCGCTACGGTTTTGACTGTTGTGGCTCCTTGCTGCAATTTGAAATTGTTAATTTTGGATTTTGTTTCTTAAGTGCTAGTTTTCAGCTCTTATTCCGATCTCTTTTAGCTTTTCTTCTAGAGTTTATTGAAGATGGATACTAAGAGGATTGATCCCCCCGAAAAAGCGAGTTCCGGGGATGATATGGAGGTAGTGAACGCGGGTTCTGAGCCCTCCGACAAAAAACAGGTTTCTTCTGTCGAGAAGAAAGCCCTGGAAGGGAGTCTTCTCCCGAAGGTTACAGCTCTGTGTGGTGAGTTGGGTCCTAAACTTTCAGGCGTTCTTTTGGAGTATGAAGTCTCCGAGCTGAATTTGGCTCTAGAGAATGATCAGAAGTTCTGTGAGCTCCTGACTGTGGCAAGAAGTGAATTGCCGGCTAGGGAGACCACAATGTCCCGCCACGCCAGGCAGGTTGTGGTGGAGGTGTGCATTGAGAGCAAGCTTGAACCAACCTTGGCTCTCAGGCAGTTCACCGACATCATGAGAGTGCCACAGGGAGCTACTGTCACCGTCCTGGCGGAGGCTTTGCCGAAGCTGATGAATGAGGTTTATGGTTCCATCCAGGCCGACGCCACGGTCCAGGTTGGTGCGTTCCTCAAAGAGGAGGTCATGGTTAAGCGGTCTGAGCCTCTTGAAAATGCGCAATACTTGGTGGAGGTTTGGACCACCTCTTGTGAGGACGAGGATCCAGTCACCGAAGGCGAGGAGATGGAAGACACCTCCCCCAACGACAGGGATGAAACTTTTCCAGGCCTCGAGGAGGCTTTAAGTTGTAAGGTCAAGTCCCCCTCTTTCCTGGTGTGGGGAAGGGTTCTGAGACATGAGGGTAAGCACCTCCATGTGGCTTACGGGTGGAACTCGATTGTCAAGATCCCCAAGCCAAGCAGGGGGAAATACAAGAATGTGAAAGTCGGTTCAGCACTCGCGCTGATCAAGAAGAGTAAACTTCTCTTGGATGGCACTGAGGAAATCAGTTATGCTATTGGAAATCCGAAGCCATGGGACGAACCTGACCCGGACGAGCTTCCAAGGCTTAAAGGGGTTGTCCAGGAATACAAGTCTGATGAAGGTGAGGATCATGGCATAGCCCTGGTTCCACTTATGGGTCAAACTGTGCAGTTTGAGACTAAGGAACTAGTCGACATTGGATCCTACCCAGTAGGAAGTACTTTTGCTTTCTACCCCAAATTCGATGGGGATGGGTGTCTGGACAAACTGGAGTTGATACCGGAGGATTTCCTCACAATTGCGACCGCGAGTCCGGCTAAGTCCAGGGAGCTGACGGTTGCCGACCTTGCGGAGGGGTTCTTCTCCCCCGAATCCAGAGTTCAGACTCTAGCTCACCAGCTTTTTGGCGCTAACGCACAGCCGTTTGTAAGCGAGAAGAAGACCATTCTCGAGTTCGCGGGGGGTCGCCAGCTTGTTGATCGGCTGACAACCCATCACGGTGTTGCTCACTACAGTAAGCTAAATTTACAAGACATCCAGGACATGATGGCTAGCGTGCACGCGCATGCAACACTACAAGACGGGGTTATGACCGCTTCTGTCCTGAAGAAAGCTGTCAGGCGCGATATGACTCACCTCATAATGCCCACTCAGCCTAATGATGCTAAAACAGTGAGCTGGATAAAGCGTAGCTTTACCCAGGCTGTTAAGCAGGGACGGACACTGAGACTGGTCGTGGGTGTCCCGGTTGATGTAGGATGCACCCCTGCTAACCTGTATAATGTCGAAAATTGCAAGTACTTTGATAACGAAAAAATGCCATGGGTGCGCTCTTTCACCCTCCTGGAGGGGCACACGGTGAACTACCATTTTGATGGGAGAGGTGATTTTGTGCCTGTATTGGCCGGTCTTCAGGGTAAGAAGATGATGCTTGTCGAGATCGACTCCAGGTACCAGGCAATGGGTTTACCTCAACCTGATTCCGTTAAGATGGATCCAAGTTCAAATACCTTTAAGCTCGATGTTCCCGCGGACGAACAGCACGAAGTCATGGTTGCCATCAACACGTGTGATCCAAGATACGAGTTTCTAGCCCAGGAGTGTGGAGGAGTCAGGGTTAAGCAACTGGGGAATTTTGATGTGCTTTCTGTACCTTTTCGTGTTGAATCTGATGCAGAGCAATTCGTCGCGATGGTTGCTTCGAAAACGGCTGGCATCTTCGCCATGCCGAGGAAGTGGTTGTACAGTTCCCGGTCTCTCACACTGACTTGTACCTCAGAGGTCTATGCCGACGAGCTCTATAGCATTTTGGATGCAACCGCCATCCTTCCGATTGGTCACAATCGATACAGACTTGTCACTCACGCGAAGATGCTGAAAGTCGGTCAGGTCCTGCACAAGCAGAACAGATATATCAAGACCACGAAGTTCAAGGCCCTTCGCTCTGACACTGATGACTTCGTTTTACTGAATGGGAAAAGGCCTACCCGTCTCAACAAGTACTACAGGCAGCCCCTGCAACGGCGTCTACTCGAGCGGAAGGCGGGTGTTGATGAGGGTTATTGGTTCAAGATTACGAATTTGCCCCCTAGAGTCCAAAGGGAGAGCCTCCTGGAGAAGCTGGAAGGACTGGCTTGGTGGCCAAGTGACGTGTCCGATTTTCTCCTTGACGACAGAGAGGAACATCCCTGTGTCTGGTTCAGGACTGGCACGGACGCGAAGCTTCCCCAGATCATTTACGTTCTGAGCAGGCCGTGCATTCTTCTCCCCTCAGCCCCTGCCCCCAAGACAGTCTCAGAAGGTCAGAGGAACAAAGCTGCCCCTGAAGGGTTCCTCAAGAAGTTCGAGGCTGTTCACGGGATGGCGATTGGTAGGCAGGAGTTTGAACTACCTGCTGCCACTACTGGATTTATGGCATCCCACTATCAGAACTTCAAATTTGTGGAAGATTCGAAGAGGAGGCCACCAGCGGCGCCAAGGAGACCTGCCGGCCGAAACCAACGGGCGGGCAGAGCTGAGCGGAAAGTTGGGCCGGCAGTCCCCGCCCTTTCCAGGGGGCGCTCAGGCATCATAGAAGCCAAAGCCGCTCCGGCTTCTGTGAGCTCTGGAGCAGGGTTGGGGGAAACACCCCCCGAACAAGGCCCTGCTGCACCCGCTGATGACGGCAAGCAAAGAAAAGGCGAAAAGAGGAAGCAGACCGGCAGGCAGAGCAACATGTGGTCGTGGGTTAGCACTAAAGGCAACAAGCGCTCGGCTAACCAAACGCGTGTGATCACTCTAGACGAGCATGGCCGTCAAGTTCGGCCGGCCGACAGACCTTGCGCACCTCAAGGCGCGAGACCACTTAAAACTAGAGCCGGAGCTGCTCAGGGCCAGTACATGCAGGCCTTGCTCTCCGGCCGGTCGAAGTGAGTGCCGATAGGCCGGGCGGACTGAATCTCTCTCGGACCGCCTTTGGCCTTATACAGCAACTTTTCTTCTGGTGCTCTATTCTTCTAATTTCTTTCTCGCCAGACTCTTGGCTTATTTTTACTCTAATATTGCTTTGGTTATGTTCCTACATACTGTTTCCATCCTTTGCGATGAAACATTGGGAGGCTACTTTCTCGGCGATGCCCAACCTCAGCTGGGGAGCTTCGACTATTTCCATTTCTTATTATCTGCATAAGGGGGCCTGCTTTTTCAAGGACAATTTTCTCGACGGCCTGTGCACTGGTCCTACTTATGCCCATCTCTCTTGCTACCTTCCACACTCCGCTAGCCTGTTATCTGCCCGTCTCCTATTGTGCTCTTCCACTCTCGTAGACTTTTCGAGAGCGGGTAGACTACCAGGGACTGCGTCGGCTGTTCTCCTTGGGGTGTGCATGGCCCTCTTTCTCGCCATGGATCTAGAAGGAGCAGCTCTGCAGGAGGGTGTGCTGACGGGTTGTCTTGGGCTCGGAGCACTGACGCTCTGGGTCGTTGGTGATTGCCGGCCCTGTTTTCCCTGGCCACTATCTTTCTGCAACGTTTCAAATAATCCGACTGTGGTTCTCAAACCCCTATCTCTTCTTCCCTTCCCTTGGGAAGGCTCAGCAGTCAGTAGCTCGAGTGAGCATGCTATGGATTTTCACAGAGATCCCCAGGTTGCCGAGGCGAAGCTTATAACATACCTGAGAGGCCTGGCCGTCTTTGGGTTCTGGGGCTTGGGTGGTGGAACTCTTTTTCAAAGACCAGTCACTACCCCTTTGGAGCTGCATTCTAGCCGTACCAGGAATAGCACACGCTTCTTGATAGCTACCTGGTGTACTAGAGGCAAAGGGGCTGGTAGGGGCCCTAAGACCTCGTCGAGAAGGAGACCTCCGAACCAGGGAGGGACTCTCAGGGACGACTGGTACGATCCTTACTATACACACGGTAAGTACAGGTGGAGATTGACTAGACGGAAACTCCACGCCAACAAGAAGCCGAGGGAAGAAAGGGGAAAATTGTTAAGCCATAATTGGCTGACTTATTTTGATAAGAGCAAGACGTTCGTCATTACGCTCATCCTTACTCTCCGGATTTACCTTGATACTTGTGGGTCAACCTCCTCAGAGACACTCCGGGGCCGCGAAGGCGCTTCTGCAGATGTCAGTGGGGAACGGAAACTACCGAAGAAAGCCCGCTTTGTGGCCGGTAGTAGGAGAAAGCTGAGGCGGGTTTGGCGCGTGCTTTCTGCCCCGGGTCAACCTGAACTTTCTTCAGGCTCGAGTACCGATCAACGGGTATGCGGGTCTTGGAATCGTCTGTTCGCTGTCTCTGTGAGCCTAGTGTGTCTCCTGATTTTGGCTCTTTTGAGCTTACTTCCGGGCCGGCACTCCTCGCTCCTGCATTGGCCAGCTGAGCAGCCTGTGCGAGACATTTTGGTGTATTTAACCAAGCTGTTAGCGCTGATTATACTATCCACAGGCGGGAACTACTGGAGACGTCGTCACTGCTCAAACTGTACACTAGGAGTTACCACCGACTGTTTCTCATCTGGGAACGATGCTTCGACAAGTGGAGAGCGGTTTCACGTTATCGAAGCTATGTCGCATTATAGCTCTTGGAGCCGCTGGAGACGCCTGATTTGGGCCGAAAACGGGGAAGCGAAGAAGCCTGGCCCCCCGAACAGAAATGTAGCTGCTTGTTCTTACCCAGCTATCCCAACCCCTCGCGTTCTGACGTACAACGTCCGATCCTACTCAGCTGTCCCTACCTCTAGCAAGGCGAGGACCCGGAAAGGAAGAGTGCGAAGGAATCTGGACACTGTTCTTGGCAAGGCCGACATTGCTTTGGTTCAAGAGACCAAGCTTCAGAATAAGACCTACTACGACAAGTATAAACGGGTGTGGGAAGTCTATCACAATCCATGCAAAGTCAGTGTTGCTGAAGATGGCTCCCACACATATGCCGCTGGAACGGACATATTTGTGCGCAGAAGCTTTGCTAAGAACTTCGTAGTAGATCACGTGATCACTCTACCCAGCTACATCCATTACGTCACTTTCAGACCCAGGGAGGAGATCTCTGTTGATTACCCAAGTTTCACAAGCTCTTTTGCGGTCATTAATGTGTACGTTTCTAACGAGTCGAGGACGGACATGCTTCAGTCTCTGAACAGACTGTCTACGGTGAAACATGGCTGTGACTATTGCATTGCTGGCGGAGATTGGAACACAGTCCCAGATGAGTCTTACACGGTCTGGGGAAACACATCCCCCTACGGAGTCCTGAAACAACAGCAAGAAGCGTTAGCAAAGCTTGGCCTCTCCGAAGTGTTCTCTGAAACGATGACTAAAATCTCCGAGCACAAACAGCCTCAAATCTCCCGCCTTGATAGATTTTACGTTTCACACTCTGTGACAGATCGGAAAGTCATGAGGCCTGGCCTCTGGCTCCCTCCGCATCCCTTCGAGCCAGGGTCTGCTGACTCCGAAGGTGATAAAACTTCTCCCTGTGACCACTTTCCGGTTCTCTTGACATTCACCCCCGACCTCCGTGCGGGCCCGAAAGGCTCTATCCCTACCTGGTTGGTCAGGCTCCCTGAGTTCAGAGAGAGGGTCATGGCCGCCTGGGCTGACCGTCCTGCCCTGGATGACAAAGGCCCCTGGGGGGAGCTGAAGGACCTGGACGCAGTTTTTAAGGTTACCGCGAAAGAGATGACGAAGGAAAGGAAGTTCAGGACCGAAGGTAGATCAGAGGCGGTGGCTCTGGCCATGAGTGTCTTTCGGGATATCAAGGGTTCTGCCATCTCGCTGGAAGTAGCACGGGGAAAGTGCAGAGGCAGTGCCTTCCTAGAGAACTTCGCTAGGGAGACACAGCTTGACGATCTGGCCGAAAGACTGAACAAGTTTGTGGTGATGTCCAGTTCCCACCCTAGTGATCATGGTCGCAAGGAAAAGATGTGGTCCACATTTTCTCCCACGACTGCCTCCTACCTCCCCATCCCTAAGGGAACTAGGAAAAACATCGCTGACGCAGTAAAGGAATGCCCTGTCGAAAGGCGTTCCAAGCTGGATTTCCTCGTCGACGAGAAGACTGGGGAGGCTATCCGCGACCCAGAAGGTGTCGCCCAGGAGCTCAAAGCGACTTGGGAGCCGGTTTGGGGCGGGTCTCCCTTTGACAGAGTTCTGACTCGTAGGTATTTGGATAGGTACCACAAGAGAATGGCGTCGACTCCTGGCGAGGTCACCATTGCAGATGTCACCAGGGTAGTTTCTCGTCCCCGAAGCTCTTGCCCTGGCCCGGACGGCATCCCTTTTCTCTGTTACGCCGTCGTGTGTGTCGTGGCGGCCCCTATTTTCCTCAGGATTGTCAAACATCTGATGAGTGGTGGTGCGCCCTGCCAGGAGTTCAACTGGTGTGAAACTTATTTTATCCCTAAGGATGGTACAAGGCATGCGCGGAGAACTAGGCCAATATCTGCGAGTAAGGCCAGTAACAGGATCGTGGCGAGCATCGTTAGGGCTAAGATTGAAAGGCCCTTACTAGAGCTCCTGGATGTTCACCAGTCGGGTTTTGTCCCTGGCAAGCAAACCGACGACAACGTCAAGTTCTTCAACGAGAAGTTCTACGGAGCCCTCTACACTCGGTACAGCCCCCACGTACCTGTCCCCGACTACGAGCCAAATGTGAGAGATGGAGCTGGTGGACTAAACCCTGTGGACGCGGACGATGATGATAGGGTGAGAGACTACCATATCCTCTTCTTGGACTTTGCCAAAGCGTTTGACAGCGTATCAAGGGACTATCTCCTGGCCTTGCTCTGGCATGTCGGCATGCCTAGAGAGTACTTAAACATTATAAATGCGCTATTTTTTAATGTGAGGGCTTTCCCCTCTTGTGGTTCCAAGACGAAAGTCTGGATTAGCATGGCTGATGGGCTCAAGCAGGGCTGCCCGATCTCTCCAATCTTTTTCATACTGGCTATCGACCCGCTACTAACAAGTATCTCTGCTCTCCCCCTACTAGATTATAAGTGTTTTGCTGATGACCTAGCAGTGGGAAGCGAAGACTGGAAGAGGATCGCAACGGTCTTCCCTGTGGTGGATCTTTGGTCGGCTGTTAGCCACTGCCACACCAACATCAGCAAGACCAAGATAGTCACCACGAATCCCGCCATCGTTCGGTTTTGCGAGCTGGTCTCTGGTCCGTGGAGTCGGTTGGAGACCGCGGACGAGTATGTCTACCTAGGTATCCTATTCGGGGCGCGGGTAGACGTGCGCATGGTCTACGAAAGAGCTCTCAAAAAGCTCTGTGCGCGAGTACAACGCTTCATGGCAGTTCAGAAGATGTTTCATATGCTGCAACGCGTCCGGATAGCCAACATGTACTTTATTCCGGTGATCGGGTACGTGGGACGATTCTTCTTGCTGTCGGACTGCGTCCACAAGAGAATCACAGCTGTTCTCAGTGCGTGGACGATTATGGGGAGTACGACAAATGTGCAGAGGCTGATGGCGCCCTCCCACGCGGCTGGTTTAGCCCAACCTCTCCGCGACTGGGAGAAAGTAGGTGTTGCCAGCATCCTCAAAGGGAAGGACCTTCCCCCTCCAAATGTCGACATGGGGGAGTACTCCATGCTGCTGTCAGACCATGTACTGCATGCGGCCGAGATTTACAAGACCAAGACGGGGTTCGATTTTGACAAGAACGGTAGTCAGAGGTCTCTCACCTCTGCTATGCTCCATAGTGACCCGGTTTACGCCGAACGCTTGCTGCAAACGGAGATGGAACGGAACACAAGACGCGGTACGAATGCAGACGCCAACAGAAACGTGACTACGCTGGTTAAGAATAGTCTACGTTTACCTGAGTCTCTGGCTCCAGATCTACGTGACCATTTCTTTCTGCTCTCCCATAATTGCTTGCCCACTTCCCACAGGAATAGGAGATTCGGAGACGCCAGAGGCTGCTACTATTGCGGGTCCTCAAGCGACCATATCCAGCATATTTTCTCTGAATGCCCTCTTGTATCTGACAGTATAGCTGCGATACTCGACTCAAGTCCAAACCATAAAGGCCTCCATAGCTTACCTACGGTTTTGGGCAATGGTTACTTCCTCCGCTCCCGCATGTCCAGGATCCAGTTGCTGCAAGTCCTGTGCCTCACGAAGGCCATCTGGGAGGTCAAAAAAGTCTTTGAAGGGGGACAGACGCCAAGTGTGGCCACTGCATGCTCACTGGTTGCCGACAGATTTTTAGTTTCATGGAAGTACCGTACCGGACGGCCGCCACGAAACAGAGATCTGGAGCGCGCTGTCTTTGAGGAACAGCTGAAGGCATTGGATAGGTCAGCGTTGTCTATATACACGGATGGATCTAGCTACAGTTCAGACCAGAAATCGGGAGGCGGTTTTGTTGCATATGAGGCAGGAGAGCTTGTTGCTTGTGGCGCGGCGCCCTTTGGTGCTGGAGGGAACAACAGGGCCGAAGTCCTCGCGATCCGCCTGGCGTTACGCTGGGTTTGCTCCAATTCACCCCCTGAGAAAGTCTACCTTTTTGTCGATAACCGTACTGCGATTCGCGTCGCCACTGGCTGGTCTGACCCCGAATGGTGCATCCGTGAGGCGACAGAGATCAGGGGTCTCCTATCTAGATTAAATACTCTGGAACACTCGGAGGCTTCTTTCTTTTGGGTTCCTGGCCATGCAAAGGTGGAAGGCAACGAGGTTGCTGACGGCCTCGCCAAATCTGGTGCGGCAGGAGTCTGTGGCACCTGGAGCTCGCTTGAGGAGGTCCCTTCGTCTATGGATCGCCCCAACGCCCTAGGTGCAGGGGACGAGCAACGTAGGTCCAAGGAATGTGAACGCTGCATTGCTGTGATTGACAACGTCTCCCGTAGTAAACCCCCTGCGAGGAAAAGGAAATGTGATTCTGCCCCAACCCCAGCCCCTGCTCGCAGAAGTCTCCGCATTAGACTTCTTGCTGAGAGGAGAGTCTCTCTCGAGGATAAAAAAGTAGCGGACCTTAGCCCACAGCCGGCGGCGCCTATCAGTCCCTGCTCTTGGGGCTATTGGTCTGACAGCGACAGTGATATTGGTCCTGAAATCCATCCGGATGAGGGCGCCCAGGGTGGTACGGGAGCCGTCGGAAGGCTTGGTCCGCCGGGCCCAGTCTCGTGCGAGTCTCCCCAGGCACCACCAAGGTCCAGCCCCCTCCTCAGTCACTGGAGGGTCATTAAGGGATTTAGTGGGGCGATTAAAAGGACCATCGGCAAGCTTCTCACCGCTTGCTGTAGGAAACGGTCTGCAGGAAAATCCCCCATTAAGGCGAGACCGGGTGTCTCACCACACCCTGACTTGCTCGCCAATTCGGGAGATTCTACTCTCCTCCCCCTAGTCCCCCCTGAGAGAAGGAGAGCGGACTTGGTCGCTAGCGGCCACCTCTCTAGAGATAGCTGCATTTCTGCCTATACTACAAGAAGCTCAAATTCCTACGTAGCTAATTATGTTTCACTACCTGTTTTAGGTGATGTTGGACGCTATGGGAGGAACGATTCCGACAGGGACGCTACTGCGGCTGAAGACCCGACGGCCACTGTTTTGGAACCAGCCATTGATGCCCACCTCAGCGTTGGCGATTTGGCCAGTCTCGATCCGCGCGTAGTTGGAGTGACCGTCGAACCAACGGTACAGCCCCTCTCTCTCTCTTCCTGCTCTTACTGCTGTGCCAGAACCTGTCTCACTGCTGTGACTATGGTTGATCCGGGAGTTTTTGCCATCTCACCACCTACTTTCTCTGGACTCTCACACACCGACCTTGTAGATGTAAACGGCCCTTTTGGCCCTCTCGACATTGCTCATCTATCCTCTCATGGGTTCGTCTGGATAGGTTATCCTACACTGCACGAGAGATATGGATGTGTCTTGGCTGAGGTCCCTGCTCTTCGCCCTCTGCATAACATCTGTGTAGACGGCCTGACTCTCCCTTTGGCTGCCCCGCCTTGTTCGATCTTTTCTTTTCTCCTCCAACGTGACGGTCCTCGGCAGGTCCTCAGGTTGGCAGCGAACCCTGGAGACATGGGTATAGGCCTCAATGGAAGGGATATCTCTCCCCCCCTCCTGTCTGGCACTGTTTTTACAAGGCCGCACATGGTAGTAGCCCTGGGGCCTGTCTCGGGTATTCTTGCCCTATTGGATGGCCCCTTTTTTGCACGTTCCCTCCTACTAGGGAGTAGCCAGTGGCTGAATCTTTCTGTTGGGAACGCTGCTGAGCTATGCTCCCTCCTCTCTGAGGATGTGATTGCGACCGCGGGGGTGATCTCCCTCCCCCCCCCCATTAGTGCCTTTGACCCCAGGGGTCTGAAATCAACGGGGTTTTACCTTAGTGAATGGGACGAAGGGTCCTTCAAGATCTCCGCAGTCATTGCTGGGGCAGATAGGAAGTCCTTCCCTCGCCTCCCCCCTCTTAGAGAGTGTGGTACTGGTAAAGGGTCCCTAAAGGCTTCTTGCAGCGACATTGCCTTGCACGGCCCTTCAGGCCCTTTCAATAGAGCTTTTCTTTTTGCTCTGCTGCGAAAACCACCCGCTAGCCTCCTCTCCCATCTGGCCGCAGCCGTGTGGTTGCACTTGGCTGCCGGGGCCTGCACGGCGATGCCTCCGAAGAGGACTTCTGCTCTCTGGACCTATTCTTGCCCTTCTCTCCCTTCTTCTTTTATAGTTGGAGCTGTCACGTCGGAGAACGTGGAGCCTGCTTCGGAGCCTCTTACTGTTTTGGAAGTTCACATCCTAACATTTTCACTTCCATCAGGAAGTACCCAGAGGCAGCTAGTCGCTGTATGGAATACGGCCTATTCCTGCTCCATCCTCTCTGGACTCGGATACATGGCAGTGGGGAGAGTCCCCCCCCCAATCCCCTCCACTAGGGTCTTTGACCCCAGAGGGATATTCGCATCGGATTCGTCCCTTAGTGTTGGTGATGGCGTGCTGCTGAGGATTTCTACCGAGATTACTGGTGCTGCTAGGAAGGATTTCTCTTGCTTTCCCCCCCCCAAGGCTTATAAAGCCGGTAACGGGCCCTTAAAACTGCTTCGCAATGCCACCCCCGTCACAAACGGCTCTGCCGACCCTCTTGATAGTGTATCTCGGAGTGACCAACTTATGGAACTCCTCTTTAGCGTCTGCCCAAATCTGGAGACAGAGTTGTGCTCTCTTTGGAAAGCAGAGGCCTGCTTCGCGGCGCCCCTGTGGATAGCTTGTACCTCTTGGTCTAACTACTGTACCGGCGCCATGGACTCTGGTCCCCCTGGAGACGATATCTCTCTCCACTCTCCTTTTTCTAAGGATGTTCTCTTTGTCGTGAGATGCCCCGCCGGCCCTCCCAAATGCGCTCCTCGTTTTGCCCAGCTTTGGGTGCACACCTCTTACCTCCTCCCAGGTCTGGTGTCAGCTATGAGACTGCCCTCGAGAGCCGAGGCCTTCTCGGCCGTGGCCCCGAGACCTAGTGGTTTTTGGGCCCGCCTTGTAGAGCCATTCTTGACAAAACTATCTTCGACTAATACTATAATCGTTTTTGTTTTTTCTGCAGAGCAAGTATCTACTGACTCTCCTGCACTCTCCTCCCTGGTACGTGTACAAGTGGGGTATTGGACTACACGCCTGGCTCTTGATGAAACCGCCCTTGGCCTGGTTTTATCGTCTGGGCTGCCTCCCTCTTCCTCCCCGATGTGCCCGTGGCCAATAGACGACCATGCTGGTGTGTCTGTCGCGGAGTTTGCCTCTGGCGGGCTCTCTCCCCCCCCTCCTCACGAGAGGATTTTGGCTCGCGCTCTCGCGTTTGAAGGCGGACTTTTGCTCCCTCCCACGAGATGCGATGCGCTGGGAACAGACGTCCTCGACATAACAGGTACCTCTCCACCCCCCAACTCTACTTTGGTAACGGAGGCGGATAGTGTTTCAGCTTCTCTCTTTTTTTGCGCGTCCCATTCTGCTCATTGTGAGGATGATTGTATCTCATTTGATATGTACATTGTCGGGGATCATCCGCTTCTCTCCCCCCTCTCGGGTCGGGAGGGGAGTCCACCCGACGGCCTAGGCCCTGCCAGCTCTTGGTTGGCTCCCCTCCGAGCCGAGAGGATTCGGGCGGTCGTCCTCCTGGATCCCGCTCCGCGCACGTCCTCTTCCCCCCCTCAAGAAGTGAGGGGGCTATCCTCTTCCCCCCCTCAAGAAGTGAGGGGGCTATCCTCTTCCCCCTCTCAGGAAGTGAGAGGGCTATCCTCTTCCCCCCCTCAGGCTGTGAGGGGGCCTTCTCTTCTCCCCCCCTCAAGCAGTGAGGGGGCCGCTACCTCACATCCCTCATCCCCTTGCACGGGATTATTAGGGCTATTTTCGACTGCGGTCACCGCTGGTT
>Ga0181558_10004117_pt1 | contig 13068 bp, 12 predicted proteins | sample 011ome_22_FD_133754 | JGI IMG/M metagenome (GOLD analysis project Ga0181558, IMG submission 133754) | Coastal salt marsh microbial communities from the Groves Creek Marsh, Skidaway Island, Georgia - 011507BT metaG (megahit assembly) | ecosystem: Environmental > Aquatic > Marine > Intertidal... | reverse complement strand
AATTCGTAATTGAATGGTCCTGCATAAACGATTGTTACATTGTCAACCGCTGGTGTAGGATATACTTGTAAGTCATTTCCTTCTAAATCTTCAACTCCGATAAAGCTCATGATTGTAAAGATTGAATCTGCACCTGCGCAAATTCCGTCTTCAACACCTATGTCATTGACGGTTACCATATAAGATCCTTCAGATAAACCAGTAACATCTTCAGTTGTTGGTCCGTGTGACCAAGCATAAGCATAAGGTCCTGAACCTCCAGTAACAGTCAAATCAATCGATGCTCCGAAAGCTTCATACTCGTCAGTGATAACTGCTGTGATCATTGGTGTACCGATTCCAGTTACAACCATTTCATCTGTATCTTCACATCCGAATTCATTTGTTCCGATAACCGTATACGTTGTTGCTCCTTCAGTTACCACTGTAAAAGGCTCGCCATCCTCAACAGCTGGATCCCATGTATACGTTGCTGCACCTGAACCTGAAAGTGTTAACTCTTCACCAACACATTGTGCTTGATCTAATCCAGCATTAACAACTGGCGTCGGGTGAACAACGATTGAAACCATATCTGTCCCTAAACATCCAGCATCAGAAACACCTGTTACGATGTGTGTATAAGTACCCGCATCTTCTGGTGTATTTGGCTCGCCATCAACGATTCCTCCACCCCAATAAAATTCATCAGCTCCTGAACCAGTCACCGTGTAAGATTCCCCAACACAAATTTCTTCAATGTCAGCTTCAGCAACAACGTCTGGTGAAACTTCGTCCAATACTTCAACATCTTGAGTTGTTAAACAAGAAACACCACTTTCAACGTACTCGTCCATGTATACAAATAAGTTTGCACGGAAGTTTTCCGCATGTGGATCAGGGTTGTGCCAATTAGGTGTTGTCATACCTCCCATTAAAACAAGGCCAGATCCCCATGCTTTTTCGCAAAGGGCAACACCCCCACCGCCAGTTAAAATATCAGTATAACCTGTTCCTAAAATTCTAGCATGAGCATAGCTGGTTCCGGTCATTGTAGTTGCCGTTGGTAAAAGTGGACCTGCAAACACTGGGTGACCTGGATCAACAGCATTTACCGTCGAAATGAAGAAGCTATAATCAATAGTTGTACCGTCAAATCCGCTATTAATGTCCCCTCCTTCATTCGGAGCAGCATTTATTAAAATGACTCCCCCTGAATTTACCCAGTCTTCTATTAAAGAAAGATTAGTCGTCAAAAAAGAATTCAATTCATTTGCATGTCCATCGCTTCCTTCTAAAAAAACCATTGAAGTGCTCGTTGAAAAAACATCAGCTGGCGTACACGTTTCAAAAAACGTTCCTATCCATTCTCCTGAACCAAATGCATCATCCATTGCTGCGGTATTAGTCGAAGTTCCCCAAGGCTCGCCAGTTGTAGTCGATCTGATATAATAACGATCAGCACCTGAGAAAAATTCATATTCAATCGTATGCGTTCCTACACCAGCAAGATCTGGATAAAAAACACCGTCCACAACGCCTGGGCCCGTGAATGTTCCGCCTGAAGGTGAGCCTGCTAAAATTACTGGATCGGCGTCAAGACAATATACATCGCTTAGCGACACAATTGAACACTGTGCTTGTGTTTGATTAGAGATAGCTACGCCCAAGAATAAAAGGGAAGTAAGCCAAAATTTTTGGTAAAGTGATTTCATGTATTAAGATGTTAGTTAAATTGCTCATCAAATATAGGTAATATTCGACTAACAGTCAACATCTATTAAGAAAAACGTAAGATTTTGCGTTTAAACAATTAATTCCTGCGATCTAAGCCCCACATCATTTTATTTCGGATTGTATTGAGGAAGTTTTGGTTCTGTGTTTGAATGACATTCAATTCGAAGTCCGCTCGCTTGATAATCAGCTCTGTAGCAGAATCAATAGTTACAGATCTGGAATCTAACGAGCAAAGATATTCTCTTCCTCTCCCTTCAATTTTTAATCGAATGGTTCTATCATCCGGAACAACAACCGGTCGCACATTTAAATTATGCGGTGCAATGGGAGTAATCACATAATCTTTAGCTCCGGGTACCATAATAGGGCCACCACAGCTCAATGAATAAGCTGTAGAACCTGTCGGTGTGGCAATAATCAATCCATCAGCCCAATAACTGTTCAGGTAAAGATCCCCAATATAGGTATGAATGGTAATCATTGAAGAGCTATCCTTTTTGTGGACAGTTAGTTCATTTAATGCAAAATTATCTTCTCCAAAAAGACCATCCTCTGTGATTAAGTTGAGCATCGATCTCGTCTGCAAACGATAATTACCGTCTTTGATATCGTTCAAGACTTCTAGAATATTCTCTTTGTAGGTGGAAGCCAAAAAACCTAATCTTCCTGTGTTCACACCAAGAATGGGAATACCCGTATCACGGACAATATTAATGGTTTCTAAAAAAGTACCGTCGCCGCCAATACTGATAAGGACGTCAATCTTATCTTTAATGTCGTGGTATTTATTAAAAACCGCTTCTGAACCTGCCAAATTAATTCTGGGCGCAAGATATGACCGAAAAGGTTGATAGATGACCACTTCCCATCCAAACGAATCCAGTGTATCAAATAATTCTTGAATATTCGTGATGAAGGAACCGTCAAAAGATCTTCCGTAAATTCCAATTTTCATAATTAAGGGGTGGGTTTAGGTCGGTGTTTAAAACTACATATTCAAGTAGTTCATCAATTCATCATAACGTCTTTTTAGATCATTGTGAAAACTACCTTTTGCAAAACTAGCTTTAATCACATAGTCATATCGGTTAAACGTATGAATAATACGATCCAAATCATTTGTATTGACTTTTATGGTCACTTCAATCTCTGTTGAGTCAGGTGCAGAGGTAATGTATGAACTCAAAATTTTAGCATTGTTTTCTTCAACAATTCGCGCAATTTCGGTCAATGAATAATCATGCATATTCATAAGTAACACCAATATACCTCCTGGTTCTTTGATTGAAATAACAGAAGTGATTTGCGACATCAAAAATAAAACATCAGTGCAGCCAATGTATTCATTGTTTTCATCCAATACTGGCACCACTGTTATGTGCGCATCCGCAATCGTTTTCATTACCTCATAAACATGTCGATTTCCATAGACAAAAGGTTTCGGCAAGTTTAAAAAGCATTCATCCAACCTTAATTTTGGATCAGGCATATCGTATACATCATCCTCAGACAACAATCCAATGTATTGATTTCCGCTTACAACCGGTAAATGGCTTACACGAAATTCATTCATCCAATTCAGAGCTTTTTCACCTGATTCGTTAAACTTTAACGGTGGAATAATTTCTGATATTAACTCTTCTGCTCGCATTAACGTTTGATAATCCTATAATTTACGTGCTAAATTAAGGAATTATTGTGCCATCCTTCGTAATTTTGTCAAAAAATAAAGGAAGGCGAATTATGTCAACGAAATTGAGCGTCAACATTAATAAAATTGCGACTTTGAGAAATGCACGCGGAGGCAATCTACCAAACGTTGTTCAAGTAGCAAAAGATTGTGAACAATTTGGAGCAGCTGGCATCACCATTCACCCCCGACCAGACGAACGACATATCACAGGAAAAGACGTGGATGACTTGGCTCAAGTTGTAACAACAGAGTACAATATTGAAGGTTACCCGAACGATCGTTTTTTGGCGTTTATGGAGAAACATAAGCCGACTCAAGCCACGCTCGTTCCGGACGGACCGAATGTCTTAACCTCATCCGCTGGATGGGATACCGTTGCGCATTTTGAGTTTCTAGAAAAAATCACTGCTCAAATCAAAAGCTTGGGAATTCGTGTATCTATTTTTGTTGGTACCGATAAGTCCATTATTGAAAATGCCAAAAAATTAGGTGCGGACCGTATCGAGTTTTACACGGGACCATACGCTGATAATTATTCAAAGAATAAAGAAGCTGCTATTCAACCCTTTATTGAAGCTGCAGCTATCGCCAATGAAATTGGTTTAGGCATTAACGCAGGGCATGATTTAAATTTGGATAACCTAGCCTATTTCAAAATGAACATTCCGAATCTCTTAGAAGTTTCTATAGGACATGCTTTAGTCACAGATGCATTATATTATGGTCTTGAAAATACCATTCAAATGTACAAACGTGAACTTGCTTAGTTTATAACTTCATTAAGAAACAATTGAATCATTTAAGAATGAAACTACATTATCGTAAATTAGGAAACGGAGCGCCACTTTTTATATTACACGGTCTATTCGGATCATCTGATAATTGGCAGACACTCGGAAAAAGGTTTGCTGAGCATTTTACCGTCTATTTCGTCGACCAACGAAACCACGGACATTCACCACATTCAGATGAGTTTAATTACCCCCTAATGGCAGCTGATTTTCTTGAATTAATTGATGATTTAGGATTGGAAAAAGTGAATGCAATCGGTCATTCGATGGGCGGAAAAACAGTCATTGAATTCGCAAAAAACAACCCAGAAAGAATCCATAAAATGGTTGTTGCAGATATTTCACACAAGCAATACCCCATGCATCATGAAACGATCTTAGAAGGTATGAATGGTTTAGACTTATCTACTCTAAAATCTAGAGGTGCCGCAGATAAGGCTTTGGCCAGCTATATTGCTGAATGGGGAGTTCGACAGTTTTTATTGAAAAGCTTATACTGGGTAGAAAAAGGACAGTTAGGTTGGCGCATCAATTTGCCTGTTTTAACGGAGACTATCCATGAAATTATTGAAGAAATCGTATTTGATCAAATTGACTGTGAAACGTTATTTATGCGCGGTGGAAAATCTAACTATATTTTGGCCTCCGATTTTGATATGATCCATCAAAAATTCCCGAATAGCCAAATTCATTCAATTGAAGACTCGGGGCATTGGATACACGCTGAAGCTCCAGAAGAATTTTACAATACGGTACTCAATTTTCTTAAAGGCAATTAATTTCGGTCTAAATAATCTTATCCTTTACTCTTTTTAAAACTACTTCTGGTTGGTTGCTACCGACGATTATTTTTCCTGACCCAGCAGAGGAGAAGTATAGGTTAAAGATCAAATCCCCGTCTTTTTCAAGGTAAAAAGAGATTTCACTCAATTCGCCCAAACGTCCTTTTCTAAAGGTAACTTGGTAGCCTTCTTCGTCTTGATCAAAGAATTCCACTTCTGCACCATTGGCTAAGGTTTCTTTGTTAAGTGGCAACCCCGCAAATGGCTTCGTTTTTCCGCGTGTTAGATCATAACACAAGGCGCTCAGTTCTTCAAGCATAGCTTCAGCATCCTTTAGAGACTGTTTAACCAGATCTGACAAATCAGTAATATCTTCTTCATAGGTATCAGGATCATTGTTTTCTTTAAAGGTTTCAATCGGATCTTCTTCCATTTCTTGAGGGATTTCATCCCGCTCAAAATCAACAGGATCGATTTCCTCCTCTATGTTTTTTGGCTGCAATTCTTCCAATGGTGTTTCCATCGCCACATGTGCTTCATATGAAAAGTCACGTTCAAAATTGTCAATTAACTCTGATCTTGCCAAATCCGCGCCTTCGCAGTTGAGCTTCACATGCAGATCGATGGGTTGCTCATCGCGAACGGAATGAAATATTGACGCTATTGTTTTGCCATCTTCAAAAAGATCAAATTGGCCATTGACAATATTTCCATCCTCAATTTTTGCTTTAAATTTCGCTTCAAAATCGCCTGCCTCTGCTCTTAATTGACAGCTCGATTTATCTTCGTTAAAAACGAGATCATTGGCATCTATATAGGGGGCTTCTGCGACTGAAATCAAAACCGCTAAATCATTCATCTCCTTTAAAAACAAATCTGGTTTTTTCGCTTTCAAAGGGTCAATGTCTTTAATTACAAAATGTTTCATTTTTCTATTCTTCAGTTCCAATATGAAAGAGAGCATCTCCTCTACTTACAACCGGGTTATTATTATGTCCAAATATGTATCCGCTTTTCTTTGCAATGACTTTTAATTTATAAGTATTATATGGGTCAGTAATTTTCGCTAAAACTTCTCCTGTTTTCACTTGATCACCTGCTTTTTTCTTCAGGTTAAGCAAGCCTGATCGCCCTGCTCGTATCCAGTATCGGTCTGTGATCAGATATGAATGTTGTGGCTGAACAGGTTGGTCTGCAATCATTTTCTGTGCGATTAAAACATTATGAATCGATCGGAGTCCATGTTGAATAGAGTCCTCATCCATTCTCAGCGATTCACCTCCTTCAAAAACAACCAGTGGAATTCCTTTTGAATGAGCTGTTTTTCGCAAAGAGCGTGAAATCAACTTTGAATGAATTGTGTAGGGAAGGTTCATTGCCTCTGCGATTTCAGCACTCACTTTGTCTTCATTAAAATAACGCGCTTGGGGATAATTAAATATGCTATTCCCTCCAGTGTGAAAATCGACTGCAAATGTTGCATGCGGTAAAATCTTATTTGTAAATTTATAGGCCACACGAGATGCTAACGATCCCGATTTTGATCCTGGAAAGCTGCGGTTAACATCCTTTCCATCAGGTAACCCTCTCGAAAAATTAATAAAACCATATACATTAAGGAGCGGAACAACAATAACTGAGCCCATAACTAAATTCTGAAGCATCTTCGATTTCATCGCTCTTCTGACAATTTCAACCCCATTGATTTCATCTCCATGCAGACCACCGACTAATAGTAGCACGGGGCCAGGTTTTTTGCTTCTAAAGACATGTGCCTGTAAATTAATCTCTGTACCTGAGGGTAAATTCGCAACTGGAATTTTCACTACCGTATTTTGGCCTTTTTTAATGGTTGTATCGTATAATATCATCTAAAATTTTCTTCAATAAAATGTATAATCTCTTCTGCAATCTTAATTTTTGTCGTTGTTTCTATTCCTTCTAAGCCTGGTGAAGAATTGACTTCTATGATCATCGCTCCGCTTTTTGATCGCAAGATGTCCACTCCTGCCATTTTTAAGCCTAAAGTTTTCACTGCTCGTATTGCCATCTCTCTTTCCTCTTCGGAGAGGACGATTTTTTCACCTCTCCCACCTCTGTGGATATTTGATCTAAAATCTCCCTGAGCTGCAATTCTCATCATAGCGGCTACAACTTTATCTCCTACCACAAATGCGCGGACATCTCTTCCGCTAAACTCAGCAATAAATTTCTGAAGCAAGATTTTTTTCTTAGACGATCCGTATCGATTAAAAATCTCATGTGCTTCTAATTCGTTTTTAATCAGATGAACACCTTCTCCTTGCGTCCCCTCTAAAAGCTTTATGATAAACGGATAACCAAGCTTTCGCTCAACCAGTTTTTCTGCATGATGTAAATCGTTGGAGAAATAAGTTACTGGAATTGGTATATCTGCCGCAGCTAACAACTGCAAACAACGGAATTTATCTCGAGAATTTAGAATGCTATTCACATTGTTCAAAACTGGCACCCCCATTTCTTGAAAGTGACGCAAAACTGTTGTTCCATAAGCGGTGGCCGAGCTTCCTATTCTCGGAATAACTAAATCTGGTCTTATTAAAACTTCATTATTAAAAATGACTTTGTAATCATTTCCGTCAACCAGTAAATCACATTCCATATGATCTATGATTCGGACGTTGTGCCTATTTTTCAAAGCTGCCCTATAAATTCGGGATGTAGAATACAACCTGGCTCCTCTCGAAAGGATGTAGATTAACATGAAGCGTTCGAACAAATATTACATAAGCTTGCACACCATGTGCTCACCAAAGATAAAAATACGTTTTTTTTTGAACTAAGAAATAACAACTGGTGAATCAAGTGAATTACTCTCATTGAGCGCTTTATCGATCAACTTAATGGTGTATTGAATCGTATCAGATTCGCTTGAAAATGTGTTCTTATAATTGATCATAATGACTTCGATCGTGCCCTTGATCCCTTTTGCTTTACCTTTTACTTCAATAGGTTGAATGCGGTATTGAAAAACAACCGGTTCTCCTTCAATATCTGTTCCTGGAATCCATCCTTCTACATCATCCTTCTCAAAATAATCGATATGCAAATTATAATGATAGTAGGAGTCTGGATTGAAAGGTGCAAGCGTATCATTCGGCAATAAACCAATATCCCTATCACCGTCTGTAAAATCAAAAGCCAGCTGCGCTGAATCTCCAATAAATGAAAATACTGCATTTGAAATTATCGGTTCTGGTGGATATTCCTCATTTTTAAAACAGGCAGATAGACCGATCGAAATGATCAGTACCGTCAAAATAAAGTTTAATTTTGTTCCCATTATCTGCCTTTCAGAATGAATAAGCTAAGTTATTAATTATTTCAGTGAACGCACAAGATCTTCATAGATTACCTTTTGATCCGTCAAAAATTTTTGACATCCAGACGGAGATGGAGTTTAATGAACTGGCGATATTGACTTTTCATTATCAATATGAGCAGAACCTCGTTTATCGGCAGTTTTGCGATTTTCTTAAAATTGATCCTAAAAAAATAGGTGATTTTCGAGTCATTCCTTTTTTGCCGATTTCTTTTTTTAAAACACATCATATTTCTACGCAGAACAAAAAGGCGGAAGTCATTTTTAAAAGTAGTGGCACCAACGGACAACAACGCAGTCAACATCATGTTTTAGACCTGGTTCTCTACGAGCAATCTTTCATGAACGGTTTTAAGTATTTCTACGGCGACATAAAGGACTATATTATTCTCGGTCTTTTACCTTCTTATTTGGAGCAGGGTTCATCCTCATTGGTCTATATGGTGGACCATTTAATTAAAGCCTCAAAACATGTCGAAAGTGGTTTTTTCTTGAAAAACTTTGACGAACTTAATGTGATTTTAGAACAAACGAAAAACAAAAAAGTATTACTCATCGGAGTGGCTTATGCCTTACTCGATTTTGGTGAAACTTTTCAAACCAAACATCCCAATCTAACCATACTGGAAACGGGAGGTATGAAAGGGCGTCGCAAAGAATTAATTAAGTCCGACCTTCATCGGGAATTAAACCATCTTTACCCAGGAGCAATAATCCATTCAGAGTATGGCATGACCGAACTTTTGTCTCAGGCTTACAGCGTCGGATTAAAATTCAAGACGCCACCATGGATGAAAGTATTAACACGCTCTTATTCAGATCCGCTTCAGTTAATTGAAGGGAAAACGGGTGGAATAAACATTGTTGACCTAGCCAATTTACATGGCTGCTCATTTATTGCGACGCAAGATCTTGGACGAATAAACGAATCCTATTTCGAGGTGGTGGGAAGATTTGATGAAGCCGATATCAGGGGATGCAACCTCTTGGTTCAATAATAATATTTAACATTTTTTTATCCTCAAAAAACTTGCAAAATTTATTTTTTAGGTTACCTTTGAATATGTTTTTTCATGGAAACATAGTTTTTTGAGGTGAAAACACCAGCCTTCTTGGAGGCTGGTGTTTTTAGTTATAACCATTTTTTTCTAGCTCTTTAATGAAATTATTTAATCGCGAACTCAGTTGGCTTTCATTTAACGAGCGTGTTCTTCAGGAGTCTCTCGACACTTCTAATCCATTAGTGGAGCGCGTCCGCTTTCTAGGTATTTACTCGAATAATATGGACGAATTTTATCGCGTTCGAGTAGCATCTGTCAAACGACTGATCAGTATCGACAATGTGAAAGTGGAGGGGTTTGAAGGTGGACCTAAAGCGCTTTTAGATCATATCAAACATGTTGTGCTAGATCAACAATTGATGTTTGAATTGTCCTATAAGAAATTATTACATGAATTAAAAAAGCAGCGGATTCTGAAAACAGATGAAAAGCATGTAAAAACGGATGAAGGACAGTTCGTAGAGTCTTATTTCCAAGAAAAAATACGACCGCTCATTGTACCGATTATGCTTTCATCAAAACGCCCTTTTCCTCAACTGAAGGATGGTGGAAACTACTTGGCGGTCAAGATGACTAATTTTGAAAAATCAAAAATCAAGTATGCTTTAATTGAGATTCCGCAAACATCAAATCGATTTATCATACTTCCGTCGGAATCAGATCATATGCAAAAGATGATTCTGATTGACGATATTATCCGATTTAATCTGCCAGAAATCTTTTCAATATTCAAATTCGATTCTATTACGGCGCATTCTTTTAAAATTACAAGAGATGCCGAGCTGGATGTTGATGATGATATTTCGAAAAGCTATTTGGAAAAAATGGCGGAAAGTGTAGAGATGCGAAAAATTGGTCAAACGGTAAGATTTGTCTATGATTCTGCCTTGCCCATTGACCAGTTGCAATATTTAATGGATGCCTTAAAATTAAAACCTGGCGAGAATATTATTCCGGGTGGAACATATCATAACTTTCGTGATTTTATGGGATTTCCGGATTTTGGGAGGTCCTCTTTTGTTTTTGAAAAACGAACTGCAGCGCGGCATCCTGATTTGATTCATGGAGAAGGACCTTTAATCAAGATGATCCTTAATAAAGATATCTTACTCACCTATCCTTTTCAGACTTTCCAACATATTATTGATGTCTTGCGCGAAGCTGCAATTGATCCAAAAGTGATTTCCATCAAGATCAATTTGTATCGCGTCGCCTCTAATTCACAAATCATTAATGCACTGATAAGCGCTGCTAAAAATGGTATTAAGGTTACTGTTATTATCGAATTAAAAGCGCGTTTTGATGAAAAAAACAATATTGACTGGTCCAACTATCTTGAGGATAATGGTGTCAATGTACTTTTTGGTGTTCAGAATCTAAAAGTACATTCCAAGCTCTTTATCATCAAACGAAAATCAGGGAATAAAACGCAACTCATTGCCCATGTTGGGACTGGGAATTTCCACGAAAAAACGGCAAATATTTATACGGACTGTTCATTACTTACAGCCGATAAAGCGATTACCAGAGAAGTTAATAAAGTCTTTCGCATTTTCAAAAACAACTTCGATCGGAGCATGTTTAGAGAGCTACTTGTTTCTCCTTTCAATGTAAGACGAAAAATCAATGCATTAATTGATCGGGAAATCAAACACGCCAAAAATGGAGATAAAGGTCATATCATTATCAAATTAAATAACCTGGTTGATGTTAAGATGATTAAAAAGTTGTACGAAGCATCTCAAGCTGGAGTCAAGATTGAATGCATAATTCGTGGAATTTGTTCCTTAGTCCCAGGTATTAAAAATCAGAGTGAAAACATTACGGTTCGTAGCATTGTCGGACAATATCTTGAACATACACGTATCCTTTGGTTTTACAATCAAGGAGATGATCTATATTATATTTCCTCTGCTGATTGGATGACGCGTAATCTCGATCGTCGCATTGAGGTCACCGTGCCTATTTACGACCCAGACTTACAGAAAGATTTGAAATTTATGCTAGATGCTTGTTTAAAAGATAATCAGAAAGCCAGAGTCATTGACCTCGAGCAAAAAAATAAGAATGTAAAAACAGATTTGAAAGAAAAGTTCAACTCTCAGGATGCAATTTATTCTTATTTTAAGGCAAAAGAAAAAGCGATAAAAGTTTAATGAAATACGGTGCAATTGACATAGGAACCAACGCAGCTCGATTATTAATTGGTGAAGTGGTTCATGAGGGTGGTTCTTCCTTTGTAAAGAAAATATCTTATACTCGAATTCCATTACGATTAGGGAAGGAAGTTTTTGAAAACGGGCGAATCTCGAAGAAAAAGACGGAAGAATTTCGGAAATCGATAAAAGCTTTCCGTCTTATTGCGGATGTTTTTGAAGTAGCTGATTTACGGGCCTGTGCCACCTCAGCCATGCGTGAAGCAAAGAATGGTCTTGCTGTGCAAAAATTGATAGAGGAAGAAACGGGTGTTAATATTGAAATCATCGATGGAGATGAAGAAGCTAGTATCATATTTTCATCATTCTTACAAATCGATTATGATCTCAGTCAACCTTTTATTGTCATCGATGTTGGAGGGGGTAGTACAGAAATTTCTATTTTTTATGATGGAGAGCGCACGCGCGCAAAATCATTTAAGATCGGAACCATTCGGATGTTAAAAGGAAAAGTTTCTGAATCAATCTGGGACAAGATTAACGATTGGCTTGAAGAAAACATTCATAAAAAACGTGAATACATAGTTTTTGCAACAGGTGGAAACATTAACAAATCACACAAGCTTCTTGGAAAAACAGATAATGAGCCAATTCGAATAAAAGAATTAAAACGGCTAAACGAAAAGCTCAGGGGAATGAGTTTGTCTCAGCGGATATCCAAATATAAATTAAAACCAGATCGAGCGGACGTATTAGTGCCCGCAACAAGTATCTATCTAAAAATTGCCAAACAGATCGATTGTAAAGAAATGTTTGTTCCAAAAATTGGTCTATCGGATGGAATCATACAATTAATGGATATTGAACACAGAGCCAAAGGTAATGCTGACCGGAAGTAAATCACGCAAAAGCTTCATCTATTGGCGGTTGATCATAGGCCGTTTAGAAATTAATAAAAATCTTTTTTTAGTTTTTAAAATTTAACAAATAGTACTATATTTGTCGCCCGTTACGCAAAACGTTGCGAAACGAAATTTGACACAATGCGAGAGTAGCTTACCGATAAAGTCTCGTTACGAGCAATACTCGACTCGACTAAATCGGCACAGGCGCTTCGCTAACAAGCATTTGTTGTTGAAACAAAACGCGAGAGTAGCTCAGCTGGTAGAGCACGACCTTGCCAAGGTCGGGGTCGCGGGTTCGAATCCCGTCTCCCGCTCATAGATAACTTACTTCGATTGTTGTAAGTTAGAGTACAAGCAAATTGTTGCTCGAGTGGTGGAATTGGTAGACACGCAAGACTTAAAATCTTGTGTCCATTAGGACGTGCGGGTTCAAGTCCCGCCTCGAGTACTGAACCGGAATTTTTCGTTTTTACACGAAACTTTCTGGTTTTTTTATACCCTAATTCTTTGGTTCTGTCGCATCTACCAAATTTAACCGATTTAAATTGATAAAATTCAAATGTCATAAAATAAATTCAATTGAAAATCAGCAGTTTAGTTTTT
>Ga0181558_10004112_pt1 | contig 13080 bp, 5 predicted proteins | sample 011ome_22_FD_133754 | JGI IMG/M metagenome (GOLD analysis project Ga0181558, IMG submission 133754) | Coastal salt marsh microbial communities from the Groves Creek Marsh, Skidaway Island, Georgia - 011507BT metaG (megahit assembly) | ecosystem: Environmental > Aquatic > Marine > Intertidal zone... | reverse complement strand
GCCGCCGCCGCCGCCGCCGCCGCCCCTCCCCGCGGGCGCGGTGGCCCCCGCGACGATCGTGCCGTCCGCGGCGACGCGCGACTTCACCCCCCAGCGCATGACCAACGTTCCCGCGCCCGACTTGGCGCACGCGGACCACAACAAGCTGGACACGCGTCTCCGGCTGTACGGCCTGAAGGAGAAGAAGGTGCGCGGCGACGGCAACTGCCAGTTCCGCGCGCTCGCGGATCAGCTTTTCCGCGACCAGGAGCGCCACGCCGAGATCCGCGCGGCGGTGGTGGCGCAGCTCCGGCGCGCCCGCGAGGCGTACAGCGTGTTCGTGCCCGAGGACTTCGACGCGTACGTGCGCGAGATGTCCCGCGCGACCACCTGGGGCGACCACATCACGCTCCAAGCCGCGGCGGACGCGTACGGCGTCGCGATGTGCGTCATCTCATCCTACAAGGACAACTTCGTGATCGAGATCCAGCCGACGGCGAAGCGAAGCGAGCGCGTGCTCTGGATCTCGTTCTGGGCGGAGGTGCACTACAACAGCATCTACCACATAAACGCGCAGATGTGACGCGTTTGGGATAGGTCAGAACTCGAGAAACTTTTATACGTATCAAATTTCATCGCGCGCGACGCCGAGATTCTCCATCAGTCGCGCGACGAGCTAGTTGTAGTCGCTCGCCCTGAGCTCCTTTTTGAGCAGGATGTGCCCCACCTCCACCAGTCCGAGACTCGCGAGCGGCCCGCCCTTCGTGCCTCTCTGCGCGATCTGCATCTGCGTCAGGGCCGCCTTGGCGTCCGCGGGCTCCTCGTACCCCCCCCGGGCGAAGAGCGCCTGCGCGCCGTCGTTGTCCACCTTTGTGTGCAGGTACATGGCGCCGCACCCCTTGGCGACCACGGCCGCTTCGCACGCGCGGAGCAGGGCCTTCCCGATGCCGCGCCCGCGCTGGTTGGGCGCGACGGCGACGTCGCTGACGTACGGCGCGTCCCCGGGGGCCTTGGGCTCGAACTTCTCCGCGCCGAACCGCGCGCCGCCGGGAAGGGACACCTCCGCCACGCCGACGAGTTTCCCTCCGACTTTCGCGGCGAGCAAAAGCCGATCTTCGGATTCCACCACGCCCTGCACGAGCCCGCCGTACACGCGCTCGGCCTGTTCCGCCTTGAGCCGGTCCTTGGCCAGGAAATCCTGTGGGCGCACCTTGAAGAACAGGTCCATGATGAGTTTCGTGCCGTCCACGCAGTCCTCCTCGGTCATCGCCGCGATGGAGGCGTTGCCGTTATCTTTCAGCTTCACGTCGCGCGGGCGCACGGACTCGGCGGGACGACCGGTGACGTTCCCGGCGGTCGCCGCGGCGAGCGCGCGCTTCGCCGCCTCCTCTTTCGGGTCATCCACGGACACCGTGCCCTTGCCGAGGTTGACGCGGAAGTTGGGGCGCGCGGGCGCCGCCTGGGGAGAGAGAGGGGGAAGGGAGCGACAGGTCAGCGAGGAGGCGAAACGCGACGCGATATCGACCGACGATCGGTCGAGGCTGGAGAAACTCTCTCGCGAACGGGACGAACGCGACGTACCCTCGCGATCACCGAGCGGCTACGCCTGTGGCCCCCGACGCTGGGTGCGGGCGCGGGCGCGCGAAGCGCGGACATCGTCGCGGCGGCCATGGCGCGACGCGGTTGTGGCGACGAACGCGTCCGCTTGGTTCGCACCTCAAAAGTCAGCACGCCTGGATCCGAGAGATCGCGTGTCAGATCTCACACTTGTCACACTCGCAGACACTTGCGGTCGACCTGGGGTGACGGGCGCGGCTTCGAGCGTTCGTAAAATGCAAAGAGTTGTTTTAACTTTATACGGTGACTGCACTACATATTGCTCGTGGTACACGCCCCCGACGTTCGCGCCGGGAACCGTTCATAATAAACACGCCTCATCGCCCTTTGACGGGCTCCTCGACGATATCCGAGAGCCCGCCTTTGCCCACGAACGCGCTCGTTTTCGTCTTCGCCTCGGCGGCGAGGTAAAACTCTTCCGGTTTCATGTGTTCCGCGCCGCCCGCGGGGTGCGCGCCGCGCGGGTGGAACGGCGCGTTGGCGCCGTCGTGGTAGTCGCGCATCCAGCCCGGATTTTTCTTCCAGAAGGCGCCCTGCGCCTGCGCGACGTCCCACATCAGGCCGAGGTGCTTGGGCAGGGGTGCCAGCGTGGCCGCCGCGATCGCGCCCGACGCGGCCACCGCGGGCACGCCCACGCCCGGGAACACGCTGTCGCCGCACCGCACGAGCTTCGGAATCGGGGACAGCACGCCGGGTTGCGGCACCTCCGGGAGCGGGAGCGTCCCGAAGAGGCGCCCTCCGGCTTTCAGCGCCGGGCCGTACGTCCCTCTGTGCCTCCGCAGGAACCGCTGGTGCGTCAAAGGCGAGGCGTAGATCTCCACCTCCACCCTCTGCTTCACGTCGGGGATGATGCGCTCGATGGTGTCCCACAGGATCTGCGCGCGCTCGCGCTTGTACGCCTTGTACTCGGCGGAGTTGCGGTCCTTTCCCTCCCACAGGTCGAACGGCTCGCTGCCCGCGGTGTACACGTGGATGATATGCTTACCCTCGGGCGCCACCGCGGGGTCCAGCACGGTGGGGATGAAGATCGTGACCACGTTCTGCGGGTCCCCCAACGGGCGGCTCCAGTCCGACACGGCGAGGTGCGACGGGTCGAGGTCGGGCAAACCCGTCGCGTCGATGCCGATGAAGAGGTGCATGATGGATCCGAGCGCCGGGATCTCCGCCATGTCCTCCGCCCAGTCCGCGGCTTGAGGCAAGCCCTGAGATTCCAGCTCGCCGCGGTCGGGAAGCAGCGGGATGGTATCCCACACCGTGGCATTCGACACCACCGCGTGCTTCGCGCGCGCGATCCTCCCCCCCTTCAGCCGCACGCCCGTCGCCTCGCCGTCCTCCACGATGATCTCCTCGACGTGCTTCTTGAGCTCCATCGTGCCGCCGAACTTCTCGAGCGAGTCCACGAGCTTGTCCACCACCGCCTGCGTGCCGCCCACGGGCGCGCACAGGGACGCGCCCGGGCGGTGAAAGCCCGGGATGGAGTAGATCATGGTGGCGCCCATGGTGCCCTCCGCGGGGAACCCGGAGAAGAAAGCCAGCATGTCGATCCACTGCTTCAAAAACGGCTCGCTCACGTACTGCCGCGACAGCTTGTGGAACGAATCCAGGATGTACGGGATGTCCAGCATGACTTTCGGGTGCGTGAGGTAGAACGGAATCGCGATCACCGTGCTGACGAGCAGACCGGCGTCCTGGCGCAGGGCGGTTAAAGGACAGGCCTCGAGCGCGTCGTACAGCGGTTCCAGCCGGTTCTTCAGCGCTTTCCACTCCTTGATCGCGAGCTCCGGGTCGGTGCTCTTCTCGCGCAGCAAGTCGCAGAAACCCCCGGGCGCCTCGTCGTCGCCAACCTGGAACCGCCAGTGCCCCTCCTCGGTCCACATGGAGATGCCGTCGTACGTCTCCACGGGCATCTCCTCACCGAGCGCGTCGAACACCATGCGCAGCGGGTTGCCGGTGGGCCGGTCGAGGCCCTCCCAGATGGAGGGGCCCACCTCGAACTGCCACAAGCCGCCGTCCTTGTCCCGGTGGTCGAACATATGGCAGCACCCCCCCGCGAGATAGTGCGACTCGAACACCTTCACGGAGTACCCGTACTTCGCCAGCAACGACGCCGCGCTCAGGCCGCCGATGCCGCTGCCAATAACGATCACGTCGTACTCCTCGTCCGTGTCCGCGGCGGTGGTGCGCTCGGCGGTGGACGCGGCCGAATCCGGGCCCGCGGAGACGCGCGCGCGCGAGACGGGCCGGCGGTGCGGGACGCGTCGGCGGGCGAGTCCGGGGCTCCGTGAGCTCCCCGGGCTCGCGAAGCGCGTGGACGCGCCGACCGAAGAGGCGGCGCGCGCGCGCGATGCGACCGACGCGCGCGCCGTCGCGCCGTGCCCCGCCGCGCCGAGCGCCATCGACGGCGACGCCGCGGTGGCCATCACACGTCGGATGGTGGATTTCTTACTCGCCGACGCGCGACAACGACAACCGTTCCGACGCGGAGCGCTCGCGACGCGTCCGACGTTCGCCGAGGGAACGCTTGGCTCTCGGTGGTGCCCGGCCCTCGGGACTACCCGTGCTCACGGCGAGTCCTCGACCTCGTCTCTCGTGCGTGGCGTCTGCCACGACGTGAAGTGGCGCGGGACGATGCGGAGCGGGCATGTCAGACAACAGAACGCGCGACAGCTGTGCGAGATCTAAAAAATATCGCGTATCGTCGAATCCGGCGAAAATCCCCTTCGTTCATTCGTCGAGCAGCTTTTGCGGCGAGAAGAAATTCAGCGAAAACCGACGCGCGCCGCGCGCCGTGCCGACTCGGTTGTTGCTTCGCCAGCACCCTTTCGAAACTCGTCACGGCAAATTCGCGCGCGCACGTCGCACGAGACGAACGCACGGTGCGTTCCCGCGATGAGCGTGCGCGCCCGACGCGGTGCGATGCGTCGGGGCGCGTCGGCCGGCGCGTCCGCGCTGGTCGCCGTCGCCTTGTGCGTCGCGACGTGCGCCGCGCGCGTCGGCGTCGTAGCCGCGGATGGGGCGTCGTGGTCGGAAGACTTGGACGGGCTGGACGAGTTCCTGCTCGATTCGCCCAGGCTCACGCAGGAGTTCCTGCAGGAGGCGATCCGCGCGGAGCGCGCGAAGCCGGAATTCAACGTCTCCGACCAGCCTAAGTTGATCTTCCCCGGAGGCAAGCTGCACGATCGCGCGATGCGCGTCGGCGCCGACCGCGGGATGCTTCGTCTCGGGGGACCGCCGCCCGTGGAGCCGCCCGCGTTGGCGGGCGAGGCGGGCGCGAAGGGAGCCGCCGCGCTGTCCGCCTCGCGCGTCGGGGCCGGGAACGCCACGCTCGGGGAGGACGGGTCGGACGGGAAGGCGACCGGCCAGGACGAGGACGAGGACGAGGACCTCATCCCGTACGTCGCGAACGCGTGGGGATCGGACGACGTGCTGGGTGGCCTTTTCGTCGGCGAGGAGGAGGCGGAGGAGGAGGACACCCTAAACGCGAACGCGAGCGCCGAGGACGCGGGCGACGGCGCGGATCTTACCTCCACGTCTCTGTCGGCTAGCCGCCGCGCGCGCCGGGCGGCGAGGATGGGTGAGGTCATCGTGACGGGCGCGGTGGCGAAGACGGGCGCGCTTCTCCCCGCGAACGAGTGGGCGGAGCACGCCACGGAGAAGCTCGGCGCGCTGGAAGTCCCGTGGCTCCTGGCGACGGAGCTCGCCGAGGCGAAGGCGCGCGCCGACCCCGAGGCGATGCGCAACGAGACCGCCATCGACGAGGCGTACGCCGCCATGCAAACGTGGTTTGAGGACAAGGGGGGAGCCATGTACGGCGTGCGCGTGCGCCGCGTCCCGGGGAAGCCGGGCGACGGCCGCGGACTGGTGGCGGACGAAGGCGGCGTCGAGGAAGGCGCGCGGTTCCTCCGCGTGCCGGCGTCGCTGACGCTGTCGCCGGTGACGACGCGCAACATGCGCTCGAACCGCCACTCCGTGGGCGATCACCTCAAGAAGCTGTACGGCGCGGACCCCGAGCGCGCGCTGGCCATCTTCCTGCTGCACGAGTGGCTCAAGGAGCACATGGGCGAGGGGAGCAAGTGGGGGCCGTACCTGCGCACGCTGCGCTCGCCCGCGATGGGGCGCGCCGCGCTGCGCGCCATGGCGGGCACGTACGCCTCGGAGGTGCACGCGGAGTACCGCGCGGACGCGATTCGCGCCGCGGAAGACATCCAGTACGGCATCTGCCTCCAGGCTTCGGATTTGTGCGCGCGCAGGCCGGGCGAAGTGGGGTCGGGGACGCACACCAGGGACGATTTCCGGTGGGCGCTGGGCGTCGTCCGCTCGCGCGCGGTTTGGGTGCGGAAACGCACAACCGGCGCCGCGTTCCTGGCGCTCGTCCCCTTCCTGGACCTGGTGCCGCACCACCCGCGCGCGGGCGGCGAGGCGGTCCTGGAGCTGGACAGCGCCGTCTCCGTCGCCGCGGGCGGCGCCGCGCGCGCGGGCGCGGAGATGGCCATCGCCAGGGAGGCGCGCGGGGTGACCGACGCCGAGAGCCTGTGCCGGTGGCACCACGTCACGCCCGGCCCGAACGACGCCAACGGCGTGCGCCTGAAGCTGCCCGGCGCGGACGTCACGGCGGCGGAGGTGCACAAGAAGGTGCTGCTCCTGCGGCAGTGGCGCAAGGAGATGGCCATGCCCCCCCGCGGCTCGGACCTGTGGCGCGGCGCCGTCGCGCTGGGCCTCTACGGCGACGGCGACGAGGAGCTGGAGGCGATGAAGACGCAGAACTCGCAGTCGGCGCGCGTCGGGCGCGGGGACGGGTTCGCCGCGCTCGCGCCCAACGGCGACGACGGCTTGACCGTGGAGGAGGAGCTCATGTTAACGGGGCAGGCGGCCACGCCCGGCGAGGCGGCGAGCGTCGCCGCGACGTTCGTGGGTTTGCCCTCCGTGCCGTTCGCGGGAAGCGACGCGCGCGCGCCGAAGACGAACTTCATGCTGTACGCGGTGCCCGACGCCGACGAGCCGGGCGGCGACGCGCCCGAGCTCGAGAACGCGCGCAAAGAACTGGCGCGCGCCGCGCTGCAGACGCAAGCCGCCGCCGCGTTCGGGGAGTACGTCGTGGATGACGACGAGGACGACTCCGAGAGAAAGGGGCGGCGTGCTCGCCGGCGGAGACGTGTCGACTCAGGAGACGAACCGACCCCCCGCGGGGAAGATGAAGGAGACGAGGAGGCTCCGGCGGAGGACGAAGAAGACGAACTCGCGACGGATACTCGTTTGGAAGCCGGCGACGCGAAGCCGCGGAGCGACGGCGGCGACGCCGCCGCCGAGGCGCTCCGCGACGCGCGCGCGTTTTTCGAGAGCGGCGTACCTCCCCCGCGCGGCCTGGACGCCCTCGACCTGTTCCTGCTGCGCAAGGGCCGCCTCATGTCCGCGTGCGGGCCCTCGCGCGAGTACATGCTGCGCGCGGACGGGCCCTCGCCGGCGCTCATGTGCGCGACGCGCGCGCTGCTCGCGAACGAGACGGAGCTGGCGGCGCTGGAGGGCGGGCCCCCGGGCGCGCCGGCGCCCTCCTGGAGCGACGACGTGGGCGCCCTCGAGAAGCGCGCGGGCGCGTTCGACGCCGCGCTCCCCCTGAGCGCGGCGAACGAACGCGCGGCGCTGCGCCGGCTGGCCACGGCCGCCACGAACGTGCTGCTCTCCTACGCCGCCACCGAGCGCGAGGACCTCGACATCCTCGGGTACGACCCGGATGACGAAGACCCCGACGAGGACGAAGACGCGGACGTTAATAGTGTTAAAAAAATGCCCCGCGCACTGCGCACGGAGGGCGGCGTGACGCGCGCCGCCGTCGCGGCGCGCCTACGCGAGAAGCGCCTGCTGAAGGCTGCGATGTTCGCGATGTCGCGCCGCGAGCGGGAGGTGGACGCGCTGGAGTTCCAGGTGGACGCGCGCGCCGCCGAGAAGCGCGACGCCGAGGCGGCGCTGGCGGCGCGCAAGAAACGCGCCGCGGCGCTGGCGGAGCGGTACAACACGCCTCTGGTTTTGGCGACGCTGGACGTGGAGGTGGTGCAGAGCGAGGCTGGCGCGACGGAACACAGACCCGCGGGCTCGCGGTTCACCGCCTCCGCGGTCGTTCGCGAAGGGGACGACATCGAAGCCGTCGCGCGCGCGTTCGCGGAAAAGCACGCCGTGGACGCATCCGCCGTGAAGACGCTGGTCGCCGCGCTCCAGCCGGGCACGCCCGCGCGCGCGCCGGAGGCCGACGCCGCGCGCGCCAGACTGGTGGCCGCAGTGCCGGTGGTGGTGCCGAGCGGCGCGTACGGCGTGCTGGCGATGCGCGAGGGCGACGACCTGCAGGATATCGCGCGCGTGTTCGCGGGCCTGCACGAGATCCCGGAGGCGAGCATCCCGGGCCTCGTCGCCGACGCCAACGCGACGCTGGCGCTTCGCGCGCGGCTTCCCGTGCTTCTGCGTTTGCCTTTGACCGTCCCGGACGGCCGGTCGCTCGCGCTGGAGGTGCGCGAGGGCGACCAGCACGGCGACCTGCCCCGCTTCGTCGAGCGCTGGTGCATCGCGGAGCGCGTGCCACGCAGCACGGTGGCGCAGGTGACCGCCGCCGTGCGCGCGCGGCTGGACGAGACAATAGGGACGGTGAAGGTGTCCTTCCCGCTGGGCGCCGCGGGGCGCCTGGCGGTGTTTTTGGAGATTCGAACGACGGACCCGGAGAGGGTGACGGAGACGGTTCGGGCGTTCTGCGAGACGCACGATCTGGGCGTCGAGGCTGTGCCGGGCGTCGTGCGGAACGTGCTGTCGAGGCTCGACCCGGGCGCGGTGGTGGTGGACGTCGACCCGGAGTCCGAGGCGGAGACGACCGAGGGAAACCCATGAATGATGATTCCCAAAAAGTTTTTTTATGCTTTTTTTCCGAAAAACAAGACAAGTATCTCCGGAGTCGGGGCTCCGCCCCCTCCCCCCCTCTCGCTTCGTCTCTGAAACGTCTTTCACGCGCCTCCGAGGCGCGCTCCGCGGTTACTGCACGGTCTACGTAGACGTCTACGTCACGCACCTGAGGCTCTGAATGTCGCACTCGAAGAAGTCCTGACCCGACTGCGCGTACTCCTTCTCCGCGTCCACGGCGGTCAGCTCCACCGCGGGCGCCGCGGCGAGCCGCGCCGCAGGGACGCGGCTCGAGTACTCCATGGTGAGCGCGATTTCCTCAGCCTCCGCGAGCGACGCGGCGGTCATGGCCACGACCGACGTGGCCTCCACCGTGGACGCGAGCAGGAACACCGAGAACGCGCTGCCGAGCGCACCGAGAGCCGCGGTCGTGAGCATCATCGGCGTGATCTCCTCCACGTCTTCGTATTTCGAGGTGCGCGCCTCGATGCGAGATCGACGCGAAGACGTTCGAAGCGAGCGTCGGGAGAAAGCGGAAAATCGCAACGCGGGGACGGCGCGCGCGCGGAGCGCGAAAGAGGCGCGCGTCGGTGGGGGTCGGAGGACCGCGCACGGGATGGTGAGCGACATGTCGCGGGCCGAGGTCGCCTGAGCGGTGCGGGGCGCGAGGTGTGTCTCGGCGTCTGACTCGGCGGAGCTCTAAAGTGCATTAACGTGCACTCAGATATCTCAACTTTCGCGCGAAAAGCCGAAAACTATCTTTTTTCGCGAAGATTTTTTGTCCGTTCTCACACGTCGTCTACTTCCGCCTGCGCGAACTCCCCCATGTGCCCGTCGTACGCCCAGCCCTCGGATTCGATCATCGTGAACGTCTTCTGCAACCCGATAAGCAATATGGAGACGAGCGTGGAGATGACGAACGTCACCGCCGCGGGCGTCGCGGGAACCTCGTAAAACACCTGCACGGGATCCGACCCCACCGTCGCGTCTTCCTCCGCCATGATGTGCGCCTCCGTCGATTTCAAGAGCCTGTGCGAGGCCCTGAGCTGTCGCTCCGCGTCAGGGGCTTCGCTCTGCGACTGCGCAATCGCCGCGGACATCGCCAGCATCTCCCGTTTCAGCCGCGACCGGACTTTCGGGACCTGATCATTTACCAGCGAGCCTTCCAGGACCGTCACGGAGACCATGAAGGAGATGACGCACGAGAGGTAAAACAGGCTCACTGCGGTGGCGAGCCTATGGGTTTTCCTCTCGACGCCGTAGAAGAGCAACAGGAAGATCATGGCCGACGTGAACGCGCCCAGCAGGAAAATGATGGAGAACAGGTTCAGACGCCGGGTCCACGGGGAACCGATTTTCCGAATCGCTCGGCGCACCAAGCACCAGCACAGGCACGAGTCCGGGCACTTCAAGTCCACGAGGACCATCTCGCCAGCCTCGCCCGCGGCCCGTATCGCGCGCGACTCCGAAGACTCTTCTTCGCTCGCGTCCGCGTCGTTCAAAACCGCGACGCTGGAATTTTTCTTCGGCGCTTTCTTCGGAGGCGGCGGCGGCGGCGCGAAAGTCGCCACGGGCTCGCCCGGGTAATGCATCATCGCGTTCAACGCTTTGATCGCCGAGCCTTGTCTGTGGAAGTTCCACGCCATCGAAGACGTGAACACCATGTTCGTCATGAACCACACGAACGATAACCAGAAATGGAACGCCGCGCACGCTTTGCTGGCGGGCGAGCCGCCGAACGCGGGCGCTCCGACGGCGGCGCGACACGCGGGAGTCACCAACGCATAAACCAGGGCCAAGACGAACATGATAGAAAACAGCGCGTTCGGTAAGGGCGCTCCGATCTGTGTGTCCGTAATCGCCGCGAGGAGTTCCTTCCCTGAAATAACCGAGGGGGTTTTGTCCGTCCGCTCGTCTCCGCGCGCGCCGACGCCTCTGGCGCTCGCGCGAAGCGCTCGCGCGGCGACGGCGCTTCCGACGTCAATCTCCACCTCGGAAAGGTCGACGTCGGCTTCCAAGCACGCGCGCGCCATCTCCTGGCGCAGAAAGTCCGTGTGCGTCTCGGCCTTGGGGTCCGACCACGCGACTCCAACGAGCGTTCTGCCGAACTCGTCGCCAGTCAGCGGCGTGTACATCTTCCCTCCCCGGTCCGAGACCCAGGACTCCGGGAGCAGCGAGTACTTGCTCGAGATGACCAGCGCGCGACACACGTAGAGGATAATCACCGGGGCCCACTCCATGGGTTCTATGTACTTGCGCACCTCGGGAACATATATCGTCGCCAAGAACGAGGTGAACAGCGCGACCTCGTTCACGAACGACATGTTCACGAAGAACCATATTCCCGGGATGACGCGGAAAAAATTTCCAACGCCGGGGAAGACGGGGACCGGTAGTTTTTGCCGACAGCCCGCGGCTTGCCGCGCTTCGCGCAGCGAGTGACCGAACACGGCCGTCTCCGTGAAGAGCACTACGAAGTACGCCAGCGGAGCGGGGGTGAGCTCGTACAACGCCGTCCGGAGGAACTGCGAGGGCTTAAATTGCACGTACGGCTCGAGAAAATAGTTCCGAGCCTGGCTGGAGTACACGACGAAGTTCCCGTGTCGCCGTCGCACTTCTACGTCGGCATTCGCGTCGAAGATGGGTTTCGCGTCGTGCTCGGAAGGCGCCTCCCCGGCGGCGGCCGTCTCGTCGCGCACGACATCGTCGACGTCGATCTTTCCGCGCATACTCCGTTGGCCGAACACCGCCTTGAAGGACTTGCGTTTGTTCAGCCGGTTCACGAAGTTAGTGGAGGTGACCACTCCTCTCCAACGATTGACACCCGGATGAGATTCCGGGATGTCCGACTGAGAGGTCATCGCGCCTCACGCCACGTGCCGCGCGTTCGCACGCAGGGAACGTGGCGTGAGCTCCTGAAGAAGCGTCGATATCGTCGCTGTCGCGAGGGCCTGGCCCGGCCTCGACCCGCGAAAGCGATGCGTTCCCCTCGCACCCGTGCGTGACGCAATGACGCGGAACTTGAAAAAGTCACTGCATCCTATACTATCGAAAAGACTGGGACCTAACGCCAAACGTGCTTCCAGAGGATCAGAGCCCGCCGCGCGGTGACACGCGCCGGGGCAGGCGACGCGATGCGGGGCTCTCGGGGGGCGACCGGCGCCGTGGCGCCGAACGCCAAGCCGCGGAGTCGCGCGCGACGGCTTTGCGCTCTGGCGTGTGCGCTCGCCGTGCTGGTGACGGTCTCCCTCGGGAGCGACAGGTCCGCCAGCCTACGCGCGCCGTCCGATCGCGGAGACGCGTCGTTGTCGCGCGCGCCGAACCTCGACGCCGTCACCGGCGGCGGCACGGGCGTCTCGCCCGCGCTCGGGGAGAAGCCCGCGGTCGCCGTGTACTTCACCGGCCAGGCGCGCACGCTGCGGCGCACGCTGTGCAGCGTGCGGCGACACATCTTCGACCCGCTCGTCGCGCAGGGCTTCGCGCCCGTCGCGTTCGTCGCCGGCGAACGCGACGGCGACGCCGAGGCGTACGCGTCTCTGCTCGGGCGCATCCCGGGCGTCGAGATCGGGGACGTGCGCATCGTGGACAGGCCGGGCGTTGTTGCACAACAGGCGGAGGCGGCGAAGTACGAGGACCTGCCGTCGCCCGCCGTCGACGCGTCGCTGCCCGCGCCGCCGCGCGCGTGCGCGGAGGCGTTCAAGCGGAAGGGGCGCTGGTTCCACGCCGGCGGCGACGGCTCGGACGCGCGCTCGAAGAACGCGCGGTACTCCGAGGAGGTGCTGTCACAGCTCTGGTACCGGAACGTCGTGGACCGGCTGCGGGTTCGGTGGGAGGAAACCGAGCGCGGGCGCCGCGCCGGCGCGTTCCAGTGGATCGTCGCGCCGCGGCCGGACAACGTCTACGTGGACGACCTGCCCGACCTGCGCGCCGCGCGCGCCGACGTGCAGGGAGACGTCGAGCGCGATCTGGCCGCGGACGCCGGGGACTCCGCGCGGAGTCCCGCGCCGACCGTCGCGGGCACCGTTTTCGTGCCCAGCTGGGGCGAGGGGTACGACCCGCACGCCGGCGACGGCGTCTGGGGGACCCTCTTCGGCGCGAAGACGAGCGCGAAGACGAAACGGCGCGCCGGCGTGAACAACCGCTTTTCCTACGGCGGCGTCGCGGCGATGAGCGCGTACCACGACCTGTACGCGCGCATGTGCCACGACGGTCTCGCGCAGTCCATGCCCGCCGGCGTCAACTTCGAGCAGATGGTGCGTTGGTACTTCGACCAGCCGACGACGTTCGCGGCGGGAGTGCGCCGCGCGATTCCCATCCCGGGAGAATTTTGGTTCCTGCGGCTGCGCCGCGGCGAGGGCGCGACGCCCGTAGAGAACCCGGGGCACGAACCGGCGATGGTCGGCGCGCGCTGGGGGCGGACGAGCGCCGGCCTGCGGAACGCGCGCCCCGGGGCGCCGGGCGCGGAGATCGTGGACGACAAGCGTTGGGAGGTGTGGACCGCCGCCGCGGAGGAGGTGTGGCGGTGCGACGACGCCGCCTCCGGCGCGGCGGGCGCGGCGAGCGCGACGGCGCGGGGGGAGTGCCTGGTGCGCGAGATGCGGAAGGAAT
>Ga0181558_10004110_pt1 | contig 13083 bp, 10 predicted proteins | sample 011ome_22_FD_133754 | JGI IMG/M metagenome (GOLD analysis project Ga0181558, IMG submission 133754) | Coastal salt marsh microbial communities from the Groves Creek Marsh, Skidaway Island, Georgia - 011507BT metaG (megahit assembly) | ecosystem: Environmental > Aquatic > Marine > Intertidal... | reverse complement strand
GAGGAGCCGCGAAGGCCTCCCTGTTGTTCCTTTCCGTACCGACGACTGGCCTCAGATTACCGACCCGGCAACCGCACCCGAGCCTGCCGCGCAGTAACTCAACAACTGACCCTCGCTCCCATTCGCCGTGGAAAACCCCTACCAACTCGACGCCTCCAAGATCGAAGAGCCACCGAGCTCTTTCAAGGGCATGCTGAAACATCTCGGACCGGGATTCATTCTCTCAGCGTCGATCGTCGGATCGGGCGAATTGATCGCGACCACTGCTCTCGGTGCCGAGGCCGGCTTTGTCGCGATGTGGGTGATCCTTGCGAGTTGTCTCGTAAAGGTCTTTGTCCAGTTGGAGTTTGGGAAGCACGCGATTCATTCCGGCGAAACAACCTTCGAAGCACTCAATCAACTCCCCGGACCGAAATTTGGAAAAGGACGTTGGACGACATGGCTTTGGCTCGTTCTCATGTCAATCAAGCCACTGCAGGTCGGCGGCATCATAGGCGGAGTGGGAATTGTCCTGAACATTCTCTTCCCACAAGTGTCAATCATGGCTTGGGTCTGCATCACCGCGCCAGTCGTTTCGCTTTTGATCTTCCGGGGAAAATACAAGCTTATCGAAAAAGTCTCGCTCGTCATGATCGGACTTTTCGCAATTTTCACAGTGGCCTGTGTTATAGGAGTGCAATTTACCGACTTCGCGTTTTCTGCCAAGGATATCGGGCTTGGCCTTTCCTTCTGGAACGGAATCCCACTTGAATATATCGCTGTCGCCATCGCTGCATTTGGAATCACCGGAGTCGGCGGTGACGAGATCATGGCCTACAACTACTGGCTGCTGGAAAAAGGCTACGCCGCAAAGACTGGACCCCGCGATGACTCCAAGGAATGGAATCGGCGCGCCCGAGGTTGGATCCGAGTCATGTATTGGGACGCTTTCCTTTCCATGCTGGTTTACACCTTCATGACGCTGGCCTTCTACATTCTGGGAGCAGCAATCCTGAATGCTCAGGGACTCGTGCCGAAAGGCTTCGAAATGGTGAAAACTCTCTCTCGAATGTACACTGACTCACTCGGTGGCTGGGCCGAGATTGCCTTCCTGGTTGGTGCATTTTTCGTTCTGTTCTCGACCCTCTTTTCGGCGCTGGCTGCCTGGAGCCGACAGTTCTCCGATGCTTTTGGTGCGGTTGGCTGGATCAACTATCGGGATCCCAAGAGTAGAGCTCGGACCATTGCGATACTCGCATTTTTCTTCCCAGCACTTTGGGCCGTCCTGTTTTTTCAATTCGAGGATCCCGTTTGGATGGTACTGGTTGGAGGTGCCATCACAGCAGCAATTTTGCTCCTCGTCGTCATCGGGACCGTTCATTTCCGTTATCGCCGACTACCGGAATCACTCGCCCCCTCGCGGGCCTACAACGCGGGCTTCTGGATCAGCGTTATCGCAATCGCAGTACTTGCGGTGCTTGCTGTCTGGAAAAGCGTGGAAGAATTTCAGAGCAAGCTATCCTGAGTCCAGGAACAATGGGTTTTCCGAAGAGTAACAGAAAGCCATTTTCTTATGGCATTATTTAACTGGTTCAGCTTGAACCAGCAGCGAGAAATTCCCATCCTCACGGCGCTATTTAAATAGGATTTAAGGGATTCGCATTCAAAGGGAACCTCGTCAATACGACGGTGGGGATTGCTATCAGAGGACCTTTCGGAACCGTGGTGAAAAGCCTCGTCGACAATATCTTGATGCCGATCATCGGTCGTATCTCTGACGGTGTTAGTTTCAGCGATAAGTTCTTCGTTCTCAAAGAAGAACTTCCAGAAGGGGCTTTACTTGAGAATGCGTCCAAAATCGACGAAGTGAACGTTCTCACCTACGGCAACTTCATCACCGCATTCATCAGCTTCCTGACTCTTGCCTTTGTGCTCTTTCTCGTGATCAAAAAATTCATGGGAGCCCTACAGAAAGCGGAAGAAGAGCCCGCTCCAAGCCAAGAAGTCGTTCTTCTCACCGATATTCGGAACGCTCCCAAGAATTAATCCCGATCGTTTTTGAGAATTTCCACAATCATTTTTCCAGAGAATCCAAGAATTACAGGCAACAACCTAAAATTGAGAGTAATCTCCATGTATTGAATTTGAAAAAGGTTGCTGTTGGCCTTCAGGCTCATTACTTGGTTGTTGTTCTGGAATGTGCGTCTCGCATCTTGCACAGTTCGAAAAGACCTCTCCGAAACGACGAAGAGGTTTTTTGTGCCCCTCCAGACAGTTTTGGTGGAGGAATAGACGGGACAACGTAAAGTTCCCCGACCAAAAAGGGTTGCGTCATCGACCCAATCCTGCCAAGTCCGTCACTCAACCCTTTTACAATCGTGCCAGAACAACTCCAGATTGCTGATCGCACTTTCGATTCCCGGCTCATGGTCGGAACCGGAAAGTTTTCGTCTAACGAAGCGATGCGCGACGCGCTCGTGGCTTCTGGAACTGAGATCGTCACCGTCGCACTTCGTCGTGCCGACTTGTCCGGGGAAAGTGATCCCTATGCGAATATTCTCGATTTTATCGATCCCGAGAAATACTTACTCCTGCCTAACACCTCCGGGGCAATGAATGCACAGGAAGCTGTTCGACTCGCGAGACTTGCAGTATCAGCGGGACTGCCGAAATGGGTGAAGCTCGAAATTCACCCCGATCCCACCTACCTGCTCCCCGACCCAATTGAAACTCTCGCTGCTGCTGAGATTCTCGTTACGGAGGGATTCACCGTGCTTCCCTACATCAATGCCGATCCCGTCCTCGCGAAACGTCTCCAGGACGTTGGCACTGCCACAGTAATGCCTCTCGGTGCGCCAATCGGTTCTAACCGTGGAATCGAAACCCGCCGCCAAATCGAGATCATTTTGAATCAGGCAACCGTGCCCGTTGTTGTCGATGCCGGACTTGGACGCCCCAGTCACGCTGCCGATGCGCTCGAAATGGGTGCCGATGCCGTTCTCGTAAACACCGCCATTGCGATTGCAGACGATCCCTCCGAAGCCGGACGCGCTTTCAAACTCGCGGTTGAAGCCGGGCGCATCGCCTACGAATCAGGCGGAATCACCGAAGCATCTAACTCCGCGTCGGCTACGAGTCCCCTCACCGGCTTTCTTTTTTCCAACGAGGAAGACAAGTCGAGCGGCGATGACTAAGCAAGAAGCATCCGAACCGACCCTCGTCGACGTCGTCCTCAGAATCGAACAGTCCGAGGACGAGGGCACGCAGCGAGATGCCGTAGCCCGCAAGCTTCGCATTCCTCCGTCCCGAATCCGCGAGTTGCGACTTAGAAAGCACTCGATCGACGCCCGCAAACCACAGATCAAAGTGAATCTGCGATTCGAAGTCGGTCTCGATGCCGAGCTTCCAGCTGAACCCGAGACAACCGTTTCTCTTCCTTCTGTCCCTGACAAAGCTAAAACCGTCCTCATTGTCGGGAGCGGACCAGCGGGACTTTTTGCAGCCCTCACCGCAATCGAACGCGGATGGAAGCCGATCGTTCTAGAGCGGGGAAAAGATGCCTCGGCCCGACGCTTTGACCTAGCGCCTCTGCTCCGTGAAGGCCGCGTTGTCGAAGATTCCAACTACTGCTTTGGTGAAGGAGGAGCTGGAACATTTTCCGATGGCAAGCTCTACACTCGTGCCACCAAACGCGGCCCGGTCCGAAAAGTTTACGAAACCTTTGTCGCACATGGCGCACCGCCCCGTATCCTCATCGACGCTCACCCGCACATCGGGTCAAACCTTCTCCCCAACGTCGTCAAAGCAATCCGGCAATCCATCACTGATGCCGGGGGCGAGGTTCGCTTTGAAGCGAAAGTCACTGCCTTTCTCATCGAGAATGGAAAAATGCAGGGGCTCGTCATCAATGATGCCGAAGAAATCACGGGCGACGCTGTCATTCTTGCGACGGGGCATTCCGCCCGGGATATCTACCGCCTGCTTGATCGGCACGAAATTTCGCTGGAGCAAAAGCCCTTCGCCGTCGGAGTCCGCATCGAGCATCCTCAACCTCTCATCGACAGCCTGCAATATCACTACGAACGAGGAAAGGAACGACCACTCCTCCTTCCCGCAGCACGCTACAGCCTCGCTACGAAGATTCGGAATCGCGGAGTGCACTCTTTTTGCATGTGCCCGGGTGGATTCATCGTCCCGGCTGCAACCGAGAATGATGAAGTCGTCGTTAACGGCATGAGCCTTTCCAAGCGCGACTCGCCCTTCGCCAACAGCGGTATGGTTGTCACAGTCGAACCGGAGGACATCGTGGATCTGACCAATCAATATGGCGTTCTCGGCGGAATCGTTTTTCAAAAGCAATTGGAACAACTCGCAAAGCGCGCCGGAGGTAGTGGTCAGGTCGCCCCAGCTCAGCGCCTCATCGATTTCCTGAAAAAACGCGATTCCAAAACGCTGGCGAAAACCAGCTACAAACCGGGACTTGCCGAATCACGAATCGACGAACTGCTACCCGACTTCATTTCCGACCGGATGGCAGAGGGCCTGAGCCTCTTCGGAAATAAAATGCGGGGCTACATCAGTGACGAGTGCAACTTGATCGGATTCGAAACCCGAACCAGTTCTCCAGTTCGCATTCCCCGGGACTCAGACAGCCTCCAGCACCCCGAGTTGCCGGGCCTGTTCCCCTGCGGCGAAGGAGCAGGTTTCGCCGGAGGAATCGTCAGCGCCGCCCTTGATGGGATGCGCTGTGCCGACGCCCTTTAACACAAATACGCCAACCATGCTGACTGAGCGATCTTGCCACAGAGCCGACTGGCAACCTACGCTCAGTGGATGCGCTTGTTTCTCATTTGCCTCCTTGCCTACCTGACTTCGGGCACTGCCTCCGCGGAATTTCTCGCCGGCACTGCCCATACCGACGTCACTCCAAAGACCCTTCCTGTCATTGTAAACGGAAGCATGACGAGTCGCTCCGTCGACAAGATCAAGACACCGCTCAGCGCGCGCTCGTTCGCGTTTTCCGATGGAAAAGAAAAACTCGTGATTGTGGTGGTCGACAGTTGCATGATGCCTCGCCCCCTTCTCGATGAGGCGAAAAAGATGGCGGCGGAAAAGGCCAACATCGGAATGGATCGGATTCTGATCTCGGCAACCCACACCCATACTGCAGGCTCTTGCATGGGAGCGCTGGGAACAGATGCGGATCCGATCTACTCGCTCTTTTTGAAGAAGAAACTGGTCGAAGCCATTCTCGCCCCCCTGAAAAACATGCAGCCCGCGAAAATCGGCTGGGGCGAAATCGATGCCGACAAATACACAGCCCTGCGTCGTTGGGCGATGCATCCCAACAAGGTGACTGAGGACCCCTTCGGCAACCTTACTGGCCTCGCCAATATGCATGCCGGATCGAACTGGGACAATGTTACCGGAAAGACTGGGCCGGAAGATCCGATGCTACGTCTCATCTCGATCCAGACGGATGACGGAAAACCACTCGGCATTCTTGCGAATTTCTCGATGCATTACTTCGGAGATCGCGATATCAGCGCCGATTACTTTGGCCTTTTCTGCAAGGCGCTCGAGAACAAGATCGCTCCGGATGATGACAGTTTTGTCGCGGCCATGTCCCACGGGTGCAGCGGCGACATCTGGCGACACGATTACGAAGCCAGCTGGGATCGGAAGGATCCCAAGCAGCAGTGGACCATCGAGGAATACGCGAGCGGCTTGGCCGATCTCGCTATCGAGGCGCATGGGAAAATCGAATACGAATCACCCACATCCATCGCAATGAGCGAAACTCGCAAGACGCTACCGTATCGAACACCAGATAAGCAGCTACTCGCCTGGTCCCTGAAGATCGTCGATGAACTCGGTGACAGACTTCCCAAAACCAAGGAGGAAATTTATGCTCGTGAGCAGATTCTGTTAAACGACAAACAGGAAACCGAGATTGTCGTTCAAGGCCTTCGTCTCGGCGAGAACATCTCTATCGCGACAACACCCAATGAAACCTACGCGCTCACGGGGCTGAAAATCATCAACGCGAGCCCTACCAAACACACCATGATCATTGAATTGGCCAATGGCGGCGATGGATATATCCCCCCTCCTGAGCAACATCTGCTCGGGGGCTACAACACATGGGCGGCCCGATCTGCGGGACTCGAGGTCGAGGCGGAGCCAAAAATCGCCGAAGCTGCAATCCAGCTTCTGGAAAGCGTGACGGAAAAGCCACGAACGGATCGGCGCCCGGCACAAGGTTCAGCTGCCGCAAAAATCCTCGCGATGGAGCCGGCTGCTTACTGGCGGCTCGACGAATTCGCGGGACCTCGTGCTGTCGATGCATCAGCGAACGGGATCGACGCGATTTATGAACCGAAGGTGCTCTTTCACCTCCAGGGACCGCACCACGAAGCCTTTGCCAATGCGGGATTAAACCGGGCGGCACACTTTGCAGGAGATCGGCTTGCTGCTCGCGTCCCTAATCTGAAAAGTCGGATGTATGCGGTCTCACTCTGGTTCTGGAGCGGCTCTCCAGATGGTATTCTTGAAGAACCCGAAGTGCTTTTCTCGCGCGGTCACGACTACGGATCCATGAAAAGCGGCGATGCTGTCGGCCTCAAAGATATCGATGAAAAACGTCGCCTTGTCTATTTTGGAAAAGGCTTCGATGGCTTTCCCGTTTCGGAAGAGCACGAGATCAAGCGCTGGACATGGAATCAGCTCGTCTTCGTTCGCGATCGCGAATCCGCTCACGTTTACCTCAATGGAAAACGAGTTGGCAGCTTCGATGTCGACGATACCAATCAACCTGACACGCTCTTCTTTGGCGGCAGTTGTCAGGGCACGAATGCCTTTCACGGTCGCCTCGATGAAATCGCGGTCTTTCCGCGCATTCGTTCGGATAAGGATGTGGAATCACTTTTTGTCCCATAATGTTTCTATTCAAACTCTTCTTTTTCCCGGCCATTGTCCAAATATGGGATGCTGCACCGCAAAGACCGAATAATGTCGTCATTTTCGCCGACGACATAGGCTTTGATAACATCGGCGGCTTCGGATCTGATATCGAAACGCCGAAGTGGCTTCGGATTGTGCTTCCTTTGTTCGATGGACATCCACTCCGGCCTCACAGAGGCCAGCTACATGGGCCAAACTTTTGTGATCGTTATCACCTAACTCTCGAAAGGGCTGTGATTACTCCGCCACTTTCATCAGATACGCGAACAGATCCCTCAGTTCTTCATCGCTCATCCCTGTGAGCAAAGCGGGCGGCATGAGGGAAACGGGTGATGCCTCGAGCTTCTCGATGTCGGCCCGGGAAAGCAGGGTTTCCTGTCCAGCGAGATCTTGCAATGTTACTGTCTGGGGCGTCTGATCACGCATCATACCAATGAGGATGCGCCCGTCTCTCATATTCGCAACGTACTGCAGATAGCCCTCTCGAAGTTCGAGACTCGGATCGACTATCGCTGGAATCCAGAAATCCAGATTGCCTCGCTCGTAGGGAGTGAGATCAGGAGCGATATCAGATCCCTCGCCGAACAACTTATGACAGGCCGAGCAGCGCGCCGTGTAGTGCGTTTTTCCTGCTGCAGGATCGCCCTCGCCTATTGAAACAATGGCTTTGATCCGCTCGATCTCCTTCTGATTTGCTTCCGAACTCGCCGCGACCGAATTGGGCCAAAACTTTTTGATCTCTGCATTGACCTCGGGGTCTTTGTGCTGAGCGAGAAGCTGGACGACGTCGGTGGAAACATTGCGAGCTTTGACGATGGCACGGTCGACGTAACCGAGAAACTCTTTTGCCCAGTCAACCCGACCCGCGAGAACGCGATGAGCGGTTGAAGCGACTTCGTGTTCACGAGGCAAGGTCGAACCGAGTCGTCCAAGAATCGTTTTCGCGATCTTGATATCGTCGTAATTGGCAAGAGACTGGAGCGCGACCCGCTTGAGTGCACTCTGCTGATCGAGCGAGAGGATCTTCAGCAAAGTGGGAACTACTGACGGTTCGTTGATCTCGCCGAAAACTTTTGCGAGTTCAAGCCGTTCAATAGGATTCGAATTTGATGAGCCCACAAGACTGATCGCCTTCTTCAATGCCTCTCTGTCCCCCTGGCGAATGGAAATGGCGAGCCCATTGGCACCGGAAGAATTCGCAAACTCGTCCATCTGCGCTTGCAGCGCATCGGGCAACTCCGGCATCGCTGTTCCCTGGAACGCAAGTTGGATTCCCGTCATTAGCCGCTGCCTGGCATCGTCGTCAGGAGCGGTTTCAAGTAACTTAGCAGCGGAGAGCAAGTTTCCCTCTGCCCCGGCCATCGCATAGCGACGAGCGAGGCGCTCGGCAACGACCTCGCGGAAGATTTTTGATTTCCATGTTTCCGCGTCAGCGGCCATCGCGAGAATTTCTTCGCGACCGTCTTCGGCGTGTGCTTCGAAGGCCCACCAGATGAGTAGCGGGATATGCGGATCTTCCTGCAAATCATCTCTCCCAGAGAGAACCTTCAAAAGACGGAGCGCCGACTCCGGAACAACATTTTGCGCCATTGAGGCGATCTCAGCGATCACAGAAGAGCTTTGCGATTGGGACGCCAATTCGGAAACCGCCGCAGCAACTTTACGAGGAAGGGGCTTCCCCGTACCGGCTGATAGAGCACGAATCGCCGCTGCCTGAATCGAAGGTTCCTCGGATTCAGCAACAGCCGGAAATGCATCTTCCATCGCTCCGCCCAATCGCAATATGGAAAGTGCGTCATGTGATTGCTTGGAAACTACCAAACCCGCCATTACACCAGCCCAGTCCCCATCATACCGTCCGTTCCACTCATATTCCAAAACAGCCCGCTTTCTCACGACCCAATTCGGATCTTCGAAGGTCTCGATCAAATCAGCAGCACTTGCCGACGCTAAATCCATCTTCGGCACTTTCGGATTGGTCCCCTTCGGTTTGATCCGATAAATCCGACCGCTGTTCTTGTGCCAATCGTCAACCGGACGAACGTGGCTGAGCCTCGTGTCATACCAATCCGCGATGTAAACACATCCATCCGGCCCCACCCCAGAAAAGACGGGACGAAACCAGCGGTCATCAGTCTCCACGAGAGGATCTTCATCAACAGTTTTAAATGTCGAGCCATCTGGCAGCAGTTTGCTGACCCATACAATATTGTGCAGCGAGTTGGGAGCTATGATTTTACCTTCCCAGTCATCCCCATAAAGCCCCCCCTCATAGATGCAGAAGGCCTGAGCGAAGCGGCGATCATCGCCCTCATGTTTCATGTGCTGAAAGTAGCCAAACGCATACGGATTGGTCAGAGGACCATGTTTGCCCCACGACTTTTTGCCGTAGCTTCCCTGCGGGTAATACATGCCACGCGTATTGCCATTGTTTGTTCCCGAAAAAACCCGCCCAGCTGAATCGATCTCAAGGGAAAACGTATTCCCCCCACCCTCGGCATAGATTTCAAACTTCTTCGTTGTTGGATGATAGCGCCAGACCATTTGTCCTTGCCACTCGACGGTATTTCCCGTCGCCGGATCGGTAACGGATCCTGTCGTTGTAGATCCATTCACTCCGTATAGCCAGCCGTCGGCCCCCCATTTCAAACTGTTCATAACGGAGTGGGTATCCTCGATCCCAAACCCTGACAAAACTACTTCCGGATCACCATCCGGATTCGCGTCTCCGTCTGCATCTGGATAAAAGAGCAAATACGGTGGATTCGACACCCAGATTCCTCCTGCCCCGGCAACAGCAGAGGTCGCGATATTCAAACCGGTGATGACGTCGCGGTGCTTGTCGTATTTCCCGTCACCGTCGGAATCTTCAAAGACCGTGATCTTGTCTGTCCCTTTCGCCCCATGAGGCGGAGGCTCGGGCATTTTGTCGAACTGAGCACGAAGGTGATTGTCGTATTCTACGATTTTCAATCCGGCAGGAAACTGATACTGGAGGTACTGCGTCACCCACATCCGCCCTTTGGAATCCCAGCTAATATGAAGCGGTTGCCCAATGACCGGCTCGCTTGCCACGAGTTCAATTTCAAAGCCCTCCCGAATACGAAAGCCCTTCAGTGCTTCTTCCGGAGGCGTCGGATCAGAACCATCGGAGAGCGTGCCTCGCCCTTCGTAGTTTTTAATGATATCCGCGACCTTCTCGTTCCCGGCTACTTCCGAGTCTTGGGCAAACAGGGTGCAGCTTCCAAAGAAAGCGGCGACGGAGAGAAAACAAATCGCGATTTTCATCGTGACCAAGGTGCCAAATCACGACGATTCGAACACAAAAAAACCCGGCGCGTTTAAGGGAGCGCCAGGCTTGCAGCGAGGAATCAAGACCTCAGATCAATTTGCCCTCACTAAAACGGCACCTTGAATCCGGCACGCCACTGCGTGAAATCCGGAAGTCCCTGGTTGACCCAGTTGTAGGAGAAGTCAGCGAAAAGTCCGATGCAGCCCCAGGACTCGAGGCGAACGTCGATACCGCCACCGAGGTTCCACATGAATTCAGTTGGACCGGAGGAAATCACACCGGGACCACCGAAGACATAGGGAGCAATAGTGCTGCAGCACTCGCCACCGAGAGGCAAACGATAGACCGCGTTGATTTTCCCAACCTGCTCCGACTGAGTTCCACCGTGAAGAGCGTAAGAACCTTCGAAACCGAAGTTGTGCCCGAAGAAATAGGAAATTCCGATGCCGCCACCGACCTCTTCGCTTTTCACGAGAGAACTCTCAGGCCAGTAACCGGAGAGGTAACCGCTGAACTCCCATCCCTGATCGAAGCAGTAGCTTGGACTGCTGGCGGTCTGCTCAACTTGTGGAGGTTTAGCGCTGTGAAATTTCTCCTTGTTCCATCCCCACCCTGCCTGAGCGAGCGAACTAAGGAGAAAAGTTGCGGTAAGAAATACAATAGCACGTTTCATAACTAAAAGCCGGTTTTGCCTCTGGGGTGATCTTAGAGAGAACTTTCTGTAGGACAAACCTTTTTTTCCGCGCTTTAGAGGATTGGTTGATCATCCACGGATCTACCTTTCGCCGGTTTAATCGGCCCCACTCTCATCCATCATGATAAGTTCGGTAACCGTCACGAACTTGTAGCCTCTAGACAGTAGTGCATCGAGAGTCGCTGGCATTGCGTCCACGCTAGACTTATGCAGGTCGTGCACGAGAAGGATACCTCCGGGCTTTACCCCGTTTAGGAGTCGGCTCGTCACCACAGATACGCCCGGCTTTTTCCAGTCCTCCGGATCAACGGACCACATGATCGTCGGGTAGCCGAACTCTTTCAGCATCAGCTTTTTCTGATCGTTTTTAATGGCTCCGCCGGGAGGACGCATCGTTCGCGGTGCGACCCCCGTCATTTCGAGAATCATATCATGTGCCACCTGTAACTCCTTTCGCAGCCGCGCATCGGACTGGCGAGAGAGGTTAGCGTGCGTCACAGTGTGATTACCAACCTCGTGTCCCTCCGCGACCATGCGACGCATGATAGGCGGGGCGTAAGTGTTCTTCATCATGTCACCAACGACGTAAAATGTTGCCTTGATCTTGCGCTTCTTGAGCATGTCGAGAAGGCGAGGCGTGTTCACTCCATGAGGCCCATCATCAAAGGTGATGGCGATCACTTTTTTGCTCGTTTGAATGCTGAAATAGGTCGCATCGATCTGACGATCCCACCCCGGAATATTCGACTTGGGCTTCACCGATTCCCAAGTCGGAGCCTCCAGCCCTACCGGAATGCGAATTGCCGCGGCAAGAATCGGATCCGCCATTCCTCCGCTGTCGAGAGAGATCGATGACGGCACCTGACATGAGGTCAGAACCGCTGCAAAAGTAAGAGCAAAAACTGTGAGCAATCGACTCATCCCAATATCGAGGCTGATCATTTAACCGCCCGGAGACGAAGTAAGCGTCTCGCTAAAGTTAACAAAGATCAAGGACGAAGAATTGCCTCCAACTGGTCTGATGCAATTGGTGGAGGCGACAGCTTTTTCACAAAATCCCGAGGCCCTTGAACCAATAGGGGCATTTTCTTCGCATCGAGCCAACTCCAGAGCTTCTGAAGATTGTCCGGGGCCATAGCGGTGCAACCAATCGTTGGTTTCCCCGGCGCTGACCAGCGGTGCAGGAAAATGGCACTTCCCCGGCCCGGTATGATTCTCGGGGATCGATTGTGGCCGACAACAATCACAAGATCGTAGAGCCCATCACTCCTCCGAAGAGTCTCCGCACTGCTCCAGTCTTTGCGAATCTTGGAAGCATCTGTATTTACCAATCGGTTGTAAAAAGTCGATTTTGCATCATCGACCCAGTAATCCGCTGACGAGGTAATTTTATAGTGTAGGCCCGTTTTCCCAAATTCCTCGACGGGCTTCGTTCCAAAGCTGAATTCCAGCGGAAAAATTCCGGCAGGTGCGCGCTTATCCCCTTCCCGCTTTTCAGGCCCCTGCAGTCCCGCCGGATGCATGCCAAGCCCGATTCCGGTTCCAGCGCTACCAAGAGTCACGGATAGACCACGGAACACGGAAACCCAGCCTTCTTTTTGATACTCAAACGCAAAAAGCTTACCAGAGTCACTGTCCCAATTATCTGAGACCACGAAAACTACCTGAGAGGTTTTCGCTCTCTTCTCTTCCTGCCCAAGAGTATTAGCCAAAAGACATGTCACCAGAAAAATAGTGGCCCAAATTTGAAAACCAGACATAAAAGAACCTTACTAATATCCCAGGACCAAGCTGAGATGAGTCCCACTATTCGTGAACTGTTGAATGATATGATCTCTCTTTCTGCTAAGGAGCCGGAACTGGACCTTTCTCCCCACAGAATTTTTCAGTTTTTAGGGTCGCGTGCATCAGAGCCATTTAATATGGCAGACCCGGGTTAGAGTATCTGTAGAGAGCAGGACTTTATGTCCTGCTCGTAAATCTGAGGCGGTTACCTCCTCTTTTCAAAGGCCCCTTTGGTCAGTCGTATGATCTGGTCCAATTTCTTGCCTGGTTTCTCGTCCGTGCTTCTGACATACAGGTGAAAAGCAGGGGCGCCTCCTGGGGTAACCTGTGCCAACCGGGCCAGTTCTTTAAGACCTTCATTAGTTTGTTC
>Ga0181558_10004100_pt1 | contig 13106 bp, 10 predicted proteins | sample 011ome_22_FD_133754 | JGI IMG/M metagenome (GOLD analysis project Ga0181558, IMG submission 133754) | Coastal salt marsh microbial communities from the Groves Creek Marsh, Skidaway Island, Georgia - 011507BT metaG (megahit assembly) | ecosystem: Environmental > Aquatic > Marine > Intertidal... | reverse complement strand
CTCCTTGAAGGTGTCACTGAATACTGATGTGTCAATGTTGACAACGGCACCTTCCTTGACAGTTAAGTCCAATTCATTCGCCTCTGTACCATCTGTGTCACCGCCAGAAGTGCGGACAGCTTTCTCCACGGCATGCGCCTCAATCTTTGCGGAATCTGCTGATTGGAGGCTATTAATTGCGATACGGATGGTTTCAGCATTGGTATTGCCAGCGCGGATGGTTTGGTCGTAGTTACCATCAAGTAGGTTCACATCATTGAACCGTGTGTTAACAGCAATTTTGTCAACTTCCTGGAGTAGGGCGTTGATTTCAAGCTGGGCATTGTCACGGTCTTTTGAAGTGTAAATACCGTTTTCCATCTGCACCGCAAGCTCACGCATACGCAAGATCATATTTGAGATCTCTGACATGCCAGCTTCGGCAGTTTGAACAAGGGAGATACCATCTTGAGAGTTTCGAATGGCCATTTTAATGCCATTCAATTGGCTCCGCATTTTATTAGCAACAGCCATACCTGCGGCATCATCAGCTGAGCCGTTGATGCGCAGACCTGATGAAAGGCGTTCCATGGATGTTTCTGTTTTTTGGGCTGCTTTACTGGCATAGGTGCGCGCCATCAGCGCACCAACATTGGTGTTAATAACAGTCATCGTTAGATCCTCATCTAGTTTGATGTAGGAGGCTTTTTGAACCTCCACCTGCTAAATGGAACGACCAATAAAAATAAAATTTAGATTTTTTTAAATTTTTATTTTTGCTCTATATAAGCTAATGAAATTTTTCAATATTAATGTGTTTTCGTCACTCTCGCATCCAAGATTTGTAAGGGTTTCCTATTGCAACGAGCTGAGTGCAGACTGCTAAAAATTATTGACCTTAGTGGCATTGTTGTGGCTGCTTGATTTAGTATTTTTCTGTTTAGAGATTTGACCTCTCTTTACGGGGAATTGGGATACAAAACTGGTACCAAACCCTGTGCCATTGGCATTTGGTTTTTTTGAAAGATTGTCTAGATTGTGCTGAAGTTAGTCTTTAGAGGTGTAACTGACTCATCTGCCTAAACTATGGATTTGACATGTATTACCAGTTTCCTCAGGTGTCCAACTTCTTCATGTGAATAAAAACCTACACTAAGCAAAGTCAGTTGAGAGTAAACTAAAACAATTGGATTGGTTCAGTAACCCGGAGGGTTTTGTGCTACCGTGGGTTGTTTCTGGATTGAGCGGGTCGTGCTTAGGTAACGGTTTGTCCGCAATGTCAAACTCGGGGCAAGTCCCTAGGTCAAAAAATTTCTTTATCCCCGACGGAGTGGTGCCTTTTGCGAGCTTCAGCCAACCAATCAGACAGCCCATATTTTTTAGAGTGTAAAGACCTTGGAGACTCAACATACCAAGTGATATGGATAACTTTGGCGTATCTAGTACACTTCTAAGTCTATCAATCCTCACTTTTCAAGAAGAGATCTTTGATAGTGAGTATCCCCCTCGCATTTGAAAAAGTTTTTAGAGCTCTCTGCACAATGGTTGAGCGACGACCTCAATACCTGACGATGACGCCGCAAGGGAGCGTGAGACCTTTTGACCAAAAAATCATTTTGTCCCTGTTATGAGAATTTTGTCTCTCACGACAGAATAATATCCGGTATGGCAGTTACGAACGTGCTTTTAAGTCCCTGCGACCTGAGGTCGTTTTTGATTTCTTCCGCGATGTTCCACGGTAGGATGAGAACATAATCTGGCTTTGCTTCTAGAAGAGCGTCTGGAGACAGGACAGGTATTCTGCTTCCCGGTAGGAAGGTGTTCTGCTTGGATGGCGCCGCATCGCAGACAAACGGAAGTAGGTCTGGCTTAACGCCGGCGTAGTTGAGTAGTGTGTTTCCCTTTGCCGCTGCTCCGTAGCCCGCAATTGTCTGTCCTCTTTTTTTTATTTTAATAAGGAAGGATAGAAAATCATCCTTAACCCTATTAACCTCCTGCTGAAATTTTCTATAGGGTCCCATGTCCTGAAGGTCCATGGAAGCTTCTTCGGCGAGTATTTTGCTCACGCTTGGACTAATATCGCGAGGATCGTTTCTGAGAGCCCCAAAAACTCTTAGGCTTCCTCCATGTGTGGGAATTTTGTCTACATGTAAAATTTTTAGACCAGCGGCCCTGAAGATCTTAATCGTTGTAAACAAGGATAGGTAGGAAAAATGTTCGTGATAGACTGTATCGAACTGCTTGTCCTGTAGTAGGCGCGCGAGATGGGGAAATTCAAGTGTTATCGTTCCACCTGGCTTTAACGCGTTCTTCAGCCCGACTGTAAAGTCCATGATGTCGGGCACATGTGCGTAAACATTATTGCCGACTATTAAGTCGGCCGACTTTCCGTCATTGGCGAGCTTCCTTCCAAGATCACTTCCAAAGAACTCTCCTAAAACATCTAGCCCTAGTTTTTTAGCAGCCTCGGCCGTGCTGGCGGTGGGCTCGATGCCAAGTGATGGAATGCCTTTGTCAGAAAATTTTTTTAGAAGGTAGCCGTCGTTGGACCCAACCTCAATAACCAGGCTATCTTGATTCAGGCCAAGCCTCTGCACTATGTCGTTTGCATACTGTTCCGCATGTCTCAGCCAGACTTTTGATGTGCTCGAAAAGTAGGCGTAGCTGTCGATGAACAGAGTATCCGCTTCGAGGAAATCCTCGGTCTGAACCAGCCAGCATTCCTTGCAAACATGTAGCCTCAAGGGAAAATATTGCTCAGGTTTCTGCAATGCGCTCGCGCCAAGATAGGCATTTGATGGCGGTGCAGAACCCAGGTCTAAGAATGGATTATCCATCGCGTTGTCACAAAAACGACATTTCATAATTGGGCTAATCCACTGAAACCCTCTGGAATTGGAGGCGGGCTTAGATCCTTTTCTGACCGCCCAATGACCTTGAGCGGCCACTCGATATCAAGACGGGGGTCCATAGCATTGAGAGTGCCCTGTTCCTGGTCCTGAAAGTCTGTAGTGTGAAAATACACTAGTTTGCAGTCTGCAGTTAGAGCCTGAAAACCGTGAGCAAATCCCTCCGGTATTATAAGGGTATTATGTGCATCGTCGGACAGCTCAACCGCATAATGCATCAGAAAAGTTTTAGACCCTTCTCGCAAATCAACCGCCACATCCCAAACCCGCCCCTGGATGCATGAGATGATTTTTGTTTCTGAATAGGGAGGGTATTGAAAGTGCAAGCCTCGCACAACGCCGGGTTTTCTAGTCACGCTCATGTTAGTTTGTTGAATTGTCTTGTTGCCCACTAGCTGCGATAGCTGGTTAAAACAATAGAGCCGTTCGAAAACACCACGCGTATCTGTAAACGGTTTTCGCTGCACGAGGGCCAAGCCGTCAAAGCCAGTGTCATGGAAAACGAATCCACTCATTTAGACACATACTCCTCAATTTGGCGCAGCGAAACGTCTCGCGCGGGTATCCCACTTTTCCAGGCCTGGTGCCATTCAACAGTCTTTTTGAGAGCGTCCTCAATAGACCAGCGTGATTTCCAGTTCAGCACCGACCGGGCTTTCGAGCTGTCTAGTTTCAAGGAGTTGACCTCGTGCGGCTGTTCATCTTTGTCAACTTCCCAACTCGCATTAGGTATCGCTGTTGCGAGAAAATCCGCGATCCACGAGACTGGCTTGATATTGTCGGTGTCGGGGCCAAAATTCCAGGCGCCAGACCACTGGTCTGCATCAAGGCATGCCTTTTCGGCGACAAGAAGGTACCCAGCCAGCGGCTCCAAGACATGCTGCCATGGCCGGATCGCGTTTGGTGACCTTACATGGAGCGGCTGGATTAAGTCTACTGCCCTTAGGAAATCGGGGATTAACCGGTCTTGCGCCCAGTCACCACCACCTATAACGTTACCAGCCCTGCCAGTAGCAAGCCCGATCCCAGCTCCTTTGAAGAATGAAGACCAATACGACGCAGTGACGATCTCAGAGCACGCCTTGCTCGCGGAATAGGGATCATCCCCGCCAAGTGGATCTTCTTCAACAAAGAACGAATGACTATTTGTAGTCTGATAGCACTTGTCTGACGTTACATTTACCACGGCTTCTACGCTACCCGATTGCAGAGCAGCGTCAAATAGATTTGCCGACCCAATAATGTTGGTGGAGAATGTGTCTACTGGACTTTGGTATGATTTGCGGACAATTGGCTGAGCCGCAAGGTGAAATATAACCGATGGGTTTGCTTTGCAAAGAGCGCGTTTTAATATCTGTGGGTCTCGGATGTCTGCGATTGTTGAGTTCTCAAGGCATTCATCAAGATGGAGCTCGGAAAAGAGTGCAGGGCTTGTTGGTGGTGAAAGTGAATAGCCGTGCACTCTGGCGCCCATTGAAGCAAGCCATAGCGTAAGCCACCCGCCTTTAAATCCTGTATGACCTGTAAGAAAGACCGAACGTCCCTGCCAGAATGATTTATTTATTCCCAAACCTTCCACGGAGCCTCCTGCTTTAGCCACAGATTATTGAGCATGTTCTTATCGCGCAGGGTATCCATTGGATGCCAGAAACCTGAGTGGTGGTAAGCTCGAATCTGCCGCATCGAAGCAAGCTTTGCCAGAGGTCCGTTCTCGAATGACGTGGTGTCATCGTCGAGCAGATTCAAAACTTCAGGTTTCAACACAAAGAAACCACCATTGATTAGCCCCCCATCACCCATCGGCTTCTCTATAAAGCTTGTCACCAAGCTGCCGCTGCAATCGAGTGCACCATATCTCCCAGGTGGTTGAACAGCGGTTACCGTTGCAAGACATCCGTGATCCATATGGAACCGTGTGAGTTCGGTAATGTTCACATCTGATAAGCCGTCACCATAGGTGAAGCAAAAGGCGTCTTCCGAGTCAATGTGTTCAGCTACTCGCTTCAAGCGGCCACCGGTAAGGGTGTCCCGCCCCGTATCAACAAGAGTGACTTTCCAGGGTTCTGCCTGTTGATTATGGACATGCATTTGATTGTCGCGCATGTCGAAGGTAACGTCTGACATATGAAGGAAATAGTTTGAGAAGAACTCTTTGATGACGTAGCCCTTGTAGCCGCAGCAGATTACAAATTCGTTAATTCCGTGAGCAGAGTATATCTTCATGATATGCCAGAGGATCGGCATGCCACCGATCTCGACCATTGGTTTAGGCTTTAAGTGTGTTTCCTCAGTAATTCGGGTGCCAAGCCCACCTGCTAAAATTACCGCTTTATTAACCACTGTTATCTCCCATTACAGTCGCTTGCTTATGGAATGTTGATCGAGGGTAGCAAGCACTGTGCCAACTTAGGCAGCGCGTAAATGAGGTCAAAATCTTTTTGTAGCGTATTTTACCGGGTTATTAAATTAGCCGATCCTTCGCCGTTGGCGGGAGTTGTTCTTTTCTGGCTCTTTTTTCGAAGAATTTACAGAAAGGCTTTCCCAGACTAGAGCCCAAACACGCTCTTTGCGGCTCCCAGATAAGGGGGCATAGAGTGCCCTCCACGACATCAGCATTGCCGCCATCTGTTCGGGAATGGTGACGGCGCCAAAAGGTGACCTTGATCGCTGTATTATAAAAAGATCAGATGGGGTGACACCAATGTTGCTACGGGCAAGCTAGGAGGCCCTGAGCTGGTTGAACATATCGATGTCCGTAACATTTTTAATGCCGTATCAGATCAGTGGTGAGGTTTATGTATGTCGGGTTATTCTGTTATTTTGTCAGAAAATTTACCCAATGCGTCATTTGTTTTGGTAGGTAATCATCTCTGAGTTGCAGAGGAACATTAGCTATTAAATCAAGCGCCGTTACATATGGTGTAAAGTCACCATACTGTTGGGGCCATGGTTTTGAGGCGTAGTCCATGTATAAAACAGAAATGCCTTCTTTTTCGAACGCCATATGGTCAAGGTAATGCTTGGCCCCATGACCTGTTATGTACGTTGTTCCACCTACCTCTTTCACAAGATCACATATGCGCTGAGAGCCAGCTCCACTTACTCTTAGATCAGAAGCTTTTATTACCGGAGGCAATTTGACCCCCATTCCCGCCAGTAAGAATTCGGCACTATTAATCAATATGTCTGGTAATTCGCTTTGTGATGCCCACACGTCCTCGAATAGTCGCAGTGCGTCTTGCCAAAAAGGCGCAAGACCTAGGGAATTGTAAAGAGTGGCTTTATGTCGCGCTTCAGTGTTTTCGTCCGCTGTAACTAAATGTCGTATTTGCGTTCCAGACCCTTTGCCTAACAATGGTACTGTTATCCAAATTTGACCCTTTGGGCCTTTAACTTGAACACGATTAGTGAAGGAACCCTTGGAAAACTGAACATCGTCTAACCAAATGAGTACATCAGCTAGAGCTAACTGTCCAATAAAGCCAACCCAGGGGAAATACATTGATTGTGAAATAACAACTTTCATTTAGGTACTACGCGGCAACAATTGCGTTTCGTGATATTAATTCGATAAAGTATTGGGCTTTTAATTTTAAATAAATCCACTTTCTTTTCAGGAATACTACCATCGGTATGACCTAGTTGCGCGCAGCATATACCAAAACGTCAACTACTCGCTGAATTTGAGTATTAGTGATTTCATGGAAACTTGGTAAGTTGATCGCCCTATTAGGAATAGAATAGGCATTCACGTTCTGTAAATTTGTCTCAAACATTGGCAGGCTTGACAAAGGCCAAAAAAACACCCTTGCGTCAATATTATCCCTCCTGAATGCCTGTAACAGATATTCCCGAGTGACGGTCATACTTGGATTAAAAACCGCTGTGGGCATCCATGCTCCGTTTATACAATCAAAAGTCTCCACATTCATTTTGAGACCTGGTATATGTCTTGTTAACTCTTTGTATTTATGTAGTATTTCTCTTTTTCGAGATGTAAGTTCATCGATCCGCTCCAATTGAGCACATCCAAGAGCTGCTTGAATGTTTGACATTTTAAATTTAAAGCCAAGCTCATCTGCCCAGAATTGTTTAGGTTGTAATGAATTGCGACCATGGTTATTGAGCGTCAAAACTTTTTGATAAAGTTGGCTGTCATTTGTTACGAGCATTCCGCCTTCACCCGTTGTGATTGTTTTAGTGCCGTGGAATGAGAAAACACCAAAATTACCCATAGAACCGGCCCGTTTTCCCTTATACTGAGCGCCGATAGCTTCAGCGGAGTCTTCAATAACTGCCAAATTATGTTTATTCGCTATCTCATTAATGGCGTCCATATTGCAAAGATTTCCGTATAAATGCGTTGCTATAATTGCTTTTGTTCTTTTAGTTATTGCCGCCTCAATTAGTCGATCATCGATACACCACGAGTCCTCATATATGTCGATAAATACAGGCTTGGCACCCAAATGAACAATCGGGGCAACGGTGGCTATCCAATTCGTATCTGCAACAATTATTTCGTCATCTGGGACTATGCCAAGTCCGACCAATCCTAAAGTTAAAGCGCCTGTGCAACTTGACGTAGCCAGTGCATGCTTGGTTCCAATATGTTTGGCAAAATGAAGTTCAAATTTTTTGATATAGTCATAACAATTGTTGCCCCAACCATTAACTGAAGCATCCGAAGTATACCGGGCCTCCAAATCTGTTATCGATGGTTTTGTATATGGAATGTTTTCCGAAGTTTTACTCACAGTAAAATTCCCATGTACTTGTAATGATCAATCTAAGCCTCACAGATGTGAGTTAAGTTAATGTATTAATTTGACTATATCAGTCATAGCCCCCTCTTATTTATGTGTTAAATTGAAATTTTAAAAATAGTTTAGATGAAGCTAAATTTTTAAACTATCATTTGTGGTTCAATTGTATCGCTAAATTCGAGCGAGGAAACCGCCTGGAGCTACACTTATCAGAGTTTTCTTATCAATTTTCTTATCAATTTTGAAGTTCAGAGCATTGCCATCTGATCCTTTAATGCCCTCTCGGGAGCATTTCTCAAGATACTCCCAGACCGCAGTCTTTGGATTATCACCCGGTCCCCATGGCCGATCAATGAAGTGCTCTGCGGATACATCTTCAATAGCTGTATCCATAACAACGCAGTAACTGCCCACGCTGGTTAATGGAGCGTAGGCTTCGAGTTCTTTAAGAACATGATCGTGAGTATGGTTGGAGTCAAGAACGACCATTACTCGATCGAATTGTGAGGCTACTTTTTTAACTTCGTCTACTATACTGCCCTCGATTGATGAACCTTGAAGCATGTCAATTCTCGGTGACAATGGGTGTGCTTCAATCTCGTATCTATTGTGGGGTCGTATATCGATATCAATACCTAGAACTCGCCGAGATGGATTGTGCGGGTCCAAAGTGGCCTTATTTTGTGCTGCCTCTTGATAGTCTAACATTGCCAAAATTGAGGCACTTAGGATAAGAGAACCTCCATGCGCAATACCTGTTTCGATTATTAGATCAGGCTTTACCCGCCACATGACTTCTTGTAAAGCAACTATATCCTGTGGATATTGTATAATTGGGCGTCCAAGCCATTGAAAGTTATAGGTATATTTTAGTGGGATTGTTGCTGCAACCCATTCAGAAGTTATCTGCTTAATTTTTTCACTTCTGCCCAAACTTTCGATGTTTTTAGATACTTCGGAGTTAAATTTTTCTAGTTCGTTCATTAAAGCCTCGTGGCGTTAAAAATTTATGGATTGATGTTATTATTTTACGGCGCGGCTTACCTCTAATTACTTTAACTTTAATAATCTTTGATCCTTATTATGCCGCCGTATTAATTGTCGATGTCATGCAACCTATGGATTTTAGTTACTGAGTATATGTTACGTTCTAAGATGCCCTTCGACATCAAAGTATTCTGAATAGCATCAAAAAATGTCATTGATCCGATAAAAAATATGGCATTAGGATCTGTAATAATATCGGCTTGTGACCTTATAGCTTTGGAATATCCATCAAGATATTTTCCCCGCCAAGCTACATTAGAATCATATATGTAGCTATCTCCATAATCACCGACGGAAGCTAGGTAAGGCATGCAGCGCAAGGGGACGTAACAATGTAATTCACTAGTATGATTGTATAAATTAGAGAAAAAAGTTATTTTTTGTCGTGCTCTTTCGAAAAAACCGGGACAAGTCGCTGAAGCCTGCAGTGACTCTTTTGTGTTATCGTTGCTGCCTCGTCCTTTTTTGGCAATGACATGAAAAGTATTTCCATAGCCGCCCCGATTTACCTCAATCGATGAAAACCCTGCATTGGTGAGGATTTGATAAATCGAAAGTTCGGTGAACATGTTCACATGCTGATGCTCAAGCATTGACACATCACCAACGGCAATAGACTCAGTGGAGTTGGTAGTTGCTATGCAAAATACGCCACCGTCCTCAAGAGAATCAAAAACTTCTTTGCTAAAGATGTCTACGTTCAGGACATGTTCAAAGACGTCATTGCAATAAATAAAATCTACTGATGTTTTGAGCAAATCTTTATTGAAGAAGTCGCTGATTAATCGAAACCCCAATTTTTTGCTCCACAATAGCGAGTATTCAGAAGGGTCTATCCCAGTAGCTTCCCAGCCATTTTGCTTTAGGTGTTGAATACTATGTCCAGCTCCACATCCTATTTCGTATATGCTGCGGGGGGAAAACCGGTTCACGGCATCTAAAAAGAAGTTGTTTACACTTGATCCATAAGTGTCCAGTTGACCTGATTCCACGTTCAAAAAGCCAATATTTGCATTCTTTTTATATGCGGCGTCTATCACTGACCATTCTTGATCGCTTACCTCATATCTTAAGTAATCGAATTTTTTATCTTTTTTCACCGTTATCGGCAGCCGAGGCAATATGTCGGAAACAACGTCTGCAGAGCCATTTAAGCGCCAGTAAAATGGCATTTGGTTAATCTTGAGCGACTCGTCTTTTATAGTCCAATGCTGCTTCATAAGCTGCTCCAATCGTGTGATGTGAGAAAAAGACGCCTTTATCTGTTCGCATTCCAGAAAAATAAATCGGTTTATCTACAAAATTGTGCTTAATCTGTTGGCTCACCGAATCCAAAATCCTTGAGTTATTGATTGTAGGAGAGCAAAACTTTAGGCTTTTAGGAAGCTGATAACTCTCTTGCATGTTAAGCGATGGAAAAAGGAGCTCCACTTCGCTCACGATTTCCTCTTGAGGGGGAGCGTTATCAAGTTCATGTATGACTTCGACGGCGATAACACTTGATCCAACGTCAGGTGTGTCTGGATCATAACTATCGTAATTCACGATCCTTGATGTTTTGAAGTTGCTGGAATGAGATAGAAGATAATAGGCCGGAAATTCGTCACTAATTTTTTCAGAAGTTTGTAAGTAATAAATTGAGAGCTCAAGTTGATCGAGCTCATTAGCCAGAGCCGGCACTAAATTATGTAGTGGAAGTGCGACAATGCAAGCATCGGTGTTTTCATGGGCGGGCAGGTTGTCTATATACAAACCGTCATCAATTAAAACTTCGGATTCAAATTTCAATTCTACACCTATTTCTTGAGCCCAAGTAGATACCCTTTCAGAAATATTGTTATGACCTTTTTTGAATATAAGACCTATCCGTCCATCGTAAGCTGTTCCTTTGGGTCTCAGTTGGTCTGGGTTAGCCAAAACCCTATCTAACCATTCGTCTGTCTTTAGAGTGTCGGCTTCTCGTTTAGTGCACGCTACAATTCTCCTGAGATCAAAGAAACAATGAATAGCATCAGGTGTAAGTAACTCAGTTTTAGTTTTCCATAACGTTTCAAGAATAGGGTTAACTACTTCTGTGGCGGCAGTCTTTCCAAAACGCTTTATGATTTCCTCCCGCGCATTCAAAGATTTTTTATTGTCGCTGACCGTCTCTTTTAATTGTTGTAAAATTTTTTCTTGAAAATGATGCCCAATTACATTTGGATAATGGCTGTTGAAAAATTTATGTCCAAAATTTTCACACGACCCAATGTCAACTTGAGTGCCGGATAATATATGAAAGCTGTCTTTCCCAAAAATTTCAGATAAATGAGAGAATTGGTTTTGGTTGACATAGAGAACATGCATTCCCAACTCTTGTTCTCCAAATGGCGTCTTTACCTTGCTGTATAACCCACCAACAGATTTCCCTTTCTCAATAATAGTGACGTCAAAACCACTAGCGGCTAACTCAGCAGCAGAGACCAATCCGCCAATGGAAGCACCTAGTATGGTAACTTTTTTTCTTTGTTTAAAAGCCATTTTTAATCCTCCTCATTTGAGGACAGAAAGCTGAACGATTTAAGCTGACCTCACCCAGCCCAAAAAATTTCGATGGTGCGCGTGTTTCGCCGCATTATGTAGGAAGTGATGAAACTTGCGGCACTAATCCTGAGGTTAAGCGCTAAGTTTTTCTCTTTGCACCGCGTTCGCAAACATCTCTAATTCTTTCTGTTTAAACCAACTATATTCAGTGTATATTTTTGGTAAAATTTCACAGACCCGTTCAATTCCATCATAACCGAGACTTGAAGCATCAACGGTCAGATAATGCTTCATACCTTTGCCATGTGGTCCGAGGGGCTTATCAAAATCTTGATAAGTTCTCGACAGTAAATGCTCGTAATCCAAACCTATTTTTTTTGCATAGGCTAATAAACGATGTTTCTCTGATTCAAAAATGGCCTGATCCCGAACGCCTGAAAGATCATACATACAATTTTCAAAAAATTGTTTTGATGTGAGCTCGAAAGCTAGGCCAAGTTTGCCAAAAAATGCCTTAAAATCATACGCTATGTAGGGCACTGAAAGTTTGGTACCTTCCAGAGCTCTGTCAAATACAGGTGCTATAGATAAAAATTCTTCTGCCTGAGATTTCCCATTTATTTTCAGTGCTTCGCCAGTTAATGAAGCAGTGTTTGAGTAACCAGAAGCCCCCATGATAGTCAGCGGAAAACTGTATCTCATATAACTATCTAACAATGTGGCATTTAAAATACCGCTCGCATAATCTACCGAATCACCAATGAAGTACTCTCCATATTTGTCGCGTCCCTGTCTAATAACCTCCGTATTAACTAAGCCATGATAAACTGAAGGGCCAATTGCCGGCCATCTTTTGGCACCTTTCCATGATGATGATGCTTGAATAACATCACTTGAATTATAGAATTTCAGGGCTCCATTGGAGAGTGGTAACTTTAATCGTCCTCTCTCAGAACTGGGAAAACACGGCCACTTGTAAAAAAATAGAGGCCACCGGAATGCTAAAAATTTGAAAGTTGAGGTTAAGAAGTCGAATGCATCAAAAGTAAACAGTGTGCAACCATCGTCATCCCCAAGAAACAACACCCACTCGCCAGAAATTAAGTCCACAGCTCTTTCCCAGTTCTCAGCCATCGACAGATGGGTGTCCGCGGACCTAACAAGGGTTACTTTTTCGACAAGCCCATCGGCTTTGATAAGTGTTGGGAGCAACTCTGGGTCAAAAGAATTGTCTAAAACAATAATTTCAACATCTTCTCTTTTTGCCAACATGACGCTTTTGATTGCACTTATACAATAAGTTTGCCGGTTACGAGATGGTATGACTACCGTATACTTGAAATCTTTGCTCATTTCACTGTGAACTCCCAGAGATAAGACAAAAACAAATAGCTGGAAGAATGCTTTAGGCAGTACTTTTCACTGCGCTTGACAAAGCGTGCATACAGCTAAAACTAATATTGGCTTGATGCAATATCAAAGCCAAAAGCAACAGATCGAGAATATTTGATTTGTGTAGCTTGATGTTTGAGATCAATTAACCAAATCGGACCAAACGGCTTTTTGAACGAGCTAAATCTTTGAAAATCTCAAAAAGCTTTTTGGTGTAAAATTTGTGTTGTTATTTCGTCTCTTATACCTTCAAGCTATCCTGATTGGTAATTTTAAAGACAATATCTATTTAAATTTTATGAAAGCATAATGATGTCAATATTGTCGCTAAAGCATTAAATTTTTTCACCTGCAAAACACTAAAATTAAAAAAGGGGGCGCAGAAGCGCCCCCTTCATCAAACAGTCGTGAATGTTGCTTATTGCAACAAGCTGAGGACGGACTGCTTAGACTGATTTGCCTGAGCAAGCATCGCTGTAGCTGCTTGGTT
>Ga0181558_10004096_pt1 | contig 13109 bp, 9 predicted proteins | sample 011ome_22_FD_133754 | JGI IMG/M metagenome (GOLD analysis project Ga0181558, IMG submission 133754) | Coastal salt marsh microbial communities from the Groves Creek Marsh, Skidaway Island, Georgia - 011507BT metaG (megahit assembly) | ecosystem: Environmental > Aquatic > Marine > Intertidal zone... | reverse complement strand
TATTCCACCAACCAGCGCATAGACAGCGCGGTGCGTCGAGCCGGACGAACCTCTACCGGCACTTGGTAGGTAGCACCACCCACACGACGAGACTTAACTTCAACCATGGGCGCAATATTCTCGAGGGCTTCATCAAAAGCTTCGACTGGGTCTTTATTGAGCTTCGTTTTAACGATGTCAAGCGCACCGTATACGATACTCTCAGCGACAGACTTCTTACCGCTGATCATGACATGGTTCATGAACTTTGCGAGGGTAACATTTCCGTATTTTGGATCGGGCAGAACTTCACGTTTTGCGACTACGCGTCTTCTTGGCATATCTCTTCTCTCTTCAGGTAACCCAAGAACCGACCTGCCACTGGTTAAGAGGTGGGAGAGGCAGGGTCTTGGCCTTACTAGTTTTAGCTACACGAAAGGTAGCACCTAATTGTTACGGCTAAATTACTTAGGCCGCTTTGCTCCATACTTAGAGCGTGCCTGCTTACGCTTGGCAACGCCTGATGTATCCAGGCTTCCGCGCACGGTGTGGTATCGCACACCTGGCAAATCTTTCACACGGCCGCCACGAATAAGCACGACACTGTGCTCCTGTAGGTTGTGACCTTCACCGCCAATATACGAAGACACTTCGTAACCGTTGGTCAAGCGCACACGACAGACTTTACGTAACGCTGAGTTTGGCTTCTTTGGGGTAGTGGTGTAAACACGAGTACACACACCACGGCGCTGAGGGCAGGCCTGCAGCGCAGGCACGTCGCTCTTGGCGACTTTGCGCTTACGCGGCTTGCGCACTAGCTGATTAATCGTTGCCATGCAGATTTAACTCCAATTTCATGCTCGGCTAGAGCCGAACGTCACTCGGCCTCTCGGCCACTAAAATAAAGAGGCGGCATTCTATAGACACCGCCTCTAACCGTCAAGCTTTGCTCTTACTCAGCGTCTTCCTCTGACATACCAATATCAGCACGCAAGGCTTCAGTAAGCGCCGCTTCAATATCCTGGGCACTTACCCGCATTTCGCTACCTTGTTCACGCTTTTTACGACGCGCATCATGATAAGCCAAACCGGTACCTGCTGGGATCAAACGACCAACAACCACGTTCTCTTTCAAACCGCGCAGGTAATCGCGCTTACCGGTTACCGCTGCTTCCGTTAGTACACGTGTCGTTTCCTGGAATGAGGCAGCCGAGATAAAGCTCTCTGTAGCCAGAGACGCTTTGGTGATACCCAAGAGCTCACGGTCACCACTGGCGGGGATCAACCCTTCCGCTAGCAGACGCTCGTTTTCTTCAAGGAGGGTCACGTACTCAACCTGCTCGCCTTTTATCAGAGAAGAGTCGCCTGAGTTGGTGATAATGACTTTGCGAAGCATCTGTCTGACGATAACTTCGACGTGCTTGTCATTAATCTTCACACCCTGCAAACGATATACCTCTTGGATCTCGTTCACGATGTATTTCGCCAATTCTTCGATGCCCTTCAGTCGCAGAATATCGTGTGGACTCAAAGGACCCTCAGAGACCACTTCGCCTTTCTCTACGAGCTCACCCTCAAACACCGACAGGTTACGCCATTTGGGAATCAAAGCCTCGTAGTGCGTAGAGCCATCCGACATCACAGAGCCATCTGTCGGGGTAATCATCAGTCGACGCTTACCTTTGGTCTCTTTACCGAAGCTCACAGTACCGCTGATTTCAGCCAAAATAGCCGGCTCTTTGGGGCGACGGGCCTCAAATAAGTCCGCAACACGTGGAAGACCACCCGTAATGTCACGAGTCTTAGAACCTTCCTGAGGAATTCGCGCAATAACGTCACCGATCTCGACGCGAACGCCGTCTTCCAGCGACACCCAAGAACCCGGTGGCAAGAAATAATGAGCCGGTACGTTGGTACCCGCCAAGCAGAGCTCATTCCCGTCTTCGTCAACCAAGGTTACAGCCGGGCGAATGTCTTTACCCGCTGCAGGACGCTCACCCGCATCCATTACCGTAATGCTAGACAACCCGGTCAACTCATCGGTCTGTCGCTTAACGGTAATAGAATCCTCCATACCCGCGAATTTAACCGTACCCGCCACCTCGGTGATGATTGGGTGGGTGTGCGGATCCCAGGTCGCGACGATATCGCCTGCCGCTACAGTGGCGTGGTCAGTTACGACTAAATTAGCACCATAAGGGAGCTTGTAACGCTCTTTCTCACGACCCTTCGTGTCTAGAATTGACAGCTCACCTGAACGCGAAACTGCAACCAGAGAACCATCCACTTTTTGCACGGTTTTCAGGTTGTGCAGACGCACAGTACCATCATTCAGAATACGAATGTTGTCTGCAGCCGTGGCTCGAGACGCGGCGCCACCAATGTGGAAAGTACGCATCGTAAGCTGTGTTCCTGGCTCACCAATAGACTGCGCAGCAACAACGCCGATCGCTTCCCCGATGTTGACTTTGTGACCGCGCGCCAAATCCCGACCGTAACAGGTCGAGCAGATACCGTGGCGCGTTTCACAGGTAATCGGCGAACGCACCTCCACTTCGTCGATACCCATTTCTTCGAGTCGACGGATCCACGCCTCATCCAGCATCGTACCGGCCGTAACCGCAATTTCATCGTCGCTGCCTGGGCGAATCACGTCACGAGCCACGATGCGACCGAGCACTCGGTCACCCAATGTCTCAATGATGTCACCACCATCGATTACAGGCGTCATCAAGATACCCTTGTCTGTACCGCAATCGTCTTCGGTTACAACCAAGTCTTGCGCCACGTCCACCAAACGACGAGTCAGATAACCGGAGTTAGCGGTTTTCAAAGCGGTATCCGCGAGACCCTTACGCGCGCCGTGCGTTGAAATAAAATACTGAAGAACGTTCAAGCCTTCTCTAAAGTTCGCTGTAATGGGCGTCTCGATGATCGAGCCGTCTGGCTTCGCCATCAAACCACGCATACCGGCAAGCTGACGTATCTGCGCAGGCGAACCCCGTGCGCCAGAATCAGCATATATATAGACCGAGTTAAACGAGTCCTGCTGCTCCTCTTGCCCGTCTTTGTTGATGACAGTCTCTTTGGAAAGGCCGTCCATCATCGATTTGGAAACCAAATCGTTGGCACGCGACCAAATATCGATGACTTTGTTGTACTTCTCACCCTGCGTCACCAAGCCAGCTGCGTACTGGTCTTCGATCTCTTTCACCTCGGCTTCAGCGCCTTCGATGATGCGCGCTTTCTCAGCGGGGATCTCAAAATCGTTCACCCCAATAGAGGCACCAGATCGAGTGGAGTACTCGTATCCTGTGTACATCAGTTGGTCGGCAAAGATAACGGTGGCCTTCAGACCAACAACGCGGTAGCACCGGTTGATGATGCGTGAAATCGCCTTTTTAACCATCGGCTGGTTAACCATGTCATAACCGATACCAGCAGGCACGATCTCCCACAACAAGGCACGACCAACGGTGGTATCTGCAATGAAGGTTCGTTCGGTACGATCGCCGTCATCGGAAATAACCACTTCATGTACGCGCACCTTTACCTTCGCCTGCAAACCAACTTCACCACTGTGATAAGCGCGATGTACTTCACTCACGTTAGCAAAAATACGGCCCTCACCTTTGGCGTTAATGCGGTCGCGAGTCATGTAGTACAGACCCAAAACCACGTCCTGTGACGGCACGATAATCGGATCGCCACTGGCGGGCGAGAGAATATTGTTCGTCGACATCATCAGTGCGCGCGCCTCAAGCTGCGCTTCAATCGTCAACGGAACGTGAACGGCCATTTGGTCGCCATCGAAGTCCGCGTTATAAGCGGCACAAACGAGGGGGTGTAGCTGAATCGCCTTACCTTCAATCAATACGGGCTCGAAGGCTTGAATACCCAAACGGTGCAGCGTTGGCGCACGGTTAAGCAGCACGGGGTGCTCACGAATAACCTCAGCCAAGATATCCCAAACCTCGGGCGGCTCACGCTCGACCATCTTTTTGGCCGCTTTGATCGTCGTGGCAAGGCCTCGGTGCTCAAGCTTACCGAAGATAAACGGCTTAAACAGTTCCAATGCCATCTTTTTGGGCAGACCACATTGGTGAAGCTTCAGAGCGGGACCCGTTACAATCACCGAACGGCCAGAATAGTCAACACGTTTACCGAGAAGGTTTTGACGGAAGCGACCCTGCTTGCCTTTGATCATATCCGCAAGCGATTTCAATGGACGCTTGTTCGAGCCTGTGATCGCACGACCGCGACGGCCGTTGTCTAACAGCGCGTCTACGGCCTCTTGCAACATGCGCTTTTCGTTGCGAACAATAATATCCGGCGCGTTCAAATCCAAGAGCCGCTTCAATCGGTTGTTTCTGTTAATGACACGTCGGTACAGATCGTTCAAATCAGAAGTTGCAAACCGGCCACCCTCGAGTGGCACCAGAGGACGCAAATCAGGTGGGAGAACGGGTAGCGCGTTCAAAACCATCCACTCGGGCTTGTTACCTGAGTTGGCGAACGCTTCCATGAGCTTAAGACGCTTCGAGAGCTTCTTAATTTTTGTCTCGGAGTTCGTCGCGGGAATCTCCTCACGCAAATGGGCAATTTCACGTTCCAAGTCGAGCTGACGCATCATATCTTGGATCGCTTCCGCGCCCATTTTGGCAACGAACTCATCGCCAAATTCTTCCATCGCCTCGTAATACTGCTCATCAGTCAAGAGCTGACCGTAGTCGAGCCCTGTCATACCAGGATCCGTTACGATATATGACTCAAAGTAGAGAACACGCTCTATGTCACGCAAGGTCATGTCAAGCAACAGACCGATACGAGAAGGCAGTGACTTCAAGAACCAAATGTGAGCAACGGGGCTTGCCAACTCGATGTGGCCCATACGCTCGCGGCGTACTTTGGCCAGTGCCACTTCAACACCGCATTTTTCACAAATGACGCCACGGTGTTTGAGACGCTTGTACTTACCGCACAAGCACTCGTAATCTTTCACTGGGCCAAAAATTTTGGCACAGAATAAACCGTCACGCTCCGGCTTGAAGGTGCGGTAGTTAATGGTCTCAGGCTTTTTTACTTCTCCATACGACCATGAGCGAATCATTTCCGACGACGCCAAGCCAATGCGAATCGCATCAAACTCATCTGTCTGTCCCTGTGACTTCAAAATGTTAAGTAAGTCTCTCAAGGCTATTCCTCCACGAGGGTGTTAGTGCCGGGGCGCGCGCACGCGCCCACCCAAATTCAACGGTTCAGTCGTTTTCCAACTCAATATCGATCCCTAAAGAGCGGATCTCTTTGACCAAAACGTTGAAGGACTCGGGCATGCCCGGCTCCATACGATGATCACCATCTACGATGTTTTTGTACATTTTTGTTCTACCTGCCACGTCATCCGACTTCACAGTCAGCATCTCTTGCAGGGTATAGGCCGCACCATATGCTTCCAGCGCCCATACTTCCATCTCACCAAAACGCTGCCCACCGAACTGAGCTTTACCACCCAGAGGCTGCTGCGTAACAAGTGAGTAAGAACCGGTAGAACGCGCGTGCATTTTGTCGTCGACCAAGTGGTTCAATTTGAGCATGTACATATAACCAACGGTGACAGGACGCTCAAACTGATTTCCGGTTCGGCCATCGTACAGCGTGAACTGACCGCTCTCAGGCATATCAGCCAGAGCTAATAGCTGCTTGATTTCACTCTCAGCAGCGCCGTCGAATACGGGGGTCGCCATTGGAACACCCTTACGCAAGTTACCCGCCAAGGTGCGGACTTCATCATCGCTCAGAGAGTCCAGATCCTCAGAACGACCTGCGCCGTTGTTGTAGATCTTGCCCAAGAACTCTCGCAGTTCAGCAACCTCACGCTGTTCTTCGATCATGGCGTTTATCTTTTTGCCCAGACCGTGCGCCGCCATCCCGAGGTGTGTCTCAAGGATCTGACCCACGTTCATACGCGAAGGCACGCCCAAGGGGTTGAGCACGATATCGACGGGCTCGCCATTTTCGTCAAACGGCATATCTTCAACCGGCATGATGACAGAGATAACACCTTTGTTACCGTGCCGCCCCGCCATCTTATCACCGGGTTGAATACGGCGCTTAATGGCCAGATACACCTTAACAATCTTCAACACGCCCGGCGCAAGATCATCGCCCGTTTGGAGCTTGCGTTTCTTGTCTTCAAAACGCTCCTCGAGCAGACGATTTTCATCCTCGAGCTGCTTCTCTGCCGCAGCGATAAGTGCGTTCGCGTCCGCGTCGTCTGTTTTAATCTTAAACCAGTTGCCACGTTCCAAATCGGATAATACCGACTCGGACAAAACGGTGCCTTTGGCAAGGCCCGCGCCGCTCAAGGTCTTTTTGCCTTCCAATTGAGATGCCAAACGAGCATACACCGCCTCTTCGAAGATTCGGTATTCTTCTTTCAGGTCTTTGCGGAAATCATTCAGCTGATGATTCTCGATCTCGCGAGCCCGCGCGTCTTTCTCTAGACCGTCTCTCGTGAATACCTGCACGTCAATAACGGTCCCTTTGGTGCTTGAGGGGACGCGCAGTGAGGTATCTTTTACATCAGAGGCCTTTTCACCGAAGATCGCTCGCAACAGCTTTTCTTCTGGCGTGAGCTGAGTTTCGCCTTTGGGCGTCACCTTACCAACCAGAATGTCACCGGGCTCAACTTCGGCACCGATATAGACGATACCGGACTCATCGAGTTTGGACAGCGCGCTTTCACCCACATTCGGGATATCCGCTGAAATTTCTTCAGAGCCCAGCTTTGTATCGCGAGCGATACAAGTTAGCTCTTGGATGTGGATCGAGGTGAATCGATCCTCCTTAACAACCCGCTCTGACACCAAAATTGAGTCTTCGAAGTTGTAACCATTCCAAGGCATGAACGCAATACGCATATTTTGGCCAAGCGCCAGTTCACCCATGTCAACTGAAGGACCATCCGCTAGGATATCCCCTCGAGCCACTACATCGCCTTTATTTACGATCGCGCGCTGATTAATGCAGGTATTCTGGTTTGACCGCGTGTACTTCACCAAGTTGTAAATATCTACCGGCGCAGCATTACCTTCACTTTCATCGTCGCTTACGCGGACCACAATACGCCCTGCGTCAACCGAGTCCACAATGCCAGCACGCTTCGCCACGATACAAACACCCGAATCGCGGGCTACGTAACGCTCCATGCCGGTGCCTACGAGCGGCTTATCACTGACCAAGGTAGGAACGGCTTGACGCTGCATGTTTGAACCCATCAAAGCGCGGTTCGCATCGTCGTGTTCTAGGAATGGAATCAAAGCCGCAGCGATAGACACAACCTGCTTTGGCGATACATCCATATAGTCGATACGATCTGGCGGCATGACCGTAAATTCGTTCATGTGCCGCACAGCAACCAAATCATCATTAAAACGACCATCGGCATCGACCGATGCAGACGCCTGTGCAATCACGTGCTCTGCCTCGTTAATCGCAGAGAGATATTCAATGGTATCCGTCACCTGACCGTCAACAACGCGACGGTAAGGCGATTCCAAGAAGCCATATTCATTCGTACGGGCGTAGGTAGCCAGAGAGTTGATCAAGCCAATGTTCGGTCCTTCCGGAGTCTCAATCGGGCATACACGGCCGTAGTGCGTTGGGTGTACGTCGCGGACTTCAAATCCTGCGCGTTCACGAGTCAAACCACCTGGGCCCAAGGCTGAGACACGACGCTTGTGTGTAACCTCTGACAGTGGGTTGTTTTGATCCATAAACTGAGACAACTGGCTCGAACCAAAAAACTCTTTCACGGCTGCTGACACAGGCTTCGCGTTAATCAAATCCTGCGGCATCAAGCCTTCGCTTTCCGCCATGGACAAGCGCTCTTTCACCGCTCGTTCCACGCGCACCAATCCAACGCGGAATTGGTTCTCAGCCATTTCACCAACAGATCGTACACGACGGTTTCCTAGGTGATCGATATCATCGACGACACCTTTACCGTTACGGATAGACACCAACATTTTGAGCACATCAACAATGTCTTCACGATCCAATACGCCTGAACCCGTGACTTCCTCGCGTCCAAGACGACGATTAAACTTCATGCGGCCAACGGTCGACAAATCATAGCGATCGGGCGAGAAGAATAGATTCTGAAACAAGTTTTCCGCCGACTCTTTGGTTGGCGGCTCGCCCGGGCGCATCATGCGGTAGATCTCGACCAGCGCTTCAAGCTCATTGCGCGTCGCGTCCTGACGCAAGGTGTCGCTCAAGAAAGGACCGCAATCCAGATCGTTGGTGTAAATAGTTTCGATCTTCGTTGCACCCGCATCGAGCATCGTCTTTAAGATGTCGGGCGTCAATTCGGTGTTGCATTCAACCAGTACTTCACCGGTCTTCTCGTCAACAAAGTTTTTAGCAAGCGAACGACCGAATAGGTACTCCGCTGGAATTTCCAACTCCTTCATATCGGCTTTTTCGAGCTCTCTGATGTGACGCGCGGTAATACGACGCCCTTGCTCTACAATGACCTTCTTGCCGATTTTGATATCGAAACTGGCCACGTCACCGCGAAGTCGCTCGGGTATAAGCGCCATGGTAAAGGTGTTCGCGTTGTTCAATTGGAACTCGTTCACATCGAAGAACATGTCTAAGATTTCTTCTGAGCTGTAGCCCAGCGCACGAAGAAGTACCGTCGCGGGCAACTTGCGTCGTCGATCAATGCGCACGAACAGTTGATCCTTTGGATCAAACTCAAAGTCCAGCCATGAACCACGATAAGGAATAATTCTAGCCGAGTAGAGCAGCTTACCAGACGAGTGCGTTTTACCTTTGTCATGGTCAAAGAAGACGCCTGGTGAACGGTGTAACTGGGAGACAATAACGCGCTCCGTACCGTTAATAACGAAGGTACCATTTTCAGTCATAAGGGGTATTTCACCCATGTAGACGTCCTGCTCTTTGATGTCTTTGATTGCTTTGCTTGAAGAGTCTTTATCGTAAATAATCAAACGAACTTTGACGCGAAGAGCACACGCGTACGTGACCCCGCGGAGCTGACATTCGCTTACGTCGAAAGTAGGTTGCCCCAACTGGTAATCAACATACTCCAGTGCCGCGTTGCCACTGTAGCTCGCAATCGGAAATACCGATTGAAAGGCAGCGTGAAGACCGTAGTCACCACGCTGATCAAGGGGCACACCCTGTTGCGTAAATTTTCTATAGGAATCCAACTGAATTGCCAACAGATATGGGATATCCATAACGTTTAGCAATGATCCAAACTCTTTCCGAATACGCTTCTTCTCAGTATAGGAGTAAGCCATCAGTACTCTCCAGCCTCTTTGCAACTGCGTCCGATTTCTCGGCACGCCACCACCTTCTCAGGCGCTCTGGCACACGCAAACGCGGCACCCACAAATTCTTCCTGTTATAAGCAGGAAAAGGCCGGTAAGCGAAATCGCTTACCAGCCCATTCTGAACCCATGCAAAACAACGGGCCCATTGCAAACTTACTTGAGCTCGACAGTGCCGCCAGCTTCTTCGATTTGCTTTTTGATGTCTTCGGCTTCTTCTTTTGAAGCGCCTTCTTTGATCGGAGCAGGTGCGCCGTCAACCAGACCCTTCGCTTCTTTCAAGCCCAAGCCAGTGATCGCACGTACTACTTTGATCACATTCACTTTCTTCTCGCCGCCTGAGGCCAAGATAACATCGAACTCAGTTTGCTCAGCTGCTGCCGCGCCGCCAGCGTCGCCACCCGCTGCTGCCGGAGCTACCGCTACCGCAGCCGCTGCCGTTACGCCGAATTTTTCTTCCATTGCTGAGATCAACTCAACAACATCCATTACCGACATTGCGGCAATTGCATCTAGGATTTCGTCTTTAGATAAAGCCATTTTATGCTCCTAATTCACTTAAGGGTTGCAAGCGGAAATTTACGCCGCTTCTTTCTGATCTTTCACTGCTGCTAAGGTGCGCACCAGTTTTCCAGGCACTTGGTTCATGGTCTGTGCCAACTTCGTTACCGGCGCCTTCATCACGCTCATCAACATTGATAGAGCCTGTTCGCGCGTCGGAAGCTTAGCCAACACATCCAATTGATCTGCACCCAGCAACTGACCGCTAACCGCCAACGCTTTGACTTCGAATTTTGCATTATCTTTCGCAAAATCCTTGAACAAACGGGCCGCCGCACCCGGATCTTCCATCGAAAATCCGAATAAAGAAGGTCCAACCAAAGAGTTGTTTACACACTCAAAGTCCGTTCCTTCCAGAGCTCGCTTAGCTAACGTATTCCGCACAACGCGGAGTGTTACGCCATTTTCACGAGCTTGGCTGCGCAGGTTCGTCATCGCATCCACTGTGACACCGCGGGCATCCGCGATAACAAGTGAAAGTGCGCTGGTGGCCGTCTCGGTAACTTCAGCTACGATCGCTTTTTTGTCTTCGAGTCTAATTGCCACTGGTTTTCTCCTGGCTTACATAAAATGTTGTGCTCACGCACAACGCCTGTTTGGTGAAAACTTCACCATCTGCGTAGGCGAAATTCCTTTCTTTAAACCGCCAAATGCTCGGCACCTACGGTCTTTGATGGCCTTCAGTGAGCAGCATTACCGACTTGCCAACTGTATCTAAAGACCTCAAAGTTGACGGGCTTAACCCGCCGCGCCTCATCCTTGAGGCTCTAAGCGGCAAGCCGCTTAGAATTCCAATGCGCTATGATCGACGGTAACACCCGGACCCATCGTGGTCGAAAGTGTCACCTTCTTCATGTAAACACCCTTGGCTGAAGAAGGCTTAGCTTTCTTCAAATCCGCGAGAACGGCTTGCAAGTTGCCACGAATGGCGTCTACGTCGAAGCTGATCTTGCCAATACCGCCATGAATAATACCGTTCTTATCCGTTCGGTAACGCATTTGGCCGGCCTTTGCGTTGTTGACCGCAGTGACAACGTCTGGCGTTACCGTACCGGTCTTAGGATTAGGCATCAGGCCACGAGGACCCAAAATTTGACCCAACTGGCCAACCACGCGCATCGCGTCTGGAGAGGCTACAACAACATCGAAATCCATCATGCCGCCTTTAATTTGATCGGCAAGATCTTCCATTCCAACGAAGTCGGCGCCCGCCTCCTTCGCTTTCTCGGCCGCGTCACCTTGGGTAAATACCGCCACTCGAACAAAGCTACCGGTGCCATGCGGCAAGGTAGTAGCACCGCGAACGGCTTGATCAGATTTTCGCGCGTCCACACCTAAGTTCACAGCCACTTCAACCGACTCAACAAACTTCACGGTGGAACACTCTTTCAAAAGCGCAACGGCTTCTTCAAGCGAATAGACTTTGTCCGCATCAATCTTTTCGCGAATCATTTTTTGACGCTTAGATAACTTTGCCATCGCTTACGCCTCCTCTACTTCGATGCCAGCCGAGCGCGCGCTACCAGCAATCGTTCTAACCGCTGCATCCATATCGGCCGCAGTCAAATCAGGCCACTTTTGCGTAGCCACTTCTTCGAGCTGCGCACGAGTCGCTTTACCCACCTTGTGTGTGTTCGGAGTAGCAGAACCCTTGGGGATACCAATGGCTTTGCGCAACAAAACAGCCGCAGGTGGCGTCTTTTTAATAAACGTAAACGACCGATCACTGTAAACCGTGATGACAACAGGAATAGGAAGCCCTGGCTCCATACCCTGCGTCTCAGCGTTGAACGCTTTACAGAATTCCATGATGTTCACACCGTGCTGACCCAGCGCAGGGCCGACCGGCGGACTCGGGTTAGCCTGTCCAGCCGCAACCTGCAGCTTGATGTAGGCTTGTACTTTCTTCGCCATAGTTACTCTCCTGGGTACAAACGCTCACAATACGGTCGAGCTCCCCACTATTTGATGCGGCGAACCGCGTTTGGCGCTTCCGCGCCCCTCTTCTCAGGTCTTTTCGACCTGACTGAATTCGAGCTCAACTGGCGTGGATCTTCCGAAGATCAACACAGCCACATTCAAGCGACTCTTCTCATAGTTCACTTCTTCAACGACACCATTAAAGTCATTGAAAGGCCCATCAACCACGCGAACCATCTCACCCGGCTCAAACAAGGTTTTAGGCCGCGGCTTCTCAGTACCATCCTCAACGCGCCGCAAAATTGCCTGTGCTTCAGCATCGGTAATCGGCGCTGGCGCATCCGCTTTTCCGCCAATAAAACCCATGACCCGCGGCGTTTCTTTCACAAGATGCCAAGTATCGTCGTCTAATTCCATCTGCACTAGAACGTAACCTGGAAAGAACTTTCTTTCGCTTTTACGCTTTTGCCCATTTTTCATTTCGACAACTTCTTCCGTAGGAACAAGCACGTCGCCAAAGCGATCCTCCATGCCGTGCAGGTCGATACGCTCCTTTAGAGCCGTCGCAACCTTCTTCTCGTACCCAGAGTAAGCATGAACAACATACCAACGCTTAGACATGGTTAATTCCTCGTTTATTTAGCCGATGACCAGGGAAACTAACCACCCCAGAAATGAGTCTAGCCCCCACAGAATAAGAGCCACGACCAATACGAACGCGACCACAATCAGAGTGGTTTGCACCGTCTCCTGACGCGTTGGCCATACGACCTTTCGAATCTCTGTACGCGCGCCTTTGATTAAAGACCACGCGCTGTGACCTTTCTCTGTTTTGATCGCAATCGCTAGAGCCACTGCAGCCAAAACCAACAAAGCCACCACGCGGTAGAGTAGCGATTCGCCACTAAACACGCTGTTGCCGTAGACGCCGGCCGCCACAATCAAAGCGACCAACAACCACTTAAGGCCGTCGTACTTTGCTGCTACATTCTCTGAACTCATGCTAAACCTACTGTAACTTGCCACTGCCATTATTAATGGCAGGCCAGGAGGGAATCGAACCCCCAACCTGCGGTTTTGGAGACCGCCGCTCTGCCAATTGAGCTACTGGCCTAACATTTTTTGCGTCGCCTAAAAATCAGACGACAAGGCCGAACTGCTTCAGATCAAGTAGTTCGGCCTCATTAACCGGAGCGATTCCGGCATTTACTTACTCGATGATTTTGGCTACGACGCCCGCACCAACGGTACGGCCACCTTCGCGAATCGCGAAGCGCAAACCGTCTT
>Ga0181558_10004093_pt1 | contig 13115 bp, 5 predicted proteins | sample 011ome_22_FD_133754 | JGI IMG/M metagenome (GOLD analysis project Ga0181558, IMG submission 133754) | Coastal salt marsh microbial communities from the Groves Creek Marsh, Skidaway Island, Georgia - 011507BT metaG (megahit assembly) | ecosystem: Environmental > Aquatic > Marine > Intertidal zone... | reverse complement strand
GAGGAGGAGGAGGAGGAGGAGGATGCCGACCATGCCGACCGGAGACGTTCGGCGCCCGCGTCGGCGTCCGATTCCGACGAGACGGACGGCGCGCGCGACTTCGTGGATCCTCTCCGGCGTCTGTGTCTGCCCCCCGCCGGATACTCCAACTCCGGGAACACGTGCTTCGCCGCGTCCGCGCTGCAGTGCCTGTACCACACGCGCGCGCTCACCGCGCACTTCGCCGATCCGGAGCATCCGTCGCACGAGTGTCGCGGCGACACTCGCGGCGACGGCGGATCGAGACTTACTTCGAACGCGCGGCGGTTCTGCGTGACGTGCGAGTACCGCGATTTGGTGCGGCGGTCGCTCGCGGCGAAACCGAGGGGTCGGGAGCCGATCGGCGCGCTGACGAACTCGATCGGAAAGATCGCGAGGCACTTCGTTCGCGGCCGGCAGGAGGACTCGCACGAGTACATCCGTTCGTTGCTGGACGCGATGCACGTGGGGTACCTCAAGGAACACGCGGGGGAGGACGCCGAGAAGGCGCTGGATCCCCGGACGCAGGAGACGACGCTCGTGTACCACATCTTCGGGGGGTACACGTGCGGGCGCGTGGTGTGCGGCTCGTGCGGCCACGAGAGCCGCACGTACCAGAGCGCGCTGGACTTCCCGATCGAGGTGGCCGCCGGAAGAGGCCAGGCGGTGTCCTCGTTGGCGGCGGCGATGCGGCGCAACTTCGTGGACACCGAGACGCTGGACGGCGCCAACAAGTACAAGTGCGGCGGGTGCCGCGCGTACGTCAAGGCAGAGCGCGGGAGCAAGATCCACGTCTCGCCCAACACGCTCGTGGTGCCCGTGAAGCGGTACCAGCTCGGCCGGGCGGGGAAGATCACCAAGTTCGTCGAGTACCCCGCGACGCTGGACCTCTCGCCGTACATGTCGGACGACGCGCCGTACGAGGGCGCGCCGGGATCCGACGCGTCCGCGCCCGTGTACGACCTGTACGGGGTCCTCGTGCACCTGGACTTCATGGGGAGCGCGCACTCCGGGCACTACGTCGCGTTCGTGCGTTTGGCGAACGGCACGTGGTGCAAGTGCGACGACGGGAACGTGGAGAAAACCACTTTGAAGACGGCGCTGGCGCAGAAGGCGTACCTGCTCTTCTACGAGCGCCGAGCGCCGCGCGCCGCGCCGCCCGCGCGCACGAGGGCGCAGCAGGCGCGCGTGGAAACGCTAAAGGCGGCGGAGGCGGCGCGCGCGGAACGCGTGGCGACGCGGAGGCGCCACCTCGCTCGCCACTCAGTGTATGGCGAGACCGTGTCGTCTCGAGACGCGAATGGGACGCGGACACCTTCACGACGTGAACCGCCGGTGAAGGTTCCCGAATACGTCGTGAAGGTGTCCGGCGCGTCTTGGAAGGAGACGTCTTCGAACGTCGCGACGGAGGACGCGACGGAGACTTCCGAGAACGATTCCGCGGAGATCTCGGAGGCTTCCGAGACTTCCGAGGCTTCTGATTCGGACGTGACCGTCTTAGAAAACGTCGCGGCGCTTCACCGTCGCCCCTGGCCCGCGAAAATCACGGTCACCGTGAAGCTTCCCGGCGTGGCGAGCGCGAGCGCGCTGCGCGTGGAGATGACGGACGCGGCGGTTTCGGTGGCGACAAAAAAAAAGACAACGCCAAAAAAAGCGACAGCGCCCGGCGACGCGTACGCTCTGGAGATCGTGTTGCCCTTCCCGGTGGACGACGACGACGCGGGCGTGGTGTTCGACTCGAGGGCGCGCGTATTGACCGTCGTCGCGCCCGTCCGTTTGTACACCGCGGCGCGCGCGCGGGCGCACGCCGCGTTCCTGCGGCGCGCGGCGCGGGAAGAGAAGCGAAAAATAAAAAGCGCCTCGTCCGACGCCGCGTCGTCCGACTCGGATTGGGTCGAGACGGACGGCGAGGCGCGGCAGGGCTCGGACTCGGACTCGGACGAGGCACTCGCGGAGGACATGGGGGCGATGGGGCTCGCCGCGAGCCCGACCAGAGCGCGGGCGCGCGGAGCGAGGGTCGCGTGACGCGCGGGGAACGCGTTTTTGATTTTTTTTATTTTTCAGAGCGATCCTAAGAACTTCGCACTTTCGCGTGCATCGAAAAAGCGCACACGGCGCCTCGACCTGAGTCACAGACCCTGGCATCCGCCGGTTCCGGATAAACCCTGCACCTCGAAAAACCTCATCGGCGGCTCCGCGCGCGCCCGCACACCGAGACGCACAGACGCGACGCGGTTGATTTCCGGGGGGCGCGGCGCGGCGCGAGCTCGTACGGCGTCGTCAGTCTCCGCGTGGCTTCGACGAGGGCGATGGCGACCGCGTCGGTTCGCGCCGCGCCGATGGCGAGCACCGCGGGAAGCATTTCGACGCGACCAGCGGCGGTGCGCGGGGCGATCCGGGCGACGCACACGCGCGCGCTCCCGGGGTTCGGCGCCGCCGTCTCCGGCGCCGCCGTGCGCGACGCGCGCCTCACCGGGGCGCGCGCGCGCGCGCGCCGCGAACGGGGCGTGACGGCCTGCGCTGCTCCCGCCGCGCGCGTCTCCGCTTCGCCGGCGCCTTCGTCGAGCGTCGACGAAGCCTCGCGCGAGGCTTCGTCGCGACGCCGAGGCGCGCGCGTGGTGGCGCGCGGCTCGCTGCGCCCGCGCGGCATGACGGACGAGCAGTGGGCCGCGGAGCAGCGCCAGTCCAACCCGAACTACCGCCAGTTCACGCAGCGCGCGAAGGAGCGCATCCGCGAGCGCGGCCCGATGCTGGGCGACTTGGTGCGTAAGGAGGATCGCCTGCGCGATCCCGGGCAGGGCAAGCCGCCGCGCGCCAGCGTGAACCTGGAGATGATGGGCAAGCACCCCGACTCCGAGGAGCCGCGGTGGGACGCGATGACGCAGATGCGTTTATCCGTGTTCCAGAAGCACATGCGCGACGGGAACGTGAAGACGTTCCAGGTGTGGGACCCGCCGCGGCGCGCCGAGAAGTGGCCCCCCGCGTTTTTCCGCGACCCCCTCCGCGCGCGGCGGTACGCGGTGCGCGTGCGGGGCGACGACACGGCGTACTGGGTGGACGGCGTGAACGAGGAGCTGGACCGCGCGGTGCTGTCGTACGCGGACAGCACCGCGTCGTGGTACACGCACCACCAGAAGCCTGAGTCCACGAAGTTCAACTCGTGGCAGTACCTGGGAAGCGCGTTCGGCGGGTTCGCGTTTCTCGTCGGCTCCATCTACCTGGGCATCAAGCGCAAGCACAGCATTCCCACGGACGCGATCCAGGCGATGGAGTTCGCGCAAAGCCGCGCGGACGCGCGCAAAGACGCGCAGGTGGACGTCACGCTGGAGGACGTGGGGGGGCTGGAGAACATCGTGGAGGACCTGAACGAGGTGATCGCGTTTTTAAAAGAACCCGAAAAGTTCGCGCGGCTGGGCGCTAAACCGCCCAAAGGGCTTCTGATGGAGGGCGGCCCGGGCGTGGGCAAGACGCTCATCGCCAAGGCGATCGCGGGCGAGGCGAACGTGCCGTTTTACTCTATGTCCGGGTCGGAGTTCGTGGAGATCATCGTCGGCGTCGGCGCGGCGCGCGTGCGCGACCTGTTTAAAAGAGCCAGGCTCAACGCGCCGTGTCTGATTTTCGTGGACGAGATTGACGCGCTCGGCACGAAGCGCGCGGCGGCGGGGACGCGCGGCACGGAGGAGCACGAGCAGACGCTGAACCAGCTTTTGACGGAGATGGACGGGTTCACGCCGGACACGGGTGTGGTGTTCGTGGGGGCGACGAACCGCGCCGACCTTCTGGACCCGGCGTTGATGCGCCCCGGGCGGTTCGACCGCAAAGTCACCGTCCCCGCGCCCGGCATCGACGCGCGCGCTAAGATTCTGCAGATCCACCTCGCGAAGCGAAACGTGGACCCGGAAATCGACACCCTGCAGTTCGCGAAGAACCTGCCCGGGTTGTCCGGCGCCGAGCTGGCGAACATCTGCAACGAGGCGGCCGCCGTGTCCGTGCGCCGCGGCGGCGAGATGATCGAATCACAGGACGTGTTAGAGGCGACGGACAGAGTGACGAACGGTTTGCGGCACCCCAGCGTCGATAAGACGAACGCGACGGTGCACCGCTTGACTCGGCACGAGCTCGGCCACGCCATCGTGGCGTCTGTTTTACAGCGCCAAAACGGACTCATCGAGCCGGTGGAACGCGTCTCCATCATCCCGAGGGGACGCGACCCGACGCAAACCACCTACAACCGCAAGCGGGACGAGGATTACCTCTTCCCGACGCGCGCGCGTTTGCTGGAGCGCGTGGAGGTGCTTCTCGCGGGGCGCGCCGCGGAGGAGGTGTACTTCGGCGACGACGCGACGAGCTACGGGTCGGAGGACGTGCGCGACGCCAACGACTTGACGCGAAACGTCGTGGTGAACTACGCGCTTGGGCAACCCGACTTGGTCACGACGTACACGTACGACCCCGACACGTTGTTCACGCCCGAGCGTCACTTGGCGTCGCGCAAGTCGAGCGTCGCGTCGACGGGCGAGATGAACCGGCACGAGTGGAACCGCAAGATCCACGGGTACGGCCGGGCCGCCGATTACGACCACTACCAGTACGCCGAGCGCAAGATTTTGCAAATCGTCAACGAAGCGATGGCCAACGCGCGAGCCGTGATTGAGGCGCACGCCGCGGCGTTCGACGCGGCGTACGAGGAACTTCTGGAAAACGACACGCTTTCCGGCGCGCGTTTGTGCGAGATTCTCGATGCGCACCCGCCGAAACCAGGGTCGTTCCCTACGAAAGGGCCGGACACGCCGTGCAAAGCGCTCACCTCCGAGGACGAGGAGCTTCGCGAAGGCACGCGCGTCATCGCCGATCCGCGGCTCAAGACGAAACACGCGGTTGAAAAGTACTACCCGCAGGTTTCGCTCGAGGTTCCCAACCACCGCGACCGTTTGGAGGGGCGCCCCTACGGCAAGGACCGCGCGGACGTCGAGCTCGTGGACTACATGCCCGAACTCAAGAAGCCCCCGCACGAACGGTTCCGCGAGATCCCCGAGGAGCCGTGGTCGGTGATCGCGATGCGCGAGAACCTCGCCGAGGACCCCGACTGGCTTAAGAAGGAGTTCAAGCGCTTCACGAAGGCGGCGGATGACGAGCGGCTCGCGGAGTTACGAGACGAGCTCATTCCCGCGCTGGAGGCGAAGACCGCGGGCGCACGGTTCGCGGGGATGCCCTCCGAGACGGACGTGGCGCAGGGCGCGGTGCGGCTCGACACCGACACCGACGCGAAGGCGGATGCGAAAAAGCCGAAGAAAAACAAAAAAGGCGCCGTCTTTCAGCGCGACGGCGCGCACCAAAAACCCGGCGCCGACGGGTTGACCGCCGCGGAGCGCCGAAAACTCGCGTCGTACCGCGCGGAGATGGAGGCGATTTCCGCGAGATGGTCCGACCCGACGAACGAGTGGGAACCCGACCCGAAGGACGCGGATTTGCCGCCGCTGTGGCGGAACAACCTGCAGAAGAGCGACGAGGAGCTCAGCATGCGGTTCAAACTCGGCCCGGACGAAGGCACCGAAACGTACGAGCTGTTCCAGGAGATCAAAGCCGGGTTCGAGGCGGGCGGGTACGTGCGTTGCTGGAACGGGAAGTACTACAAGAAGGAGGAGTGCGTCGTCACCGAGCGCGGGACATGGTGCCGGGAAAAAGACCTGCGCAAGGAGGCGTCCTGGGCGCGGAAGAGCCGCTTCAGGCCCAAGGAGACGTGGATCGGGTACCACCGGATGTAAAACGCAAAAAAACGTCTTCGTCATGTCACACCATGGTCCAGTCGCACTGTGGCGTTTTCTGTCACGCACGACTCTCGTTCTTTTATCCACATGCGAGATCGAGGCCCGTGTGCGTCACTCCCCGCCGCGCCGTCACGCGTCGATCATGTCCTCGCTCGCGTCCTCGCGCGCGCTCGCGCCCACGCGCGCGGCCTCGCGACGCTCCGCGCGCGGTCCCGCGCGTCGCGCCGGCGCGGTGTTCGCGGTCCGCGCCGAGCGCTCGTCCCGCGATGCGGTGGATGCGGTGCCAGCTCAGCTTCACGACGCGCGGTCGCGATGCGCCGCGTTCGCCGCGGCGGTGTTGGTCGCGAGCGCCGGCGCGCCCGCGCCGGCGCTCGCGGGCGCGCCGAAAGAAAAGCCTCCCGCCGCGTACGTCGCCGAGCTCGTTCCCACGCCGGGCCACGCGCAGGTCTCCGGCTCGATCCGCTTCGAGGCGGCTCTGAACAAATCTGGCCAGGAGGTTGTCTTCGTGTCTCCCTCCGTGAACGGGCTCGCGCCGGGCCCGCACGGGCTCAACGTGCACGACGTCGCCGGCGACGGCTCCGTGGGCGCGTCGTTCAACCCCGACGGGCGCCCGCACGGCTCGCCGAGCTCGATCAAGAAGTTCGGCGCGAGCGCGTGCCACTTCGTGGGCGAGGGGTGCCAGTGGAACAGGCACGCCGGCGACCTCGGCAACCTCGTCGCCGACGCCGACGGGAACGCGCAGGGCGTCGAAAAGAAGTTCAAGGACCTGTACGTCTCGCTCAACCCGAAAAAGCCGGAGTGCGTCGCCGGGAAAGCTGTGGTGGTGCGCGCGCGCGCGGACGACTTCAAGACGGAGGCGGACGACGGGGACGCCGGCGAGATCGTCGCCGTCGGGGTGATAAAAGCCGCCGCCGCCGCGTAATAAAGAAACGCTAATAAAGAAACGCTACGGTACATAGCTACCTTCGTAAATACTCACGACTCCTCCTTACTCAGCGCCTCCTTAACAAACTCGGCGGCACGCCTCGGGTCGGCGCGCCCCTCGGTGCGCCGCATGACCTCCCCGACGAACGCGCCCAGCAGCCGCGTCTTGCCGCCGCGAAACAGCGCGGCTTCGGTTTGTTTTTCACCGACGACGGCGACGCACAGGGCTCGCAGAGCGACATCGTCGTCGTCGCGGTCAAGAAGCGGATGCGCGGAGGTACCCCGCTCGTCCTCGCTTCCTTCGGCTCGCGCGTTGTCCTCCGTCCCGCCGCGCGAGCCTCGCGCGTCGAATCCCTCCCCGAACAGCGACGCGAGCGTCTGTCGCGCCGTCGGCCACTGAGCCGTCGACGACCGCTCGCGCGATTCGAGGGGCTCGAGAGGCTCCGCGACGAGCATCGCCGCGGTCGCCGCCTTGGCCATGCGCGCCGTACACTTCCCCGCCGCCGCCAGACCCAGGAGCTCGCCGATCGCCTCCGGGCGCGCGCCCCCGGGCAAGTCCGCGAGCGGCGCGGCGGGTCGGCGCGCGAGTTTGGCGCGCTTCACCGCGCCCACGAGTTCGCCCGTCACCCAGTGCGCGACGGTGCGCGGGAGACGGCGCGAGGCGTCAAACGAAGACGACGAGTCGCTCTCAATCTCGGCGCGCGCCGCGCGAAGCGCGCGCTCGTACGCGTCCAAAGTCGTCGGGTGCGCGACGAGCGCGTCCGCCAGCGCGGGCGATACACCGTGCGCGCCCTCCGGGTCGACCAGCCTTCTCCAGGCGGCGTCCGGGAGCTCCATCGGGACGCCGCGGGTCATCTCCGCGATTTCCTTTTCCGTGAGCGTCACCGCCGGTACGTCCGGCTCGGGCGCGAACCGGTAATCCGCGATCGCTTCCTTGCCGCGAAGCGCGCGCGTCGTCCCGGTGGCGGCGTCGAAGCCGCGCGTCTCCCTGCGCACGGCGCCGCCGCGCTCGAGAATGGAGATCTGCCGCGCCGCCTCGTGGCGCACGGCGCGACGCACGGAGCGCGTCGAGTTCAGGTTCTTGATCTCGCACCGCTCGCCGAAGACGGACTCGTCGCGGGTTTCGCTCCGCCGCCGCACGGAGACGTTGACGTCGGCGCGAAGGGACCCGTCCTCCATGTTCGCGTCGGAAATCTCCAGGAAACGCGCCGCACGTTGGAACGCCTCCACCGCCGCCGCTGCCTCCTCCGCCGAGCGCAAATCGGGGCGCGTCACGATCTCAACCAAAGCACACCCCGCGCGGTTGTAGTCCACCAACCACTCGGTCGTCTCGCCCTCGTCGTTTTCCTCGTCGCTTTCCTTCCCGTCGCGGGTCACGCGCGTCGCGCTCTTGCCCGTGTCCGTCTCGAGCTGAAGCCGCTCGACGCGGAGGAGGACGCGGGACCGCGTCTCGTTTTTTTTCGTCTCGTCGTTCGTCGTCTTGGACGAACGCACGAAGACGTCGAGCGCGCCGCCGAGAACGACGGGTTCGCGCCGTTGCGTGATCTGGTACCCGTGCGGCTGGTCCGCGTAGTGGTAGTGCTTCCGGTCGAAGCTGGTTCGTCGCGCGACGACGCCGCCGAGCGCCACCCCGAGCCGCGCGGCGAGCGCGAGCGCGCGCCGATTCAAAGACGGAAGCGCCCCGGGCCACGCCGCGTCGAACGCGGCGACGGCGACGTTGGGCGTCGTCTCGCCGACGCGCCTCGGCGCCGCGGAGAAGAGCTTGGTGGCCGTGCCCAGCTGCACGTGGAGCTCCAGGCCGACGACGGTCTCCCAGCGGTCGTTCTCCGCTGAGGCGAGGTCGTCCTCCGCGACGCGCGCACGCGCCGCGGTCGACAGGCGCCCGCCGACGCGCCCGGGCGGGCGCGCGCGGTCGGGCGCCGCGACCCAGCGCCGGATCGACCGGGGAAACGCGGCGGTGGCGCGCGCGTCGGTCATCGACGCGCCGACCGCCTCGGGGACGCGTCGCGTCGGAACGCGTCGCGCGGGCCGGAACGTGCCGGGGGCGGCATCGGCCGCGGACGCGCTCGCGTGCCGGAGCACGCTCGCCGCCGCGCGCCACCCGCGGCGCGACATGCCCTCTGGGTTGACATCCCTCGAGGCCTCGGAAAACAAGACAGGCCCAAAGCCTGCAGTCGCAGATCGCGATTCTGTCGAACATGACACATGAGAGTCACCACTGAGAAGAACGTGCCAGTTGTCAGCTCTCGCAACCGTTTTTAAAAAAACAGGTGTTGTGGTTTTTTTTGAATTCCCGAGAGAAGTGCGCGTCCTCGACGCGGCCGTTGCCACACGCGCGCGCACACGCACGCTCACGAACACGCACACCACTCCGATGGTGCTCCCCGTCGCCCTCGGCGGCGCGATCCTCGCCCCGGGCGCGCGTCGCGCGCCCGAACACGGCGGCCTCGCCCGCGGCGCGCGACGCGTGCCCGTTGTTTCCCGGCGCATGCCCCGCCGCGTCGCGGTCCGCGCGGCCGCGGAGACGCCGGGACCCGCGGAGACGGACGAGCAGCGCGAAGCGCGCATCGGCGACGAGGCCGTGCACCTCGTGGAGTACCGCCTGAAGAAGGTGCTCCCCGCGGGCATGCTCGAGTCCATCGTCATCCCCCCCAAGCTCACCGAGATTCGCTCGTTCGTGCGCTGGGAGGAGGCGGGCAAGCCCGAGAACACCAGCCGCGAGTGGCAGGTGCGCGAGTACCAGGCGGCGCTCGTGGACCTGAAGCTCGAGATGCTCGCCGGGGGCAACCTGAACGACATCCGGCGCCGATACAGCCTCGACACCGAGTTCGGGGAGGACGCGCCCGTGCACACGCCCACGGTCCCCGAGCTGCAGCTGCTCAAGATCGCCGCGGACATCGTCAAGGAGCGGGAGTACTACGACCCCGCCAAGATCGCCGCCATCGAAGACGCGGAGACGAAGGCGTCGCAGGAGCGCATCGAGAAGGCGACCGAGAAGGCGAAGATCGACGAGGCGAAGACCGCCCCGGAGGCGGTCACGGAAGACCTCGAGGCGGTCCAAGCTCTGGAGCTGGCGTTTGAGACGGATGTCAAAGACATCGGCGCCGCCGACGCCGCCGCCGCCGTCGAGGAGGCGGATGACCTGCACGCGCGCATCGCTGCCGCCGCGGAGGTGATGGTGGAGAAGACCGCCGAGGCGGCGGCACGCGGCGCGGACGCCGAGGCGGCCAAGGCGCTCGAGCTCGCATCCCTGGGCGACGACGCGACGCTCGGCCTCGGCGCCTTTGGCGACGACGAGATCGCCGTGCTCAAGGCGCGCCTGCAGCAGGAAGCAGAGATCGCGCGAGACAAGGCGCGCGTCAAGGCGGAAGCCGCCAAGCGCGTCAAGCTGCAGATGGAGGCGCTCGCCGCGAAGGCCAAGAAGGCCAAGGCGGATGTCAAGGCGGAGGCTGAAGCCCCCGCCGCGGCGCCGGCCGCCGCGAAGGCGCCCGAGGCTCCCGCGCCGTCGCCCGCGCAGAAGAAGCAACGCGAGCTCGCCAAGGCGAAGGCGGCGGCGGAGGCGCAGCTTGCGGCGGCGCGCGCGGAGATGGACGCGGCCAAGGCGGCGCTCGAGTCGAGCGCGGCGCGGAAGGCGACAGTTGTGGCCGCGCCAGCCTCCAAGGAAGCGCCCGTCGCGGCGAAGAAGGATGTCGTGCCCGAGCCCGCGTTCCCCCCGCCCCCCGTGGCGTCGCCCGCCGAGGCGGCGCCCGTCGCCGCGAAGGCGCCGGCGGCGCCGGCGGCGAAGGCGCCCGCGCCCCCCCCCACGGCGAACGCCGCGGCGGCGTACGGCGTGACGCGATCGGCGACGGAGGTGGAGGCGAAGGCTGCCGCGAAGCGTCTGGCGGCGGCGAAGGATGCCGAGCGCGCGAAGACGGCGGCGCTCGAGCTCCGCCGCGAGCGCGCCGCCGCCGAGAAGCGCGCCGCCGAGGCGGAGGTTCTGGCGGCGAAGGATGCGAAACGCGCGGCTTCCGCCTCCGCGTCCGCCGTGGCGGCCGCCGTGGACGACCGCGTGAAGGCACTGGAGACGCTTCACGCGAAGCACGTCGAGACGCTGCTCTCCGAGCACGAGCAGGCTCTGGCGGCGGCGCGCGCCGCCGCCGCGGCCGAGCTCTCGGCTGAGCTCGCCGACTCGGCGTCCTCTTCCGAGCGCCTGCTCCGCTCGAAGCTGGGCGAAGCCGTGACCGCGCTCGAGGTTTCCAACGAGCAATGCAAGTCGCTCAAGGCGAAGCTCAAACGCGGGCGCGAGGAGCTGGAGAAGGTGAAGACCATCACCGCGAAGGCGGCGGAGGTGCTCGAGAGCCGCTCGGCGGACCAGAAGCTGATCAAGTCGCTCAAGCGCGAGCTGGACGTCGCCGTCGAGCTGGAAGCCGCCGCCGAGGCGCGCGCCGCCGCCGCCGAGAAGAGCGCCTCCGCGCTCAAGAAGCAGGTGGAGACGCCGCTCGGCGCGAAGCCCGCGTCGGAGCGCATCGCCGAGCTCGAGTCCGACTTGCGCGAGGCGAACGAGATTCTCGCCGAGTTCAAGCAGAGCTGGGAAGCCGACCGCAAGGTGATCGCGCTGCTGTCGCAGATGAAGGATGCCGAGGAGGCCAAGGACGCCGCCGACGCCGCGCGGCTCGCCGACGCCGCGGCGAAAGCGAAGGACGACAGCAACCTGAAGTCCGCGGGCCTGTGGGGGCTCGCCAAGAAGTACGGCAAGAAGACGCTGGAGATTTCTTCCGAACTGTGGTTCGGAGAGGGCAAGGATGCCGACGCCGCGGACGTCGCGCTGCGCGCCTCCGCCGCCAAGCGCAACAACACGCTCGCCGCCAAAAAGGCGGCTGACGAGGAGGAGGACGCGTACGCGCGCGTGGGCGGCTCCGCCACCGTCGCGCGCCTGCGCGCCAAGGCGGGCGCCGCGGGGAGCGACACCAAGACGCGCGTGCGCCAGATGAGCTGGCTCGCCGCCGCGGACACCGCCGCGGAGGCTGCCGCCGCGGAGACCGCCGCCGAAGCGGAGAAGAAGGCGCCGAAGGAGACGGCGGCGAAGAAGACGCCGAAGGACGCTTCCGAGCCCGCCGAACGCGTCGCGGCGAAGGCGGCGAAGAAGACGGCTGAGGTCGTGCCCGAGGCTTCTTCGGCCCCCGCGGCGGCGCCCGTCGTCGCGGAGACGCAGAAGAACAACGCCGTGCCCCTGACGAAGGTTGCCGCGCCCGCCGCGCCCGCCGCGGAACCGGTGGCGGCGGCGGCGAAGGCCAAGCCCGCGCCGAAGGCGTGGGGCGCTTCGGCGACGGCGACGCCCGCGACGCCGTTCACGCCCTCCATCGTCATCCCGCCCGCCGCGGACGACGACGAAACGCCCAAGAGCTCCGGCTGGAGCTCAGCGCACATGCCTCCCGGGCGCTGAAGGCTTCCCGGGCGTTCTCAAGAAGGAAGGCGTCGAAGACGCGCCGGAGGCGACGGCGACGCGTATTCTAAAAGTACAGTACATATTTTTCAACGCGTGTCGTCTCAAGCGCCCTTCGCGTCCGCGCGAAAAATCAACAGAAGACGCTGGTGAGCGCCTCCTGCGCCGCCCTCTCCCTCCCGAGTCTCCGCAGGTCCACCCCGCACGCCGCGGCGATGTCCGCTTCGCGCTTCGCGCGCGCCGCGGGGTCGCTGGCGGCGTCGTCCCACCCCGCGTGGTGCGCGTGCCTCCCGTGCCCGCCCTCCATCATCTTCCCGGCGCTCATCGGCGCGGGCGCCGCCGACGCCGGCACGGGCACCACCTGCTGCGCGTGCTTCCCGTGCCCGCTCAGGGACCCCGGCGTGTACCCGAACAGGCCGCCGAAGCCCCCGCCCCCACCCCCGTCGGCCACGTTCCGCGCGCTCGCGAGCCCCGCGCCGCCCGGTCCGGGGGTCTCGTCCAGGTCCGAGACGTCGGCGGACATGCGCCGCGGCGCCCAGGGGTCGGCGCCCGCGGCGTTGCTCGGCTCACCGGCGTCCGCGGCGCGCTCGCTCATCCCCGGATCTCGCGCCCCGAGCCGCCGGTCCTCCTCGGCGTTCCGCTGCTGCCGCCGCGCGATGTCCGCGGCGTTCTCGCGGCGGTAGGCCTCGACCTTGGTCTCCGTCGCGCGCGTCTCTACCCCCTCGCACAGGTTGAAGATGATCTCCTCCGTCTCCTCCAGGTAGTCGTTGTATTCCTTGAGCGCGGAAAAGTCGGACTGGCGCTTGTTGTATCTGTGTCGTGTCACGGGAGGGGAAACGAACGCTCGCGCAACAGCGGAGGAGCGTGGCACGAGGTCAGACATCGAGCCGTGCCTGGGTCGAACGACGACGCGGTGTCCATCGACGATCGGTTCCGACGCGCGTCCCACGATCAAAAAGTCCCGAAAAACGTCGAGAGGGGTC
>Ga0181558_10004082_pt1 | contig 13143 bp, 9 predicted proteins | sample 011ome_22_FD_133754 | JGI IMG/M metagenome (GOLD analysis project Ga0181558, IMG submission 133754) | Coastal salt marsh microbial communities from the Groves Creek Marsh, Skidaway Island, Georgia - 011507BT metaG (megahit assembly) | ecosystem: Environmental > Aquatic > Marine > Intertidal zone... | reverse complement strand
ATTCGCGGACGCACTCGTCCAAAGTGTGTTCAATGCCGCACGCGTTTTCAATCGCGCCGAGTTTCGGCCACGTTTCGCGTTCGCCCAGAGTAGCCGTATCGAATAAGTGTTCTCTCGTCGGATTGGATTGAATCATCCTAAGATGTTTCCATCCGTACGCCATGACGACAGTAACGTCGCCTTCCCACGTTTGACCGAACAGTTTCGCGACGTCCAAAACGTCCGCGCCAGGTAAAAACTCGAGAAATTGTTGACATCTGTGTTTCCACTCAGACTCGACAAAATCTGCGATCCACGAAAGCGTGGGATGTAAAGACGCGAACCATCGTTTGATTCGTAAGATTGGCACGATGTGTGGATTCGTTTGACTGACTATGAAGTAGTTCACGTTGAACAGTTGCGACAATGCCTCCATTGGTAAGTCGGCTTGTAAAGATCCGTCGCGCCAGCGCTGCGTTTTACGACCTTTGCCACCTTCGTTCGCGCTCGATTGCCACGGAACAAAAGCACCGTTTCTTGCTTTGGCCAGTAATGGCTGCGGTGGAAACAGAGATGGAAATGCGCACGAGGCAGCGACGGCGGACCAAATGACCAAGTGCGGCGAAGTCAAGTAATTCAACAGTCTCGGCTTTTGACCCGGTCTCGCGTCCGCCGGCGAGACGCAGACGGACAAAATTCTTCCACCAGATCTATCGTACGCCTCTTGAAAAGTCAAATCGCCGTATAAGTCTCGCAAGCACTTCTGAAAGAAATCGATGTTGTGCATGCCTCCAGTTTTCACCAGATGAAACATGGAAGTCAAGAAATCCGTGCCGGAGAAGAAGGTCAAATCGGGCAACGCCGATTCAAAATTTTCGTCGCTAAAGAAATCGTGCAACTCCTCGCTCGTTCGCGTGCACACCACCGCAGCTATTATACTACCAACTGAAGATCCGGCAAGCACTCGAGGTAATAGATTCTTCCTGTTGAGTGCTCGGCACACACCGATGTGAAACGTTCCTAAACTCCCTCCGCCGGAAAGAAGTAAACCGGTTCTTCCAAACACGTGTCTTGTTTCTTGCAAAAACGAAAGTTTTTCAGTCACTGGAATCTGCGAATCGTTCGATATGAGCTTCAAACACGTCTTCACTTCTTTTATGTATTCTCGGACTAACTTTGGTACGCCGCCAACGGGCGCGTGTAATCGCCTCCCGAGGTTGGACATGTTGCCTAAATTCCTCAACAGTTCAGCCCGCAAACCAAACATAATCTCCTCGACGTCCCCCGAGTTTCTTTGTACTCTCAAAACTCTCAACTGCTCCGCAATTAATGCTCGATCGTACTCTCTCGGCGTGAACCCCGTGTATTTTTCCTCCCTTTTGTGTTGCCGTTGCACGACGCACGCGTCGTCGACGACTAAAGAAGAAAACTCGTTCTTCGAATTCTGTTGGTCTTCTCTGCTCTTATAATCTTTACCGCTACTACTATTAGTGTTCAATCGAAACAACCCGTTCAAGCTGTTCCGAAACTTCCCGCCTTTCAACCCTCTCTTATCGCTCGAACAGTACGTGATCGCAATCTCCTCCTCCTCCTCCTCTTCAAACTGCTCCAACTCCTCCTCTAAAGTCACGTAGTTCGCGTACGTCTCGCACTTACTCATCCGCTTCAATATGCTCCTCTTCACTCTCTCTTTCCTCTGTCGATGCCTTCTCCTTTTCGCCGTCGCCGTTTGCCTCGCGAAATATATCAACACCGAAACCAGCAGCACCTCTCCGTAAAACGAAAACGGATCGACGATAAATCTTCGCACTTTCGAAGACAACGGCGCGCGCTCCGGCACGCGCTTCGCCAAAGGTTGCCCAATTTTCAGTCGATAATTCGCGGTAAAATCGGACAAAAACGCATCTCTCGCGAAGACGACGTCCGTTTTCTTCTTGCGCATCGCGGTTATCAGTTCTTTCATCGCGTCGATTACTGCTAGCGAAGAAGAAGAAGATGACGACGACAAGGACGACGGTGTTTTCGTTTTCTCGGCGAGCGACAACGACGAAGGAGGAGAAGAAGAAGCGAGCGTCGCGTTCCGCGTCAAGAGTCTGAAATCGTTGCCGCCGTCGCCGGTAAATGAAGGCGACGAAAACGACGCCTTCGCGAGGTACGACAGCGCTTCAAAGAAAGAAGACGAAGACGAAGAAGCCATCGTCTGTCTCTCTCTCTTCCTCTCTCTCTATCCGCGCGTGTGTATGTTTCAGTTGTCTCTCTGATGTGATGGTCAAAATAGTGCGCTTTCGTTGTGTCGCGTCTCTCAAAGAGAGTCTAGTCAGCTTTTTTTTTCCCCACGCGAGAGTCGCGTCTAACTGTCAAATGCGCGTCACTTCTCGTCGCCGCGCGTGCGCTGTTCTTTTTGCTTCGCTTTAAAAGAGGGACTGAAGGAAACGAAAGAGAGAGAGAGAGAGAGTAAACATATCCATCGTTCGAACGAAAAAGAGAAAATGAACGAGAGAGCGCGATTCAGAGTCGAACACCTCTCGAGAAGCGTGATGAGGGATTACGACGACGCGAAAGAATTGGACGGAGGTGCCGACTCTGTCTTCTTCTCTTCTTCGGGAAAAGAAAGAACGAACGCGTTGAGACGAAACGCGTGCTCGGCGAGGAGAGAAGCGCGACCAAAACCGGGCGGTGGCGCGGGTGTTTTAGACGTGACCGATTCTCGAACCGGTCGGAAGTATCAAATACCAATCTCGGAGGATGGGACCGTGAACGCGTCCGCGTTCAAAGATATTAAAGCGGGCGGGGACGGGAACGGGTTAGTTTTGTACGACCCGGGGTACACGAACACGAGCCCGTGCGTGAGCAGAATTAGTTTCATCGATGGGAATAAAGGGATTTTGAGGTATCGAGGGTACCCGATCGAGACGTTAGCGGAGAAGAGCTCGTATTTGGAGTGCGCGTTTTGCGTGATTTACGGCAACTTGCCGACGGCGAACCAGTTGGCGGATTGGAGGGAGGCGATTTCTAGACACTCGGCGTTGCCAATTCCGGTTATTAATACCATCGAGGCGTTACCGCACGATGCGCATCCCATGGGGGTAATTTTGGCCGGGTTGAACGCGTTGTCTGTGTTTCATCCGGAGCAAAATCCAGCATTGGCCGGGAACGGGATTTATCAGAACAGAGACGTGCAGGATAAACAAATCGTGAGAATTTTGGGGAAGATGACGACGTTGGCGGCGCACGCGTATCATCGAAACACCGGGAGGAAACCAGCGCCGCCAAACGCGAGACTTTCGTACGCGGAAAACTTTTTGTACATGTTGGACGCTGGTTTGGATATTTCGCACAGACCGAATCCAAAGTTGGCGAAAGCGTTGGATACGATGTTTTTGTTACACGCGGAACACGAGATGAACTGTTCGACCGCGGCGTGTAGACATTTAGCCTCCAGCGGCGTGGACGTGTATTCTGCCGTCGCTGGTGCGGTCGCGGCGTTGTACGGACCGTTGCACGGAGGCGCTAACGAAGCAGTGCTGAGAATGCTCGAACGCATCGGCTCGGTGGAAAACATTCCCGATTTCATCGAACGTGTGAAAAGAAAAGAAGTGAAAATGTTTGGATTCGGTCATCGAGTGTATAAAAACTTTGATCCGAGAGCGAACGTTATCCGAGGAATCGCCGAGGAAGTGTTTTCGCTCGTTGGACGCGATCCGTTGATTGATGTCGCGGTAGCGTTGGAGAAACACGCGAGAACGGACGAGTATTTTATCAAACGTAAATTGTACCCGAACGTAGATTTTTATTCTGGATTGGTGTATCGGGCGTTGGGTTTCCCACCGGAATTCTTTACCGTTTTGTTTGCCATCCCGCGAGCGGCAGGATATTTAGCGCATTGGAGAGAGCAGTTGGTAGATCCAGACTTGAAAATCGCTCGACCGCAACAGGTGTATAAAGGCGAATGGTTGAGAGATTACCCGGAGATTAACCAAAGAGACGAACGCCAAGAACACATGGGCGTCGTTCGAGCGTCGAACGCGACGAGGCGACGAATGGCAGGTACCAGAGGAGGGACTGGGTTTTTGAGGGATCCAGCATCCCACATCGTAGCCACGAAAGAAATTTCGTTGAGCACGAAAGGGTGGGGGAGTTCTGCCGGCGAACAAGGGTCGAGCGGTATCGAGCATTTTTGTTGAGAAAGAGTGAAAGAATAAAAAAGAGAGAAGTCGAAAGTTGAGCATATACACATATACATACATATATACATAAACAAACACTCACAAAAATAACTATCTTTTCTAACGACCAAGTCGCGCGCCGTGATAATAATTAGGTTGTTGATCCAAGTAAGGGAATGGATAATACGGATCTTGATAAGGATAGCCGAAACCGGCCTCGTAATAATATTCTTCCTCAAAATATCCTCCTCCTCCTCTTCCTCCTCCTCTGTTGTTATTTGTCGGCATGCCCGTTGGAACGTTATTGTTATTGTTACCGGTCGTTGGATACGCAGCCGAAGGATATCCACTGTTACCGTATGGACCGACATTGTATGGACCGTATTCTCCAGGTGACGGGCCGTAGTACCCGCCTTGATACGGACCGTACCAAAACGGACCACTACCCGCGTCACCATTTTCGTACATTTCTCGCAGCCTTTCTTGCTCTAACGCCGCGTTTCTCTCAAAAATCGCGATATCTCTCCTCTCTCTGGCAAGTTTCGGATCGCAGATGGAACTCTGTAATTCTATTTCGTTGCAATATTCGTACACTTCCTCTAAATCCGGTTGGCAATAAGGCCAACCGACTGGAGCGTTTATTCTCGAGCGTCGTTCTCGATACCACGAATTTCTCGGTTCATACGTGCATCTCGAAAGCGTCTCCCGAATCGTGCATGGTCTGATTAACGTCGAACACCTTTGCCAATCGTCAAAAAATGTTGGGTTGTTTGCAAACGGAACCGCGACGATCCAAGTCAGCGCTTGTAGAAAATTTCCCATCAAACCTTGTGCGGTATACGTGACATAGTTCGGATCAACGTTAGGTCTCGGCGGGATATTGTCTAAAGGCAAATTTGTTCCAAATGGCTGCGTGGCTAACGTCGTATCGTCATATCTCGGCGCATCAAAGATTGGCTGTCGCGCCGGCAACTGTCCGCCGCCGTTGCCGAAAAAGAACTCCTGGAAAAAACCTCCACCATCTTCGTTACCATTAATCAGTGGCGTTGCAAGCACGTCCTCTTCAACATCACCTCCTGCTCCTCCTCCTCCGTAGTGACCTTCATAGTTCCAGACTCTTGTATTCCCGTCCGGTCCATTCGTCTTTGTCGTCGTCGAAGAAGAAGCCTCTAAAAAATTCTGCAGTTGCATTTCGGCATCTCTTATCACGCTCTGAATCGCGTTTTCTATCGCCACACCTTCCTCGCTCTCTCGACTCACTCTCGCGCCTTCCAAAGCCTTCTCCACGATCGCGTTCGCGGACAAATCCCTCTCTCCCTCCTCCTCCTTCTCCTCGCGATAGTAATTCTCAAAAAACGAGCCACTCTCGCCGGTCAAATCGTCGTAAATCTCAGACGTTTCCACCGCGACCCTCTTTTGATTCAAAAGCAGCATCTCCTCGGCGTCGAATTTCGACGGGTAATAGTGCCGTTGTTGCGACGACCCCCCGCGAGAAGAAGAAGACGCCGCCGCCGCCGTCGCGCGACAACGAAAGCACGCGCGAGAGAAGAAGAAGAAGAAGAAGAAGAAGAAGAGTGACGGATTATTGCGCGCCATTATTTTCGCGTGCTGCTTTTGTTTGTGCTTAATATATGTATGTATTTTTTTTTTAGTACGATCGAAAAAAAAGACGTTTTTCTTCTCGATGAAAAAAAAATTAAGAAAAGAGTCTCTCGAGACACGTGTCTTTTCCTTATCCATCAACGGCGCAGCCGAAACAAAAAAAGAAAGAAGAGGAAGCGTTCTTCATTCACAAAACAGAGAGAGAGTTTTTCTTGCGTCTTAAACGCCACGAGATTTCGGAGTGAGACAACCACCGCAACAACGGTAACGATGATTTCACAAAGCTTAAACGCGTCGTCCGCGACGACGACGCTCACCGCGAACTCCATCCGCCGCAACCGGTCGGCGTTGAAATCGCAATCCACCTCGTTCGGGAAAAAGGCGTCGTCTTCGTCTTCGTCCTCTTTTTCTCCCGCGCTCAAAGTGCGAGCGAACGGAGGGTTGTCGAGAGACCAAGAGATGATGGGCGGTCTCGGTGGCGACATCGGCGCGAGAGATCCGACCGCCGGTGAAATCGGGTCGAACTTTGGAACGTCGACGTTAGGTCACGCGGATACGGACCACATCGTTAAAGCGAGTGGGAAAGGGGCGCAGAAGTTGATGGATATGACCATGTTGAAAAATCGACCGATTCAAGAGTTGCCGGCGGATGCCACGGCGTGCACGTTATCGGACGAGGAGATTTATAGAAAACAGTGCGTGGATTGGAAGGTGCGACCGAGTAACAAAGATTCCATTCCGAGGTTACGATGGGAGGTGACCACGACGGACGGGGAGAAGTTCGCGGCGAGATGTCAGGCAGTGGCGAGCGAAGCCGGATGGCCGGTGGAGACAACCGTGACTGGAGAGAAGGTGGTTGTGGAGGCGCACACGAAGGAAGTGAAGGGGTTGACGATTAATGACTTCATCGTGGCGACTAAGATTGAAGCGGACGAGGAGATTGCGGCTATGATTGTGAAGAAGGCAAAGGCGGTGAGAAACTGGATTTAAATTGCCCTCGGACGAACGCGAGGATATTCTTTTTCGCGACGCACGAAGGTTACACGACCACTTTAATTCTATACACAATAAGTATACACTATTTAAAACTACATGCTAATTTACTACGCATTGATATTGCTTCCTAAATATATCGATGTTTTTGTTATCGTCGCCGTCATCGTCATCATCGTCGTCGTCGTCGTAACGAACAAAGCTAATCCTCTTCATCCTCTTCTTCTTCGAAAAGTTCGCGAACGTTCGGCAGAAGCGAAGGAATGCGCCGTAAATTTTTGAAATCGACGCGCATCAAGTCGAACGCAATCATGGCGTTTTGTCCTTTCGCACTCGCGATTCCAGTATCGCCGTTAAAACTTGGCACTTTGGGATATCGTTGCGAAAAATGCGTCAAGATGTTCAGGTATGCGGAACTTCCTATCTCGAGAGCTTCCGCGGTTGTCGAGTGCTTCTTCGCCAGCGCTTCGTGTTCTAATCCGTCTTCAAAAGTCGCTTCGTGAATGAGTAAGGTGCACTCTTTCGCTGCGCTTCTCATGTTGTCACACGGTCGCGTGTCGCCAGAGTACACTATCGAGTAAGGAACGTTTGATTTGTTCGTCAAACCTTCTAGTTTGATGCCAAACGCGTGCGCACAGTGAGTCACCGGTATCGACACGAGTTTCTCAAACGGCGTAGAAAAAGAGGAAGGAGATGACGAGGAGAATAACACCTCTTGCATTGGTTTCAACGCCAGAGTATCTCGGCAATCCACGAATCGGTAGTTCAGTGGTTCGATTTTTTCGCACTGGCTTAAAAACCATCTCAACGGCCGAGGTCCGAACACAGTTAAACTAGGAATGTCTTCTTCCCTCACGCCTGAACTCAAAAAAGCTTCGCGACGCTTGGAGAGAATAGACGGTAAACCCACGTGGTGGTCTGCGTGCACGTGCGAAATCCACGCAAAGTGCATATCCTTCAACACCTTGTCCACGACTTTAGTGCAACCGTTTTTCGAACGATATATTTGTCCTAAAGATCCTTCGCCAGAATCCAACAAAGCCGAATAGTTTTTCCCGTCTTTCTCGACTTCGAGCAAAATGCCCGTTACGTTTCGATGTTTGGCTGGTTGTGCGGAACCGGTTCCAAGGAAAGTTACCACAACTTCGTTCTCGTCTACGTCGTCGACGACTTTATGACCCGGGTGTTTCGCAAAGAACTCGTCATTCGCCGGTGTTGTCGCGTTAGTTCCGTCGGCGTCTTTTTTGTTTGACTTTCTTCGGAACTCCACCTCCTTCGCAGCTACTTCACGAATCGTCTGTGGCGTTTCTACCTTTGGCAGCGCACTTTCGTCTATTCCCATCGATCGTTGCGGCACAAGTGTAAACTTCAACAGGCTTTTACCCGCTACTCCTATAGTCGGCGACACATTTTTATCGCCGTCGTCCTCCTCGTCTTTGGATGCGCTCGGAGGTTCTGGAAATACGCTCGCGTCGACACCGTGTAACTTTGCTTGCACTTCCCGCGACGCTAAAAAAATTGGCGTTCGATTATTTCGCGAAGCATTTGCAAACACGTGCTTTGTTTTCGCACTCGCAAAGTGCTCTCGAACGAAAGCTTGGTATTCGCTCGAATTCGCCACATCCGCAGGCGCCAGATGTACGACCAAATCTCTCTCTTCGTTCACGTCCCACGCGTTTGAACTTTTCATTTTTCCAACAATTTGAATTGCCGCATCTAAATGCGTTTTGGTTGGTAGATCAAGAACAGCGAATTTTGCACCTCTACCAGCCGCTTCGACGCACATGTCTGGCGTTATCGTCTTTTTTTCTCCATTTTCTAGTGTGATCTCTATTGATTCGCCTCGAACGAGCAATCCCCTCTCTTTCCCTCTGGGAACGCCCAAAGCGTCCGCTTTCTTCGCATCAAATTTCCCGGGTGGTAACGCGAGTTGAACCTCGTAACTAACCACTGGCTCTAAATCTCTCGCATCAACTTTTTTCCCGCCCGCGCCGTCATCGCCGTTGTCATCATTCAACCTCTTCCCTAACGGCCCGACCATCTCCGGAACTCTCAACATCGGCTTCACCTCGCAAATCTCGTCCCGAAACGTTTCCCCGCCTCTCTCTACGACAATACCTCTATTCTCCGCTACCAACACCTTCACGGCCTCCAATAAATTCCGAACGTTCGGGCCGTGGACGGTCATTTTCGGCGAGTTTTCATCAAAGTCTGCTTTCGCCGTCAGCGGCCCTCCGACGGTCACCCCGGACGCGTCCGCCAACGTCAACAACATCCCAATCACGCCGCCGGTCGCTTTACTCGTCGTTCGGGTAAAAAACACCCTCTCCAACCTCGTCATCTTCAACTTGTGTTCGACGCAAAATCTCTGAAACCCTTCGCCGACGTTAAAGCAATATCTCTTCTTATCCGTGAACAACAAAACGGAAGGCGTGGTATCCTTCCCATCGGTATCGGTCCCTAAACCGATGATTTGCGCGTAACACGTTCCGAGCTGCACCGGCGAGGCCAACGCGCTCTTCGGTCGATGCTGCGCGCCGTTCGTCATGCCGTCGTTCAACGCAAACGCTCTCCTCTCTCTGGGATGAAAATCACCCCACCTCTTCCTCCTCCGACGGCGAAAAGAAGACGAAGAACAAGAAAAGCTGGCGGCTTCGCGGCTGTTAAATTCCCCAAAAACGACTGAATGCGATTCCTTCTTAAAGGAAGACGACGAACAGCGATGATGATTACCGCCAAACGACGACGACGACGATAAAAAATCTTCCGCGAGGAGGCGCTTAGTATTAAACAAAAAACACCGAGACAACCACCGCTTCAGAGCGACGCTTCTCGACATATATTTATTATATGTGCGTACAAAGTGGGGAAATCTCCCTTGAAATTTTCAACTTTTTTCTCTCTTCTTCTTCGAAGAAACGAAGAAAGCGTTGAGCAAAACGCCGAACGCCGCCGACGTCATCGCTAGAAAACCGAGTCGTCTGGTCTTCGCTTTACGTTTCATCGCTTCTCGATCTCTCGCAGGTCGTTTCGCCTCTTTTCGTTCTTCCTGTTCTCGTTTAAACGCGTCGTCGTCGGTTTTATAAAAGCGAGGGTGTTCCGGTTTGCGAGAAGCGCGTCTTTTGAGACACCGCGTGCTGTTCTTTTTGATCGCGCGCGGGATGTCGTCGCCACCGAGCGAAGGCGTCGCGTCGATGGCTTTTACGCTTCCGGCGAGAAAGGCGTGTTGGTTCGGGTGGTTCGCGATGCCGTGCGCGTCGAGCGGTATTCGCGGGTTAATGAACGAGGGAGGTTCGTGTGGTAAGCCTGAACCAGTCATTTGGTGTGTGCGCGTATTTTAAGTGAGGCATCGATACGCGAGCGCGTGCGTTTGCGACTGCTTCATTTCAAAACGCGAGGAGGATTTGTGTGTGTCAAAACGATGCGTGTTTAAATTAAAGTCTAGATAAAGTTCGCAACACTCTGAACGGAGCGACTTGGCTGAACCCGTCCGGCCAGGTTATGCTGACCGCGTAGTTTCCGACCGTCGCGACGGAGACGGGCTCTAAATCGTCCGGAACCGGTTCGCCGGTGAGCAAAACGTCCGGAGACTCGTTGGAATTTTTCGCGCGAGCCGATTGGTCCGATCTTCGAACGGAAGCGCCAGAAACGTAGAATGGAAGTCCGTCGTTGACGTCGGTGATTTGGACTTTGAGACAGCCTCTTCGGTCCGGGTCTAACTCTGCGGTTGGTCCTCGGCCGGAGTTTATTTTGGCAACTTCGCGAACGACGCACGCGCCGATGTCTTGATAGAGAGCGGCGATTGGTCCGGTCGGGTCGGAGAGGGCGAGAGGGGTACCGGAATCGCCCCCGGAGGACAACCCAGGTTCGATGGGCATTTCTATTAAATGAGGGATATCGTACGCTTCGCAGATGGATTGGCCGCTTCCTCGTCCAAACGGTCTGTACACTTTACCGTCGTCGCCGGTAAAGGTCGACATGTTTTCAACAACCGCCACGCAAGGAACTTCCAATTTCGCAAACATTCTCACGCCTTTATCGACATCGATGAACGCCAATTTTTGCGGCGTGGTCACGACAACCGCCGCGGTTATTGGAACCACTTGGCCTAACGTCAAATGAATATCTCCAGTCCCGGGAGGCATATCCAACAAAAGATAATCCAACTCTCCCCACTCGCTGGTGGTTAACAACTGATTCACCAAACCAGAAACCATCGGCCCTCGCATAATCGCCGACCCTTGGCCGGCGTAGCCAAACGATACCACTTTTATGCCTTCGTACTCGACCGGTGTAATCGTTCCATCTTCTTTCATCTCCAACTTATCAAACGCCGGCGTAATCATCGTCGGTAAACTTGGCCCATACACGTCCGCATCAAAAATCCCAACCTTGGCGCCCATCTGCGCTAACGTCATCGCTAAGTTCACGCACGTCGTCGACTTCCCGACGCCACCTTTGCAACTGGAAATAGCTATGATGTTCTTCACCCCTCTCAACCCCGGCGGCGCTTCCGGCACGTCCGCCATGGCGGATTTCGGCGCCGCGGTCATGATCACATCCACATCCTCCACCCACTCTAATCGTTTCACGAACTCCTTCGAAAGCCTGTTAAATTCATCTTTCACCGGACACGCCGGCGTGGTCAGCTCGAGCACCAACGCGACCTCCTTTCCGTCCTCGGAGACTTTCAACACTTTCACGAAACCGCAGTTGACGATGTTCTCGCCGAAATCTGGGTCGATGACATTCTTCAACGCGTCCAGGACTTGCTGTTCTTTCTTGTCCTCCGATTTATAAATTGATGGCAACGACGAGGTGTTCTCTTCCGTCATGACCGCTTTATCGTCCTCCGCGGTCGTCGTCGACATCGCGCGAACGAGAAGAGCTTTTGTTCCTCTCCTTTTCGGATAAAGATGTTTTCCCCTAGTACAAAAAGAAGAAGAAGAAGAAGAAGCTTTCGGGACGCCGCTCGCGGCAGCGCTTCTCTTCGAAAAAGAACACGAGGCGCTCGAGGACGATCGCGCCGTCGCCGAGGAGGACGAAGAAAACGTCCAAGTCGTTGCCATCTTCCTTTTCAATTTTGCGCGTGTATATATCTGGTGGCAGGATTTTTAATGGTGAAAAGAGGAACTTTTCGGGAAAATTCGCCTCAATAAGATACGCAAAAGGAGAAGAAGAAGAACAATAAAAAGAGATGAAGAGATGTCTCCCTTCTTCCTTTCTTCTGCCGTTCCTCGTCGCTTTACTGCTCTTTCAAAGCGTCGCGCGCGGGGGCGCGAAGGCTTTGAAAATCGAGGCGGAGTGTTCCGCCTGTCGCGCCGTGGCGGTGAGTTAGTTCTCTTCTTCGCGTGTTTGTTTTTTTCTCGATTGACGAATCGAAAATGCACGCGCACACCGCGTAGGGGGACACTTTTCGTTTTCTCTCTCTCTCTCTCCGTGTGTGTGTGTGCGTGACGAGATTTCATCGCTCAAAACCTTTTCCTCCTTCTTCTTTTTAACACGCACCGCGTGCGATCAAAACAGAGAGAGTTGGCGCGAAAACTCCTCGAGGAAGACGCGTCGTCGAAACCGAAAACGTTGAACCACCAATACGGTCTCGATTCCAAAGGGAATAGGATTGGAAAGATAATCAACTATTTCGACTCGGAGGAACGCGCGTACGACGTGCTGGAAACCACGTGCGATGGACTTAAAGACTACGCGCTCGGGAAAGGGTCGGATCGCGTGATGCAGTGGTTGCAAATGGACGGGGAGAAAAAGACGAGGCAGAAGATGCTCGTGTCGTTCGCGGGAGAGCCGACGCAGGAGAACGCGCAGCAAAGAGGTTTGGGCGGCGACTGGAAAGAGCGGTGGAAAGCGGAAGGGAAGAAGTTGCTGCAGTGGTGTCAGCTGTTTTTAGAAGACCAGGAGGAGCTTTTGTTGAAGTTGTTGAAGGATAAGGTGGTGACGAAAGAGACGGCGAAAGCCGGGATCTTGGTAGATTTGATGTGTAAACAGGAGAACGCTTTGCAGACGTTCAAGAGGAAGCCGCCGTGTTCGGACAAGGCGGATAGCGTGATTGATTTGCCGATTGGAGCTCCGGTGCCTCAACTGAAAACGGAAAATAGTAGGAAAAGTGGCAAGTTGAAGTTGAAGAGCAACAAAGAAGGGAACGAGTTGTGAGATCCCGACGATTAGCGAAGGAAGATGTAATATTGTATGTAAGATTCTAAAATAGTTATTAGTTTGCGGCAAAATTGCGTTCACTTATTAAAAAACTTCTTTGCTTCTTGGCGTCTCGCTCTTTGCTGCTCTTCTTCGACGAGAGAGAGGCGTTCGTTCGAGAGAAAAAGAAAAAACGAGCGCGTGGGATCTTTTTCCCTCTCGCGTGTCTTGGGAAAAAAAAGAGAAGAGAGAGTTT
>Ga0181558_10004078_pt1 | contig 13150 bp, 10 predicted proteins | sample 011ome_22_FD_133754 | JGI IMG/M metagenome (GOLD analysis project Ga0181558, IMG submission 133754) | Coastal salt marsh microbial communities from the Groves Creek Marsh, Skidaway Island, Georgia - 011507BT metaG (megahit assembly) | ecosystem: Environmental > Aquatic > Marine > Intertidal... | reverse complement strand
TTCGGACCCAGGACGGGCAACGACCTCGTCAGCGGGCATGATGCGACCATGGCCCTGCCACCCACCGGACTGCCGATCGAGGACTGCATGGAGGATCTCCGATGGGCCCTCGCCGATGCCGGGCAGGCGGTGCTGACCGCCGAACCCGGGGCAGGGAAGACGACGATCGTGCCGCTGCGCCTGCTCGACGAGCCCTGGCTCTCGGGACGGCGGATCGTGGTGCTCGAGCCTCGGCGCATGGCCGCGCGGGCTGCGGCCCGACGCATGGCGCGGTTGCTCGGCGAGGATCCTGGGGAGACCGTCGGTTGGATCACGCGCGACGACCGCGCCGTCGGACCCAGAACCCGGGTGGTGGTCGTCACCGAGGGCGTGTTGACGGCGCAACTCGTGGACGACCCGGCGTTGCGAGAGGTCGGCCTCGTCGTCTTCGACGAGTTCCACGAACGGTCGGTGCCGGGCGATGTCGGATTGGCCCTGTTCTTGCTCGGTCGCGCCAACGACGAACACGACGCCCGGCTCCTCGTGATGTCGGCGACCATCGACACGGCCACGGTGTCGGCGCATCTCGGGGATGCCCCCGTCGTCTCGAGCCCAGGCCGCGCCTTTCCGGTCGACGTCCTGTGGCGACCCCGAGCGCGGCGTGCGCCACTCGTTCCTGCCGTCGTTCGTGCCGCGCAGGAGGCGCTGCGAGGTTCCGGAGATGTGCTCGTCTTCTTGCCGGGTGTCGGCGAGATCCGCGGCGTTGAACGTGAGCTCGTGGCTGCACTCGGCCCCGACGGACCGGTGATTCTGCCGCTGCACGGCTCGTTGCCGGCCGCCGAGCAGGACGCCGCACTCGTGACCCGCGCCGAGCGGCGCATCGTGCTTGCGACGAACATTGCCGAGACGTCACTCACGGTCGACGGCATCACGGTCGTGGTCGACGCCGGCCTCGAACGGCGCGCTCGGCTGGACCCACGCACCGCCATGACCGGACTCCACACGGTTGCGACGAGCAAGGCATCGGCGGAGCAGCGAGCCGGCCGCGCCGGGCGGCTCGGGCCCGGCACCGTCATCCGGCTCTGGTCGAAAGCAGAGCACGCAGCCCGGCCGACTGCTGCACCGCCATCCATCACCGAAGACGACCTTGCACCGGTCGTGCTCGACCTCGCACGGCGAGGGATCACCGACCCGGACCAGGTTCCGTTCCTCACCCCGCCCAGTGAAACGTCGTGGCGTGCGGCCGTGAAACTCCTGCAACGACTCGACGCGCTCGACGGTGTCGGCGTTGCGACCGACGACGGACGCCGGATGGCCGAACTGCCGGTGCACCCTCGCCTCGCTCGCTGCATCGTCGGTGCACGCCACCCATGGCTGGCATGCGTCGCTGCCGCCGTCCTCGATGATCGCGATGTGCTCCGGGGTCGCCCGGCGGATCTGCCACTCGACCTGTCGACGCGTGTCGCGCTCGTGCTGGATCCAGACACCGACCATCCGGCCGCTGACGGCCGGGCGCGGCGTGCAGTCCGCGACCGGGCCCGCCAGCTCGCCCGTCGCGCCGGTGTCGAACCGGAACTCGGCTCGACAGGTGTACCGCTCGATCAGCTCGGTGCCGCCCTGGCCTCGGGGTTTCCCGACCGCATCGCCCGTTCGGTCGCCGGCATCCGGGGTGGGTTCACGACGGCCGAAGGCCGCTCCTTGATGCTCGATCACCGACAGTGGCCGGGGACGGCAGCCGGCATCGTCGCCGTCGACATCGATCCTCGAAGCAAGAAGGGTGCCGTGCACCGTGCTGCCGCGCTCGAGATTCGCGTCGACCACCTCGTCTACGCCACGCCCGACCTGGCGACGACCGTTGCTCGTATCACCGAGGAGTGGGGGGTCGCTCCGACCCCGGGGGGTCGCCATGACGGCCGTGGCACGGCCAACGAGCTCCTCGCCCTCGGCGGCGGCGCCTATCTGGAGATCATCGGCCCCGATCCGGACCAGCCCGAACCTTCCTCGCCTCGACCATTCGGCGTCGACGGCATCACCGAACCCCGGCTCGTGACGTGGGCCGCTGCGGTCCCGAACCTCGATCTCTGGCTCGAGTGGTGCTCTGCGCGCAAAATCGACCCGGGACCTGGCTTCGACATGCAGCGCACGACTCCATCGGGCGAGGTGCTGCGATGGCGGCTGACCATGCCCCCTGAGGAAGGCGACGGCATGATCCCGTTCCTCATCGAGTGGCCCGGGCAGACACCGGCTGCGACCTCGGCACCAGGGGTCGAATTGTTCGGTCTTTCCTTCCAGTATCCGGATCCGCAGTTGGCGACCCGCTTCCGCGAATACGCATTGCCCTACCCGGTCGAGACCGGACCCGCTCGCATGACCGCCACGCTGCTCACCCCCAACGGCATGGTCGAACTCACCAACGTCTCGCCACCAGTTCCACCAAGCTGATCCCCTCCGGTGGGATACTCACGAGATGCAGTCCGGTGACCTCGACTCCATCGACCTCGACGACCCCGCCGCAGTGAAGCAGGCATTGGCCGACGCGGCCACCCGAATCCGTGATCTCGAGCGGGATGGGGTCCACGCCATCGGCGGGGTGGTGGCCGAGATGCTCGACCACGCTGCGAAGTCGGGTGACGAGATCCTCGACAGGGCGAGAGACGATGCCCAAGCGATCCGGGCAGCCGCCGAGTCCGCTGCCGCCGACGTCATCGACCAAGCCAACGCGACGGCTGAGGGAATCGCCGCCAAGGCCGCAGCCGACGCCATCGAGCGATCGGCCCAGGTCATCACCGATGCCCAACAGCGCCTCGATCGTCTCTTGGACGCCGAGCGCGACGTGCACGACAGACTGCAGGCGGCGCTGGCCGACATACAGGCCTCGGTGTTGCGGGTCGGCGTGTCTCAGGAGCCCAAGAAGCCGTTCACTATCGACGACGATCCACCTTCAGTGGTGCACGAGACCCTCTGGGGCGATGAATCCAGCGACGAGGTCTCGGTCCGCCGACGCAGCGCCTGAGCCAACCGAGCCTCCGCTCGCCGTCGACCCACATCGCCACGACGTCTTGGCAGTGCGCGGCCCGGAAAGAAATCTTTACGACATACTTGTCATGTTGCTGACAAAATCGTAAAGTAAATGCAACACGAGGCCGGATCGAGTTTCGATCTTCCCCCTCTCGTGAACGGTCGAGGCACTGTCCTGGATCTGCCGGAACTATCCGTACCGCCCGCGCTCCGGCAGGCACAGGATGGTGCCTCGTCCTGTTTTTCGGCCACGAGTGGGTCGATGCGTCCCGGTCTACTCGCCAGAATCGAGCACCACGCGACCTTCGAGTGCTCGACCAAGGGTGAGTTCATCGGCGTATTCGAGGTCGCCACCGACCGGGAGACCACTCGCAATACGACTGACCCTGACGCCCATCGGCTTGAGATATTTCACCAGCAGCGCCGCAGTCGCCTCTCCCTCGAGGTTGGGGTTGGTGGCGACGATGATCTCCTCGATGTCTTCTTCGCCCACCCGGGTCATCAACTCCTTGACCCGAAGCTGTTCGACCCCCACACCGTCGATCGGGCTGAACGCCCCCTGGAGCACGTGATACCGGCCACGGAACTCCTTGGTTCGCTCGATCGCAACGATGTCCTGACTGTCTTCGACAACACAGACCACACCCGACTCGCGGCGAAGGTCACGACAGATCGCGCACTCGTCGCCTCCCTCGCTGAGGTTGAAGCACCTCGCACAGAACGAGACGCGCTCCTTGGCCTCGACGATCGACCTACTCAACCGCAATGCATCCTCGGTCGGCGCCTTCAGCAGGTGGAACGCGACTCGCTGGGCCGACTTCGGGCCGATGCCGGGCAGGCGGCCGAGCTGATCGATCAGCTCCTGAACGGTTGACGAGTAGCTCACTCGCCGCCCAACAGGCCGCCAAGACCACCCAGGTCCATCCCGCCCAGGGCACCCGACTGACCGGCATGAAGCTGACCGGTCGCGTCGCGCAGCGCAGCGAGCACGAGATCTTCCAGCATGGACGGATCATCGGGATCGATCGCGTTCGGATCGATCGAAACCGACTTCACGTCGAAGTGACCATCGACTCGCACCCGCACGAGTCCCCCACCTGCCGTGCCCTCGACGACCGCATTGGCGGCTTCCTGCACGCCAGCCATCATCTCTTGGGCCGACGCCAGCAGGCCCCCGAGATCGAGGCCACCGAGATCCGGAAGGTCGGGCTGTTGGTCGTCGGTGGTCATCGGTCGTCCTCCGGGTGATCGGTGGTGTGCAGTTCGGCACCGGGAAAGGCTTCGGTCAGGCGCTCGATCAGCTCATCGGTGTGTGACGGGGCATCGACGAGATCATGGATATCGATGTCGTCGTCGGGTGGATGTTCGCCGGGAACCATGTCGTCGACCGGCTCGGGGTCGGCGTCCGGAACCGGAGCGACGGGTTGGGCGATCTCGCGAACGATCTCGGGACTCGACACCTTGGGCACCGGCGGAGGCGCACTGCCGACGTCGTCGGCCGGCGATGCATGGGCATCGACGAGAGAGACCCATAGTTCGGCAAGCGCCTCCTCCGAACGGGGCCGTTCGCCGAGCAGTTCGTTCGCCGCAGTGATCACGGCGTCGCGCGACAGGCCCAGATGAAGCTCGCCGAGCTGCACGACCTCGGTCGGTGACAGCGGCCGGATGGCCCACAGGTCCGGCGACGCAGCCGCAGACGGCACCGGTTCGGGCGGAGGCGCCGGCACCGTCGGTGGCGGATCGGCCGGCACCGTCGGGGGAGACGACGGTGCTGCGTCGGGGACGTGCTCGGATGGCTCGGCGTCCCCTCGAGTGTCGGCCAATGCCCGACGTGCCGTGCCAGGACCCGCTGCAGCGGGAGCGGTGGGCGCCGGAGGGGTCGTCGAGGGTGCCGGGGTATCGGGCACAGCCGGCACTTCTGGCGCAGTTGGCTCGGCTGGCGCGGTCGGTGCTGATCCTCGATCGGGGGCTTCCACCGACGCCGACGCTGCCACCGTGGACGGCGGTGCCCCGGTCCCGATCGCAGCTTCGAGTTGTTCGACTCTGGCACCGAGTGCGTCGAGCGAACGATCGGCGTCCGGGCGACAGAGTCGGACCAACGCCACCTCGAGATCGATCCTCGGGTCGGGCGCTTGCCGCATGTCGACCACGGCAGTGCCGAGCGTTTCCATCGCCCGAGTCATGGCAGCGGGAGACATCCGCTTCGCGACCCCGGCAGCTCGATCGGCCTGCTCTGATGACAGGCGCAGCGACGGTGACCCCATGGCAGTCAGAAACGCATCGCGCAGACCGGCAAGGACCGCCTCGCCGATCGTGCGGGGATCGCGTCCACGAGCCGTTGCCTCGCCGACTGCGGCGAGCGCGGCGGCCACGTCACGGCCGGCGATGGCGTCGACCATGAGCTCGGTCGAGGTGTCGATCTCGACCACTCCCCCTGCGGCGACGACGCGATCGAGGGCCGACAGGGTGTCGCGAACCGACCCTCCACCGGCGGTGACGACGTACTCGACGGCCGCATCGGAGACGTCGAGCTGTGCATCCTCGATCACCCAACGAACATGCTCGGCCATCTCCTCCGCTCCCAACAGGGTGAGTTGAAAGACCTGGCAACGACTGCGGATCGTCTCGACGACCTTGTGGGGCTCGGTGGTGGCGAGCACCCACGTCACATGGTCGGGCGGCTCTTCGAGCGTCTTCAGCAGCGCGTTCTCCGCCTGGCTCGTGAGCATGTGGACCTCATCGAGGATGTAGACCTTGGCCCGGCCCGGGTTGCCCAGGTTGACCTTGCCCAACAGATCGCGCATGTCCTCGACCTTGTTGTTGGAGGCTGCGTCGAGTTCGTGGAGATCGAACGACCGGCCCTGCTCGATCGCGTGGCAGCTTTCACAGGCACCGCACGGCTCGCCGTCGGCGCCGAGGTCTTCGCAATTGAGCGCCTTGGCCAGCACTCGGGCCGATGTGGTCTTGCCGGTGCCACGCGGGCCGTGGAGCAGATAGGCGTGCCCGACCTCGGACTTCACGACGGCGTTCTGCAACGCCGTGACCACATGGCGCTGGCCGCGGATCTCACCGAACCTCTGTGGTCGGTAGCGTCGGTAGAGCGACTGGTAGGCCATGTCCGGCCGACTCTACCGCCCGACACCGACGCCGTCGGTACGAAGACGGCACTGCGCACCGGACAGGTCGAGGGCCGAGGATGCCCCCTCCCCAGCAGGGAGGCGACCCGACGGCAAGCGCCCGTTCCCGGGAGTGGCGGCCAGGCGATCTGCGGCACACAGGCGGCTCCGCTGAGAGCTGCTGCCTTCCGGCCCTGACCCGGTTCACGGGCGCCTGTTGCACAGGACCCGGCCACCACACCCCGGAACGGGCGCAGAGCGATTCACGCTACCCTTCTCCACCGGATCCTGCACTGCAGGAGCCTGGGAGGGTTGCCAGAGCGGCCGAATGGGCACGCTTGGAAAGCGTGTGAGGTGCAAGCCTCCGTGGGTTCAAATCCCACACCCTCCGCCACGCACGAACCCCGGCCTCGCAGCCGGGGTTCGTCGGTTTTTGGGCCATCGCGTCGGCAACGGGCGAGACTGTCGGCGATGACCGCACCGCGCCACCGTTGGGTGGTATTCGGCGGGCTGGTCGCGGTCTACTTCGGCTTCGGCATCGGAGTCGCTGCGATTGCACCGATGCTGACACTGGTCCGCGAGGAACTGGGGGCGAGTCGCGGCCAGATGGGCCTCGCGCTCGGATCGTGGACGATGGTCTACATCGTCACGTCACCGATCGCCGGGCGGTTCATCGACCGCTTCGACCTCGGCTGGTCCCTCTTTCTCGGTGGGTGCAGCGTGATCGGCTCGCTTCTTCTCCGGGCGATGGCAGACGGTGTCGGAACGCTCTGGCTCGCCGTTGCGTGTTTCGGTGTGTTCGGACCGCTCGTGTCGGCATCGGCGCCGGCGCTCATGGCGAACTGGTTCCCCGACGAGCGCGAACGGCGCCTCGGCGTCGGGCTCTACGCAGCCGCACCGGCACTCGGCGGCACGATCATCATCGCCATCACCAACCCGGTCCTGTTGGAGTGGCTCGGGACATGGCGACGCGTGTTGGTGTTCGAAGCGGCACTGGCAGCAGTGTTCACGCTCGGGTGGGTTGCGATCTGGGCATGGGTCGAGCGACCCGAACGGTCGACCGTCCACAACGACACAGCCGGAGGCGATGCGGTCCGGCAGTTGCTCCGCTCCACGGAAGTTCGGCTCATTCTCGTCACTGCGTTCGCGCTGTTCTTCGTGATGCACTCGCTCGGTACATGGCTTCCGACGGTGCTCGAGGAGCACGGCGGCATGTCCGCAGCAGGCGCCGGAGGATGGGTCGCCGCTGCGGGCCTTATCGCACTCGTGCTGACTGCCACCGTGCCGAGCCAGGCAACGCCGAATCGGATGCATCTGCTGTTCATCGCGCTCCTCGGCGTGACCGTGGTCGCCATCGCCGCCGTCGCCTTCGGGCCCGTCGACACCATCGGACCCGCTGCACTCGTCACAGCGGCTCGCTCACCGCTCGTGCCCATTGCGATCGTCACCCTGCTCGAGGCCGACGACGTGACCGGCGCGAATGCCGGGTTGGCCAATGGTCTGTGGTTCTCGGCCGCCCAGGTCGGCGGCGTCAGTGGACCACTGATGCTCGGCATCGTGGCCGACACTGCGCTCGGCTATGCGGGAGCACTCACGACGGTGATGGTGGTCGGCACACTCGGCATCGCACTTGCCCTGGTCCAACGCCGCGTGTATCTCCGGGCGAACGGCGTGGCGCAACACGCACCGTTCTGACGTCGTCCGGTCACTCCGTCCGGGGCAACAGCCGACGCCGATACCGGTAGCGTCCTTGGCGTGTCCGGCCCCCGCACCCTCGTCACGACGCTGGCCGTTGTCGTGGTCACGGTGGCGCTCGATCAGGTCACCAAGGTCTGGGCCGAGTCTGCACTCGGTGACGGCGACACGATCGAGATCGTGCCGACACTCGAATTCGATCTCGCCTACAACAGCGGCTTCTCGTTCAGTACCGGCGCCGGGTTCGGTCCCTACATCGGCATCGTGGTCCTCGGCCTGATCGGGTTTCTGGTCTGGCAGATCGCCGTCTCCGAGTCGATGGGCCGGGTCTGGATCCTTGCCACGATCATGGGCGGTGCCATCGGCAACCTCGCCGATCGACTGCTGCGTGCCGAGGACGGGTTCCTGTCGGGCGAGGTGATCGACTTCATCGATGTCAGCTGGTACGCCGTGTTCAACGTCGCCGACATGTTCGTCGTGTGCGGTGCGTTCACCTTCGCCGGCTTCGAGCTCGTCATGCACCGCCGGGCCGAACGGGACGCCGACACCGGTGCCGACCTGGCCGATGCCGAGGCATCGGCCGACTGATCGTCACACCCGCCGCACGATGACGTTTCCCGCGGAGTAGCCGGCACCGAACGAACAGATCACCGCCAGGTCACCGGGCTCGAGGTCGCGGTGATGGTGCGAGAACGCGATGATCGACCCAGCCGAGGACGTGTTCGCGTACTCCTGCAAGATGTTGGGCTGCTCGTCGGGGGTCGGCTCGCGGCCCATGACTTTCTTGCCGATGAAGTCGTTCATCGACTTGTTCGCCTGATGCAGCCAGAGCCGCTTGAGGCGGGTCGGCTCGATGCCCTCGTCTGCACAATGCTCGATGATCATCTCACTCACCATCGGCACGACCTGCTTGAAGACCTGCCGACCGTTCTGCATGAACTGCATGTCGCGCCGATCGTCGAGCCCACCGGGCCGACTTCGGCGCAGAAAGCCGTTGTTGTTCCGGATGTTGTTGGAGAACTGGGTGAGCAGTCGGGTCGACAGCACCTCGAACTGGTCATCAGAGCTGGCGTTCTCCTTCGCTTCCACGACCAACGCCGTGCACACGTCACCGAAGATGAAGTGACAGTCCCGATCCCGCCACTCGAGATGACCCGAGCAGATCTCGGGGTTGACGATGAGCACCGAGTCGGCCGAGCCGGAGCGGATCATGTCGGCTGCGTTCTGGATGGCGAACGTCGCCGAGGAGCACGCAACATTCATGTCGTAGGCGAACCCCTCGATGCCGAGGGCTGCCTGCACCTCGATCGCGATGGCCGGGTAGGCCCGTTCGTGGTTCGACGCCGCACAGATGACGGCGTCGATCTGGTCGGCGGTGCGACCCGCCTGCTGCATTGCCTCGAGCGCAGCGTCGACCGCCATCTCGGTCATGATCCCGGGCTCGTCGTCGTCGCGCTGGCGAAGCAGTGGATGCATGACGTCGGGGTCGAGCACCCCGTGCTTGTCCATCACGTGGCGGCGTTCGATGCCAGATGCCTTCACGATGAACTCGACGTTCGACAGCGGGATCGGCTCACGCTCACCGGCGGCGATCGCGTCGGCGTGGCGGGCATTTTCCTTCTCGGCGAACGCGTTGAAGGCCTCGACCAGTTCTTCGTTGGTGATCACATCGGGCGGTGTGAAGACGCCCGAACCGCTGATCACAACCGTGCGAGGGCTCGCAGACATGGGGGCGACGCTAGCCCGCCCCTCCTCGAGGTCGCTCATCTGCCGATCGACCGGCAACCCGCCATCGGTGAGAAATCGACCGGACCGGGAACCATTCCGGCCCGGGGCACGTTCTCGATCCGATGACCGAACCACGCCAACTCGACGCCGTCGCCGAGCAGCCGTCCGGCCCCGCACCGCCGCCCCCCGAGCCCGTCGGTCGTGCCGTGCTGCGTCACCGCCGAGGGAGCCGCTGGATGCACTGGGTCAACGTTCCGCTGCTCGTGATCATGTTGTGGAGCGGCTTCCGGATCTACTGGGCGGAACAGGAATGGGCGTTCGGCATCCTCGACTGGGAGTGGTTCCAGTTCTTCCCCGACTGGATCAACGAACCGCTCGGCTTCGACCGAAAGCTCGCCCGCGGCCTCGCTTTTCACCTCAGCTTTGCGTGGCTCTTCGTCCTCAACGGACTGGCCTACACCGCATACACGGCGTGGACAGGCGAATGGCGCAAACTCGTACCGAGCATGCGCGCCCTGAAACGGGTCCCGGCGACCGTGCTCCACGACCTGGGACTTCGCCACGAGGCTCCCGTCAAGGCCGGCTACTACAACGCCGCCCAACAGACGTCCTACACCGGCATCATCATGCTCGGCGCCGTGGCGACAGCAAGCGGATTTGCCCTGTTCAAGCCGACCCAGCTCAGCGTCCTCGTGACGATGTTCGGTGGCTACTCCTCCGCCCGACTGATCCACTTCACCGCCAGCATCGTGTTCATCCTTTTCTTTGTCGTTCACATCGTCCAGGTGGTGCGATCGGGACGGCACACCTTCATGGCCATGGTCTCGGGCTACGAGCTGCTCACCGACGAGCGTGACAGGGAGTCGACCGTTGTCTGAACAACAGGAACTGACCGTCGAGGCCTATCGACGGCGGTCGCGGCGATCGTTCATCACCGGTGGTGTCGCCGCACTGGCGGGCGTCGCCGGCTGGCGCAGTCTGCAGGGTGCAGATCCCGACTTTCGGATCCCGGGCCCACTCCGCGCCGTCCATGAGATGAATGAAGCGATCTGGTCGACACTGATGCGCGACGACCATCTCGCAACCGAGTACCCGATCTCGGAAGCGTCGGTCCTTCGGGTGAACGGACTCCACGGCATTCGTGACGACATCGACCTCGACACCTGGGAGATCACGGTGCTCGGTCCCGACGGCGAACAGTTGGGCACGCATACTCTCGACGACATCAAGGCACTTCCGTGGCACGAGATGACGATCGAACACAAATGCATCGAGGGCTGGTCACAGGTCACCAACTGGCAGGGCGCTCGCTTCAGCGACTTCTTCGCCCTGTACCAGGACCGCCTCCCGGACGACATCACGCACGTCTTCCTGCAGACGCCGGACGGCGAGTATTACGTGTCGGTCGACATGGCCACGATGCGGCATCCGCAGACCCTGCTCGCCTACGACAACTTCGGGGAAGCGATCAGTGACCGCAACGGCGCCCCCGTGCGGTTGGCCACACCGCTGAAATACGGCATCAAGCAGATCAAGCGCATCGGGTCGATCCAGTTCCGGCGCGATCAGGGCGCCGACTACTGGGGTGAACGGGGCTACGACTGGTACGCCGGCCTGTAACCCTGGCCGGGACCAAGGTCCTGATGTGGTCCGCCGTGGTTCGGGCAGACTCTCCCCATGACATCGGTGGGTGACCACAGCGGTCTTCGCCCGGCCATCGGGGCCCGTCTGCTCTACCTGATGGTGGTGGGCGACATTCTCGGTGCCGGGATCTACATCCTCGTCGGCGACGTTGCCGGTGAACTCGGCGGCATGGCGTGGCTTGCGTTCGGGACCGCATTTGGCATCGCCGCACTCTCGGCGGCGGCCTATGCAGAGCTCACCACCCGCTTCCCCGGGTCAGCCGGATCGGCCCTCTACGTCGACCGGGCGGCCGGAATCCCTGCGCTCACCTTCGCCGTCGGGATGGCAGTGATGCTGAGTTCACTGATGACAGCGGCGACGACCGCCCGAGCATTCGCCGGCGATTACCTCGCCGAGTTCGTCGATGCACCGGTCGTTCTCGTCGCCGGCGGCGTGGTCGCTGCTCTGACAGCGCTGAACCTGCGCGGCATCGAATCGACCGCCAACGCCAACGTCGTGATGACGGTCGTCGAGATCGTCGGGCTCCTCGTGGTCCTCGTGATCGGAACAGCGGCGATCGCCGACGGTGGTGGCGATGCCGGCCGTCTCGTCGATACGTCGAACCTGGCGATCGGTGGCTGGCTGAGCGCAACCGCCCTCGCCTTCTTCGCCTTCCTCGGGTTCGAGGACGCTGCGCACCTGTCCGAAGAGGTCCACGATCCCCGCCGGACATTTCCGCCGGTGCTGTTCGCAGCCGTTGCGACTGCGTCGGCGCTGTACCTGGCCGTCACCGTCGTTTCCACCGTTGCCATCGATCCGGACGTGTTGGCGGCCTCCGACGGTCCGCTGCTCGAGGTTGCCGGCGCCGGTCCGCTCGGCGTCCCCACCCGCTGGTACGCCCTCGTCGCACTCGTCGCCGTGACCAACACCTGCCTGTTCGCATTGGTTGCGTCGAGTCGACTGCTCTACGGCATGGCCGTCGACGGTCACGTCCCCGCAACGTTCAGCCGCCTGCTTCCCGCCCGGCGTACTCCTGTCGTCGCATCGCTGGCCATGGCGGTGATCGCGGCCGGCATGGCCGCGACCGGCGCCGTGTCGGACTTGGCGGAGGCGGCGGTGACCTTGCTCCTTGCCGTACTCGTCGCGGTGAACATCGCAGCGGTGGCCACTCGTCGTTCGCCGGAAGCCGCGCACGCCTATCGTGCGCCGACATGGATGGCGCCGCTGGGCGCAGTCGCCGCCTCGGTGCTCCTCGTCCACCAGCTCGCAACTGCGTCTCGTGCCGACCTCGTCAGGCTTGCCGTCCTCCTTGCCGTGTCCGGCGTGTTGTGGGTGGCTGCCAGGGTTCAACGCCGCTAGATCACCCACTCGTTGCCATCAGTGCCGAGCCGCTTGCTGGAGGGCGTGCTCGGTGTCTCGGTCGAGAGGCAGCAGCGTCTCGATGCGAAGTTCGTCGAGGGTGACGTCGGAGGGTCCGCCCAGTCCTGCGACCATCGACACGAATCGCAAACGGCCGACCGGCGTGTCGAGCATCATCGGCATGAGCGGCTCGTTGCTCGGCCCACCGGGACGACGGTCGGCAAGATCGGCGACACCGGGGTAGGCCCCGACCTCGGTGACGAGTGCATCGAGCCGCTCGTCGAACGGTGCTCGGTCTCTGGCCCGTTCGACACGGTCGAGCAGCGACACGGCGAACCCTTCCCAGTTGACGATGGTGGGTCGGATGCCGTCGGGATGAAGGCACAGGCGAAGAGCGTTCGCGGCGACGCCGACGGGCACATCGATCTCGCTCAGTGCGACGAGGTGGGTCCACGCCGGGTTGGCCACGACGATGTCCCATCCCCGGTCGACGACATGGGTGGGAAATGCGCTGTGCGCGTCGAGAACGGCCTGCAGGACATCGCCTATCTCGCCTGCCGCAGGGCCGTCGACGGCACGCTCGGGGTACTCGGCGGAGAAGCCGGCCGCAGCGAGCAGCGCATTTCGGGCCC
>Ga0181558_10004077_pt1 | contig 13150 bp, 5 predicted proteins | sample 011ome_22_FD_133754 | JGI IMG/M metagenome (GOLD analysis project Ga0181558, IMG submission 133754) | Coastal salt marsh microbial communities from the Groves Creek Marsh, Skidaway Island, Georgia - 011507BT metaG (megahit assembly) | ecosystem: Environmental > Aquatic > Marine > Intertidal zone... | reverse complement strand
CGCCGCGCCCGCCGCGCCCGCCGCGCCCGCGCCCGCGCCCGCGCCCGCGCCCGCGCCCGCCGCGCCCGCCGCTCCCGCCGGGAGACATCGTCGCCGCCCCGTCGTCGTCGATGTCCCGGGTCCGCGCGCGCACCGGCGCGCGGGTCGACCGGCGGGGCTGCGGCGACGTCTTCTCCGCGTCGGGGGAGGGCGTGGTCGTCGCCGCCGCCGCCGCCGCCGCCGCGCGGCGCGCCCGCCCGGCCGGGCCCTTCGGCGCCTCCCCGTCGGCGTCCGCGTCCGTCGCGTCCGCGTCCATCGCGTCGCCGCTGACGGACTCCGAGTCCGATTCCGAGTCATCCGACGCGACCGCCGCGCCGCCGCCCGCGCGCGGCGTCGACGCCGGCGTCGTCTCGCCAACCCCCGGGGGCCCGTTCGCGGCGGCGTCGCCCGCCGCGTCGAGGCGCACGATGATGAAGTCCTTGACTCGCGCATCCTTCAACTTCTCCGCGAACCAGCCCGGCCTTTTCTTGCACCTGCGCAGGGCGTGGTACTGCATCATCGTCGCGCGCGCGAGGTCGTCCTTGCCGCAGAAGGGGCAGGCCACCTTCTCGTCCGCCGAGCCGAAGGGGGGGCCGGAGCCCTTGTACGCAAACCCGGGCGGGAGCTCGGGAAGCGCGCTCGGCGGGTACGGCTCCGCCGCATCCTCGGGGGTCCCAGCCTCGGGGGTCCCAGCCTCCTCGAGCCTCGAGGGGGGGAGGGGGGCGACGGAGCGGGGAGGCAACGGGACGCGACCCACGCCGAGGCCGGCGGCGCCGCGGCCACGGCCTCTCCCTCTGCCTCTGCCTCTGCCTCCGCCCCCGGCGGAGACCCTGGCAGCTTTTTCCGATTCGCCCCCCGCGGGTCGCGATTCCTCGAGGTTGGTGTACGTGTCCGTCCACGCCTTCGCGTCTGCCCACGCCGTGGTCGTGTCCTTGGAGGCGGCGCGCGTCATGCGCTTCGCGCCCTCGGAACGCTCGGGCTCGACGATGAGCTGGTTCAGGAGCTCGCTCACCTCTGGGCCCGCGTCCGGCGCCCCCGAGGTTCGCGGAGGTTCCGACGCGGTGTCCGGCGAGTCGTCCAGCCCGGACCCGCCGCTGGATTCGGGGGAAGGGGTCACGCCTCCCACGGGCGAGGCCGCGGTGCCCTCCCGGTCCTTCTTGGTACCGCTGTAGGGCGCCTTGATGATCTCCGCGCGCGCCGTCTCGGGCGCGTTGTCAATCACCGAGGACATGCGGGCGCGAGTGCCGCCGAGCGCGGGCGGGCGAGATCTGGAGCGAAACGCCGCTTCGCGAAAATTGCCCTAAACTCGGTGCGCCCCGACCTCGCGCGAAGGCGTGGAGACGCGCGCCGAGCGCGTATCGCGCGCGAGAGGGCTTGCGACTCTTGTGCGAAGGATCTGACGCGGTGCACGTCGCCGGGCGATGGCGAACGTGCGGGCGACAGTGTCCCACCCGGTCGCCTTCCCGAACAAATTTCGCGCAATTTTTCTAGAACTCCTGGTCACTTCGGAATAGTTTTGGCGCGTGTCCTTCCTCGTGAGACGCTGTCCGCCTCGGTATATGGGCAATTAGGCTGAGAGGTCATTCGGGAACGTTCTGGCAATTCCTGATGAGGCCGAGTCGATTCGCTGAAAACCTCTCCTATCCGGCACTATCGACGCATTGCGACTCGCGCTCGCGTCGCCTCGCGCTTCGACCACCGTCACGCGCCACCCGTCGCGATCGGCACAGCGCATCTCGAGCCGACGCATCTCATCCTCGCGCGCCTCGGTGCATCCGACAGCGCTCCGCGGTCAGCCGTACAGTCCGGCGTCGCCCCGAACGAAAACCTTTTCCGAGGGCGGTCACCATGAGGCGCGCGGCGTCGACGTCGATGCACAACCTCCAGGAGCTGATGGATCCCGGAGGCAAAGACACCATGCATGCCCGCATCGCTGCGCTCGAGGCGGAGGAGGCTGATACCGTGGATAATACGCAGCGGGTGATCATCGTGTGCAACTCGCTGCCGCTCAAGATGCGACACGACCCCGAGGGTTCCGCCGCGCGGGGGCACAGCTGGCACTTCGAGAGCGACCCCGACTCCATCTACGGGCAGAGCAGCGCGGGCATCCTGTCCGGCACGTCCGTGGAGAAGGTGATCTTCCTGGGCGGCCTCGGCAGCGAGGTGGAGCTCTTCGAGCAGGACGCGGTCGCCGCGGACATCTCCGAGCGCTTCAACTGCATCCCGGTGTTTTTAGGGGAGGAGCTCAAGGCGAAGCACTACAAAGGTTTCTGCAAGCAGTTCCTGTGGCCGCTCATGCACTACGTGCTCCCCATGTCCCCGCAGAGCCCCGCGCGGTACAACAAGACGAACTGGCAGGGGTACCTCGCCGCGAACAAGCGCTTCGCGGACAAGGTGGTGGAGGTGCTCAACGCCGACGGCGACTTCGTGTGGGTCCACGACTACCACCTCATGCTCCTGCCCACGTTTCTGCGCAAGCGCTTCAACACCGTGCGCTGCGGGTTTTTCCTGCACTCGCCGTTCCCGTCCTCGGAGGTGTTCCGCACGTTCCCCAACCGCGACTTGGTGCTGCGAGGCCTGCTCAACGCGGACGTCGTGGGCTTCCACACCTTCGACTACGCGCGGCACTTCCTGTCCTGCACCACGCGCCTGCTCGGGCTCAACCACAAGACGGAGCGCGGCGCGCTGGCCATCGACTACTACGGCCGCGCGGTGGGCGTGAAGATTTGCCCGACAGGCGTGAACACGGACCGGCTGCGGGAGGGGGTGCTGTGGCCCGAGGCGCGCGAGGCGCGCGCCAAGTACCGCGCCGCGTTTCTCGGCAGGAAGGTGTTCCTGGGCGTGGACGACATGGACATCTTCAAGGGGATCGAGCTCAAGCTGCAGGCGTTTGAGCTCCTGCTGTCGCAGCACCCCGAGCTCGCCGAGAAGATGTGTCTGGTGCAGGTGTGCAACCCCGCGCGCAGCGGCGGGCGCGAGATGTCCGAGCTGCAGGCGGAGGTGCTGGCGACCGTCGAGCGCCTCAACGCGACGTACGGCGTCACCGAGAGCTCGGGCGGTAAGGGCGAGGACGCCGTCGGCGGGAAGGTTGTCGAGCTGGTGCACCGCGCCACGTCGCTCGCCGAGCGCATCGCGCTCATGTCCGCCGCGGATTGCGCGGTGGTCACGGCGACGCGGGACGGCATGAACCTGCTTCCGTACGAGTACATCACGTGCCGGCAGGGCCCGAAGGACGAGGGCGCGGGCACGGACGAGGGGTACCCGCTGCCCCGGTGCTCGTCGCTGATCATGTCGGAGTTCGTGGGGTGCTCGAGCTCGCTGTCCGGGGCGTTTCGAGTCAACCCCTGGAACGTGGATGACGTCGCCGACGCCATGTACCGCGCGGCGACGCTCTCCGGCGTGGAGGCGGAGGCGAGGCACGAGAAGCACTGGAGGTACATCAGCGAGCACACCGTGGGGTACTGGGCCGCCTCCAACATCGCCGAGCTGCAGAGAGCCACCGAAAAAACGGGAAACGCGCGCTGCTACGGCCTCGGGTTCGGGCTCAACTTTCGCGTCGTCGCGCTCGATCCGAATTTCCGCAAGCTCGAGACGGCGCAGCTCGCCGCCGAGTACGCGAGCACCACACGCCGCGTGTTGCTCCTGGACTACGACGGCACGCTCGTGCCGCAGGCGTCGTACGACCAGCCCCCGTCGAAGGAGCTGCTGAGCACGCTGCGGCGGCTCACCGAGGACCCGAAAAACGCCGCGGTGTGCATCGTCTCGGGGAGGCAGCGCGCGACGCTGGACGACTGGTTCGGCGACGCGGTGCCCGCCGCCGGGTTCCTGGCCGAGCACGGGTACTGGTACAAGGCGCCGCGGGACGCAGCGGAGAGCCCCGGGCAGTGGCGCCAGCTCGCGCCCGCGGGCACGGAGGAGCACATCAAGAAATGGCACGCGATCGTGATGCCCATCCTGGAGCAGTACACGGACTCCACGGATGGCGCGTTCATCAAGGACAAGGGCACGAGCGTGATTTGGCACTTCGGCGACGCCGACCCCGACTTCGGCGCCTGGCAGGCTAAGGAGCTGATGGACCACCTGGAGAGCGCACTGGTGAACGACCCGGTGGACGTGTTTCCCGGGAACGGGCACGTCGAGATCAAGCCGCAGGGCGTGTCCAAGGGCACGCTCGTGGAGATGCTCCTCGGCCCCGAGTCGGCGACGCACCTGCGCGCCACGGGCGGCGACAAGGTGGACTTTGTGTTTGCCGTCGGCGACGACCGCTCGGACGAGGAGATGTTCCACGCCATCGCCGACCGCGTGGCGAACCCGTCTTCCGTCGCCAAGACGCTCCTGCGCGCGGACTCGTGCCCGATGCCAGGCCACGAGCAGAAGCACGACCACCTCGCCGTGTACCTCTCGACGGTGGGCCAGAAACCCTCCAAGGCGGACTTCTACCTGGACGACACGGACGACGTCCTCGAGCTGCTCGGGAACCTCACCGCCGCCGCGCCGTAGACGCGACGCGCGAGACGAGACGACGACGACGCGATACGCAGAATGTTTTAGTAAGATACGAGTTGTACGATGTAGTTGAGAAGAATGTGACGAACGACGTTTCGCGTCACGGTTTCGCGTCACAGTTTCGCGTCGAGCGCCTCGCCGAGGGTCCCGGCCATCGCGCGCGCGCACACGGCATCCGCCAGCGCGTACACGTCCCGCCACGCGGCGTCCCACGCCTGAACCTTGGACGCGCCTCGGCCCTTTGCCGACTGGACCGCGGCGGCGACGCGCGCGCACGCGCGCACCTCCTCGGGCGACCACCCGGGTGGAGGGCGCTCGTTTCCGAAAGACCGCTCGTTCCTTTGCCACTCGCCGAAGGCGTCGCGCGCCAGCTTTTGCGAGAGGATGCGCGAGTCGCCCTCGGCGAACTTGCAGCACTGCAGGAAGTCGGTGTGCTCGAAGCCCGTTCCCGCCATGAGCGCGTACGAGCCCACCTCCTGTTTCAGCCGGTGGCACAGCTCCACGCACGTCTCCACCGTGCGGATCTTCGCCACCGCGATCGCGCGCGTCGCCGCCGGCGGAGGCGGCGCGTCGGCGGCGAGCGCCGCGCACAGCTCCGCCTCGCACGCCGACGCAAACGCCTCTGCGCGCGCGAAGCGCGCGTCGGCTTCGTCGTAAAGAGCCCTGAGCTGCGGGACGTCGCTCAGCGCCGGGGTGGTGCCGCGCATGGCGCACATCTTCCGGTCGCTGTACTGCCTGGTTTTCGCGAAGAGCGCGCGCGAGAACACGAGCGCCGCCTGCGCGACGGCGACGCGGCCGGTGAAGAGCCTCTGGCCGATCATCTCCATCGGCTTCTTCGCGTTTTTGTTTTTGTCAAACAGGTACGCGCCCGTCGCCGCGTCGACGCCGCCGTGTCGGTCCAGCAAGCCGGCGTGGGGAATTTGGAACTCCGTGAACTGCACCCACGCGTTGTCCAGGTCCGACCCGGTGGTCTTCTCTCCCATGTCCCCAACCGTCACGCCTTCTTTTAACGATCCGTCTTTTTCTCTGAGCCGCGCGAGGAAGCCGTGCGGCCCGACGCGGCGGCCGCCCGTCGTCACGTCGGCGACCACCACCGCCCACTCCGCGGTCAGACCCTGCGAGATCCAGTTCTTCACCGCGCCCTCGCTCGGTGAGTTCAGGACGAACGTCCGCGTCGCCGGGTCGTACGTAGCGGTCGTGTTCACGACGAGCCCGGAGTTCACCCCCGCCAGCCGCTCGGTGAGGCAAAAGCACCCGAGCTCGCCGGCGGCTTGGATGGCGTCCAGTCGCCGCAGGTGCGCGGGGCCCCCGAGCGCGACCACCGTCCCGGCGAACAGGTTGAACTGCACGGTGAACCGGATCCAGAACCCGGGGCCGTGCGCGGGGGCGTGCGCGGCCAGAAGCCTGTGCGCCAGGAAGAACCGGCGGGGATCGTCGCGGATGTCGGTGAACCGAAGCGACGCGCGCCGAACGATCTCCCGCAGGAAATCCGCGGACTGCGCGTACGTCACGCCTTTCGAGCGGAGAAGCGAGATCTCGCTCGCGAACCCGCGCGCCCAGGGCGTGCTTGCGTCGTCGTTCGAGGCCACCACGGAAGTTGGACCGCCCGCGGGGGCGGCGGGGACCCACGTCCCGGGCACCATCGCGTTCTCGTGCCGTGACTTGACCTAACAACGAGAATCCGGAACTGCGGGGCTGCGTCCAGAACCGCGGGGGAGGCCTGCGACGTCGCGCGGGGGAGACGCGGCCGGGCTCGAGACGTCTTCGCGGTCGCGTTTGAGCGACGGCCGGGCGAACGAGTGCGCGCGAAGCGGTGTGCGCGCGACGGGGACGCGGGAAGGTCACGAAGACGAGACTTTCGTCCGATCTCTCGGCAAATACGTAGGATATGGTCCAGTCAGCAGCGCGCGCGGTCGACGAAAACTCCCGCGGTTTTTCTTATTCCTCGGGTGGGGTTTCCCTCCGAGACGCAGAGCAGCTCGCGCGCGGGCAGGTGGCTTGACCGCGACGAACGAGCGCCGTCTCCGGTGGGAAACGCGTGGCGTGGCGCCTGGTCGTCCCCGTCTCGTCCGACCCTCGCGCGGGGACGCGCGCGGCCACCCCGGCAGTGCGCACCGCTGGAATCTGGCGAGATTTCCACGGCCTAATTAGAACCGGACCGGCCACCATGGCGTCCGCGACGACGCCGCTGGCGCTTCAGCCGTGGACTGCGCGCGTCACGCGTCGCGCGCGGCGCGCGCATGCGCGTCGGACCGCGAGGGGTGTCGATCGCGCGTCCCCCTCGACGCGCTGCGACGCCCTGGACGACGCGGTGGCCGCGGTGGGGGATGCCGCGGCGGACGCCGCCTCGCGGCTCCCCGCCGCGCTCGGCGAGCATTATCGCCCGTACGAGGTGCGCGTGCACACGGACACGCACCTGTTCCCCGGGTTGGCGCAGTACGACGCGATCGGCGCGCACTTCAACGTGCCCGCGGTCCTCGCGGCGACCGTCGTCACGACCGGCGTCGGCGTTTTGCTCGCGAGCCAGCTCTGGGAGCGATCCTTCCGCACGCTCGTCTTCCCCGAGGAAGCCGCCGAGGAGCGGCGGAGAAACGCGCCGCCCTTGACGCTGTGCGGCGTGGACTGCTCGGCGTACCCCATCTTCGGCGACCCGACCGTGCAGCGCGCCGTGGCGTTCGCCGCGCGGTGGCACCACGGGCAGTACCGGCGGACGGGCGAGACGTACGTCACGCACTGCATCGAGGCGGCGCTCATCTTGGCGGCGATGCTGCCGACGACGGCGCCGGGCGCCGCCGCCAAAAAGAAGTACGTCGACGCCGTCGCGGCGTGCGTGCTGCACGACGTGGTGGACGACACGGAGTGCGAGCTGCAGGACGTGCGGCTGGCGTTCGGGGACACCGTCGCGACGCTCGTCGCGGACGTCAGCACGCTAGGGAAGCTGCCGCAGATCCTGCGCCGGAGCCAGCGGCGGCGCGCCGAGAACGCCGCCGCGGCGGCGGCGAAGCGCGGATCCGAAAGCGGCGGCGGATCCGAAAGCGGCGTCGTCGGAGGCGTCGCCGGATTCGAAAATCGTTTTTCGAATACCTTTCCGGACGCCGATTTGGAGCGCGACGCCGTGCGCGAGGCTGGCATGACGGGTCGCGCGTTGAAGATCGCGGAGACGAGGGAGAACTTCGAGGGCGTGGACGTTCTCGAGCTGGCATCCCTGCGACGCATGCTGTGGTCGCTCGTGCGCGACCCGCGGTGTTTCCTGATCAAATTCGCCGACCGCATCCACAACATGCGCACGGCGTACGCGGTGGACCCCGCGAAGGCGAAATTCGTGGCCAACGAGACGCTGCAGGTGTGGTGCTCGTTCGCGGAGCAGCTCGGCATGTTCGCCGCGAAAGCGGAGATGGAGGACCTGTCCTTCGCGGTGAAGGACCCCGAGTCCTTCCGCGCGGTCATAAACGCGCGGTACGACGCCTGGGGCGTGGACGGCGTGGAGGCGTCGCGGCGACGCAAAAAGTTTGCCAAGCGGTTCGAACTGAGAAAGGCGGAGGAGGTACGCGCGCTCGAGGGGTACGCGTCTGTGTCGCGCGTGATTTCCGCTGAAGACGCGGAAGACGACACCGCGTCGTCTCACGAAGACGGAACCGCCCGAACGAGCCTCGAAGGGTGCGAAAAGGCGATCGTCTCGGGCGCGATCGTCTCGGACCGACCCGCGTTGCGCGCGAAGTGGACGTGGGAGCCGCCAACGGGCGCCGACGTGCAGATGTTTTTCGAGCGCATCCGCCGCGGCGAAAACGCGGGCACGCCCCAGGACCTGCGCGTGAGCCGCGCAGACCGCAAGGCGCGCGCCGCCGCGGAGACCGCCAGGCGCGTCGCCGAGGCGGCGCGCGCGCGCGCGCTGGAGGAGGAACGCTTGAAACGCGCGAAACCCGTCACGCCGGAACAGGAGTCTTTGCGCGCGCTTCTGGCGTGCGTCCCGCCCTTCGACGTGCTCCGCGCGTCCAACCGCTCCGCCGCCGCCGCCGCCGCCGCCGCCGCCGCGACGGCGGCGGCGGACGCCGCGACGGCGGCGGCCGTCGCGGGCGCGGGCGCGGACGCGTCCGCGCGCGCGTACGCGGACGCGCGCATGGGCGGCGCGTCGCTGGAAGCCTCGCTGGAGGCTCTGCAGAAGTGCCGGGACACCACGCTGCGCTCGCTGCAGCTGGACGCGCTGGCGCCCGGCTTGCGCGTGGACATCGAGGGCCGGCTCAAGTCGGCGCACAGCACGCACCTGAAGATGCGGCGCAAGAAGGCGACCTTCGCGCAGGTGTGCGACGCGCGCGCGCTGCGCGTGGTGGTGGGCGAGCCGGGCGAGCAGCCGGGCACGAGGGAGGAGGTTGTGGCGTGCTACGACCTGGTGGAGGCGATCCACAAGCTGTACCGCCCGGTGGACGGCGAGTCCGACGACTACGTGTCCAACCCGAAACCCAGCGGCTACCAGAGCCTGCACACGGCGGTGGTCGGCCCGGACGGCGCGCTCCTGGAGTTTCAGGTGCGCACGCGCGCCATGCACGAGGCGGCGGAGTTCGGGGACGCCGCGCACTGGCTGTACAAGGACTTCATCGCCGACGCCGACGCCGCGGGGCGCGAGGACACCGACGCGAGCGTGAACGTATCTGTTAGAGACGTCTCTTCGCCCTTCGCGTCGCCAAAAACGGAAACGCTTCATCAAAACGGCGTCGCCGTCGCGGCGGGCGCGCCCGTTTTGATCGTGCGCGGCGCGCGCGGCGACCGGCTCGCCGCGGGCGTCGTGTGCTGGGCGCAGGGGAGCCGCATGCACGTCGTGGAGCCCGCGCGGGGCGACGCCTTCGCGCCGGGCTTCGCCAACGCCGCCGGCGTCGTGGACGTCGCCGAGTGGGTCGCCATGGGCCTGCACGAGTCGCTGCTGGAAAGAGCGGTGGCGACCGGCCGGCTCGAGCCGAGGCAAACCGGCCGCGGCTACGCCGTGATCGAATTCGCGCTGTGCTCGGACGGGAGGTGGCACCAGCGGGACGCGTACGGGCGCGTGCTGGGGAGCACGGTGGCGGACCCGCTGGATATCGACGCGCTGCTCGACGCGCTCGAGACGAGCGAGAGGGCCGAGAGGGCGAAAGGTGGCGAAAACGCGGGTTCGGAGGAGGGCGCGAAAGACGCGCGAGAGACGCGCGCCGACGCCGCCGACGCCGACGACGCCGAAGACGTCTCCGGGAAGAGCGACGCGCGACGCGACGCGAAAAAAAAGGAGCCGACGCGGATCGAGCTGGGCGAGGGCGCCACCTCCGTGGTGGCGGACCTGGCGAGCCCGGACGACGCGATGGTCAGCCTGCAGGTGGCCGCGATGCAGCGCGCGCTGCAGGCGTACCTGGACGACGCCGACGACGAATCCCCGGACGGAGCCCAGAAAAGCTCCGAAAAGCTCGGCGAGACCCCGAGCGACGCCGCCGACGCGAACGCGAACGGCGACGCGGACGACGCTTCGCGGGACGCCGCGGGGCGGCTTCGTGGCGGCTCGACATTTCGGGCTGCGCGACGAGAGTGGCAAGAAAACGAAAACGAAAACGAAAACGAAAACGAAAACACTCTGGAAGGAATGCGCTCCGGAGACGTCGTTAAGACAGACGTCGTTAAGACGCCGAGCGGCTCGAGGAACGTTCCCTCGGCGTTTCGCGAAACCGCCGCGGCGGCGGCGCGCGCCGGCTTGCGCGCGGCGGAGCGCGATTTGGCGCGCGCCGCCGCCGGCGGCGAGGCTGGCGCCGAGCGCGCCGTGGAGGAGGCGCGCAAGGAGCTCCGTCTGCGCCTGGACGCGCTCGCGCTGGACGCCGCCGCGGAGCGGCGCGCGAAGCAGCGCGCCGCTGAGGCGGAGGCGCTCCGGTCCGGAGAGGGCGCGTCGCCCATCTTCCCAATCGCGCGCGCGGCGGCGGCTGGCGCCGCGCCGGAGGGCTCGGACGCCGGCGACGCGCTTTCGAGCCCCGCGCGCGGCGCCGCGGCGAGCGGGCTCTTCGACGCCGAGGACGCCGCGCAGATGGCGGAGGCGCTCTCGGGCCAGCCCAGCGTGACGTTCGACGACGAGAACGTGCTGGTGGTGGCGTGGACGAAGCGAGAGGATGGCGACGAAACCGCGGCGATGACGCCGGAGCTCATCAAGGTGCCCAAGGGCGTCACCGCCGCGCAAATCTCGCGGGGCGTCGCCGGCGACCGCGACGACGACGCGACGAGCGACGCCGACGCGACGAGCGACGCCGACGCCGACGGCGTCGGCGGAGCGTCGACGGACGCCTCGAGCCCCGGGATGAACAACTCCGTGCCGGAGCTGGTTAACGTGAACATGGAGATGGTCCCGGCGGACACGCCGCTCGAGCAAGGCGACCAGGTGTTCCTCGGGGACGAGCGGTGACGAAAAGGTCAAACGGTCAAACGAAAAACGCCCGTCGGCGTCGACGCCGCGCAGACTGTTTTTCGTCGTAGGACAGAGCCCGTCTACGAAATTCCAATAGCTACCTACTAGAGCTAGCTACTACACGTTCCGTCTATTCGTCCTCGCCTTTGACCGCCGCGTCCTGCATCCGCCTCGCGGTCTCCGCCGACGCGCGCTCGAGCGCCGCGGCCCGGGCCCCCGCCCAGGCCTCGAGCACGGGTCGACCGCCGCAAGCCTCGGCGCGCCACGCGCGCAGCGCCGCGGATGCCGCTACGGCGATTTCAGTTTCGGCGGCTTCGGCATCCTCCTTCGATTTCGGATCGCCGTCGCCGCCGCCGCCGGCGGCGGCGGCGTCCGCGAGCGTCCCCTCCGCGAACGCGCACGCCTCGCGCACCGCGCGCGCCAGCTCCTGCGGGTCTCGCGCTAAGTCGTCCGGCAGCGAGAGCGGCCTAACGTCGATTCCGAACGGGCGGAGACTATTTTTGTGAAGCCTTCCCGTTCTCGTGCGGTCCAGCTCGAGGCCCGCCGGCCCGACGCCCTGCGCTAAGCGCCACCTCGGTTTTCTCCCAGCATCGCTCTCCTCATTCCTGTACACGGGCGGGAGCTCTTCGTCGTCGAACACCACCAAATGGCACGGCGTGAGCACGGCGAGTCCGTCACGGAGATACTCGCCATGTTTGACCTGGTCGAAGCCCTGGTTCGGGTCCGACGCGCTGGCGAACGCGTTGCAGGTTGGGCAAGCGAGGAAAAAAGTGACATCTTTCAAAGCGTGCTTTTCCTGGAACTCCTCAAGGAGATCTTCGTGCGCCGCCCTGCCTTTGATGCCCCGCGCGAGCTTGCGATCGGGCAGGAGACCGAGCGTCAGCAGCGCGTAGCTGTCACACAGCAAGCAGTTGCTGATCGCCGCGCCCTCGTCGCCCATCGCATGCTGCGAAAGTCCGAATGCACTCTTTTCGGTCACGAGACGCACTTTTCGGGCACTTGGTTTCCAAGTTTCTTCTTGTTCGGTTTCGCTGACATCAGAGTCGCCACACGTCTCGCGCGCGGCGGAACGATCTGAGCGATGGCGTCGTCCGCGGAAGATCTCTCGCTCGCCGCGGCGTTCGCGCGCGGGCTCGAGGTGTTCACGCGCATGCAGTCCGGCGACGCGGACGCCGAAGCGCTCGCGTCGGGCGCCGCGGCGATGCGCCACGCTGTGGCGCGCGTGGACGTCGAAGGCGTCTTCTCGCGCAACGAGACCAAAGACGACGTGCCCACCGAGAACCTCCGGTACGCGCTCGCGCCGTGGTACCTCGCGGAGTTGGCGTCGCGCGCGCCGACGCGGGACGCCGCCGCGAGGGAGCACGCGCTCGTGGAGGTCTCGGCCATGTACGAGGCGTTTCTCGAGCGGTGCGAGCGACACGACATGCTTTCCGAGAGCGCCAAGCGCTCGCGCGCGCGAGGCGCGGAGGCGTGCGATCCCGCGACGGCGCGCGACGAAAAAGTCGCCCGCTTCAAGCGCGAGCGCGCGATTCGGCAGAGGCTGGAGAGCCTGGACGCCGCGCGCGTCGAGCGCACGCGCAAGGCGCTGGCGGAGGCTGACTGGGACGATGAGGATCCCGAGGCGAGCGTCGCCACGGAGAACGAGGCGGACGAGCGCGAGCGGTGGCTCCTGCTCGTCGAGCGCGCCGCCGCCGAGGCGCTGGACGCCGCCGCCGTCGTCGCGACGGAGCGCGAGATGTTGGCGCGCCGCGCCGAGACGCCGACGCGCCGAGACGACATAGCGGATGCGGACGCGTCCGACGACATAGCGCGACGCCGCCCCTACCGCATCGAGGCATCCACGGGGATGGGCAACTACGTCATCGGGCCGGGGGGGACGATCGAGCCCATCTCCGCGGGGGGGTACGTCCCGCCCGGCTTACTAACTAGCGCGGCGCCGGTGGATCGCCGCGCGGCGGCGGCGCTCGGCGTGTTCCGGCCATCGCACACCCTGCCCACGATGACGGTCGAGCAGCACGGCGAGATCGAGTACCGCGAGCTGGTGGAGCGCACGCGGCGCGAGGCGGAGACCAAGGCGAGGCGCGCCGCCGAGGACGCCGCGCTCACCGAGGAGGAGCGCGACGCGCGCGAGCTCGCCAAGGCGCGCGCTTGGGACGAGTTCAAGGACGACAACCCGTTCGGACACGGCAACTCTAAGCTCAGGCCGTGCTCTTAGGCTCT
>Ga0181558_10004062_pt1 | contig 13175 bp, 10 predicted proteins | sample 011ome_22_FD_133754 | JGI IMG/M metagenome (GOLD analysis project Ga0181558, IMG submission 133754) | Coastal salt marsh microbial communities from the Groves Creek Marsh, Skidaway Island, Georgia - 011507BT metaG (megahit assembly) | ecosystem: Environmental > Aquatic > Marine > Intertidal... | reverse complement strand
ATTCAGTCAAAGAGTCAGCTAAAGAGCTTAAAAAACTTTCGGTGCGAAGGGATATATCTCAAAGCGCTACAGGTATCTCAAAGTTAATGAAAAACATTGATGCCTCTAAAAGCTTAGGTGACATCATTAATGAAGCGGATAAAATATATTCAGCAAACATTAATCTTTATGAAAACGGAGACCATGTGCCTTCTGACATTTTTGAAGAAATGGAGGAGGCTATCGAACTGAGAGGCAATAACCCTCAAACTAATTTCGGACCAGTAGGACCCCACCCTAGGTTGCATAATCTTTTTGGTTCTCTCTTAAGGCCGGGAAATATTACAACGATTGTGGCTCGAACAGGTGTGGGCAAAACACAGTTCGTTATGGACTTTTGCACTAAAGTTTCAAGGGAAGATGGAATACCTGTACTACATTTAGATAATGGAGAAATGAGCAAAGAAGAGTTGATGATGAGGCAGTGTGCCTCTTTATCTAAAGTTCCCATGAATTTACTTGAAACAGGTCAGTGGCGCAATGCGGGACCGGAAGTAGTTGAAAAAGTTAGGTCGGTTTGGCCTATAGTTAAAAACTATAAATTTTATTATCAAAACGTAGGCGGCATGCCAATTGATTCAATAGTTCAATTAGTTAAACAGTTCTACTATGGCAAGATTAAAAGGGGCAATCCAATGATATTGAGTTATGATTACATTAAAACCACATCCGAAAGCCTTGGCAATAAAACAGAATGGCAAGTGGTTGGAGAGATGGTTGACAAGCTTAAAAAACTCATACAAAGAGACATTCTTCACGACAACAAACCTGTGATATCACTTATGACTAGTGTTCAAAGTAACAGATCAGGCATAACAAACAACAGAAACTCTGACGCTATAGTGGAAGATGAAAGCATAGTTTCTCTATCAGATAGGATTACTCAGTTTAGCTCTCATTTATTTTCTTTGCGCCGAAAGACTATGGATGAATTAGCAGAAGAAAACAACTTATTCGGAACACATAGATTAACTTGCTTTAAGTACAGGCATCTAGGTGAAGATGTCCACCGGGCAATTAATCCAGTTAGAATGCCTAATGGCACAGACTTGAGAAGGAATTTCATTAACCTTAGTTTTGAAAACTTTGACATCTCAGAGGTTGGAGACTTACAAGATATGGTTGATGCTCAGGTTGATGTTAGCCTTGAAGCTGATAATAATTTTGGCAATGATTTAGGGATATGACGTCAGAAAAAATAAAGACTATTCTATCGGAATTAGGATATAAGTTGTCTGACTTTGGTAATCATTGGAGGACAAATGCTTTATATAGGGGTGGTAAAAACCCTACAGCTTTGCAAATATATAAAGATTCAGGTGTTTGGGTAGACTTTGTAAAAAATTCAGCCCACTTACCATTTGAGTCCTTAATAGAAGCCACACTGCAGACGAATGATTCAGAAGTAATTAAAAAATTAACAGGTGGACATGATTTCAGCATAGAGAGATCCTCCGAAATAGAAAAACCAAAATTAGAAATGGAAAAAACTTACCCAGAATCAGTTTTATCTAGGCTTTTGCCTCATTATAAATTTTACAATGACAAAGGTATAGACAGCGCTGTTTTGCATTTTTTTAAGTCAGGTTTAGCTACAGAAGGCGCTATGTACCAAAGGTTTGTATTTCCCATATATAATTCTTTAGGCCAAATACATGGGTTTAGTGGCAGAAATATGTCTAAACAATCAGTAGATAGACCTAAATGGAAACATATAGGCAAAAAATCTACATGGATATATCCTTATTATGTAGGAGGAGAAAACAATATAGTTCAAGATGCTATTGAATCAAAGGGTTATGTTGTGTTAGTGGAAAGTATAGGCGACCTACTCAACCTTCACCAGAATGGTATTAAAAATGTCTTAGTTACATTTGGAACCTCTTTATCCTCTAGCTTGATATGTTTTTTGATTTCCTTGAGCTGCGATAAAATTGTGATATCTCTTAATAATGATAGCGACAAGGAATCTAATCGAGGAAAGATTGGATCATTTAAATCTTATTTAAAATTATTGAATTACTTTCCTAAAGAGGATATAATAATACATCCACCAATTAAAAACGATTTCGGGGACATGACTCCAGAGTTATTTCCTGAATGGCTTAATTATATCGATACAGAAACCTTCACTTTTGATCAAGAAAACTATCACAAAGATGTTTTATCCTTAATAGACACAGGTGACATACCAAAAAGTCTGTACAAAAAGAAATATTTTTCATGAGTGAACTAACACCATTATCTGCCAGTAGAATTAAAAAAGCCCAAAGTTGCTCTTGGAGCTATTGGGCTACCTATAAATTAAAAGTTCCCGACTCAAGTAATGACGGGGCTAGCAGGGGCTGGATTTGTCACTTAATTTTTGAGCTTTTGGGTAACCCAAGACATAAACATATTTATGATGAAATTATACTCAAAGATTCTCTATTTGAATGCGAGCCAATAAAAAGATTAGTGGGCTACCACGCTAGAAAACTTAATGTAAATGATCAAGAGAATTTGACTTTGATTAATAACATGACCCTTGCTGGATTACATTATGATTTTTTTGGTGAAGCAGGAGGTAAATTAACCGAATCGATATCCGAGCAAGAGTTTAATATTACCGTAGATCAAGAGGATAAACTCTACAGGATTAGAGGCTTTATTGACAAACTTTTTTTATACAAAGACTCAGATACTGCAGTAATTAGAGACTTCAAGAGTAGTAAATCTGTATTCAAAGGAAAAGAATTAACCGATAACCTTCAAGATTTACTTTATACTTTGGCGGTCAAAAAACTTTACCCTAAATTTTCTAACCGAAAGGTTGAGTTTTTATTCCTAAAGTTTGATCTTCACGCTTCGGGGAATGTCAAAATGGACCCAATAACTGATGAAGAACTTGAAGGACTTGAGCTTTATTTGACTGAAATACAGACCTTTTTAGACAATTTTGACGAAGAAGATGCGGTGTCCAATTTTGCTGGCGCACAAGGTTACCCATCTGATGGTACCTTTGGTGGTCCTTTGATGTGCGGCAAAGATGGTTACAAAATATCTAAAGGTAGTCCCTTGCTAGACAAGAACGGGGAGCCTATAGTTGCATACATCTGTTCTTATAGGAAGCCTATGGATTATTTTGTGGTAAAAAATAAGGATGGAAAAATAATTAAGTCTGTCTTTTCTTCACAAAAAGACACCTTGTCTTGTCGCGAAGATGAAGGTGAATATATAGAGGAAATGCACTACAGTGGATGCCCTTACTGGAATAGAGAAACCCCAAATATTGATGATTTTCTGTGATTATTGGTGTACATTCATTATGAATGACAGATACTATAGAAAGCATTTGCTACGAATACGCTGAAGATTGCTTGTTTTCTCAAAAGCTAGCTTTCTCAGGGGCTCCTGTGATGTTAATATGCTATGTTGAGCGTAAATATATTACAGAATTATCTAGGTTTTTATTAAACCACAAGTATGAAGTAGCATCTGAAAAGAAAATGGGTAAGCATTTTTCCTTGATTCGTTTTGAGCTGACCAGTATCAATTCAATTGATTTATAAAGGAGGACGTATGTTTTTAGCGGGTTTAATATTTATTTCGGGAGTATCGATATCTTTGGTTGCTGCTTATTTTAGCATAGTTGGCTTGGCCACTATGTTTCCAGGGTCAAAAGAAGCTATTATTATTATGGGCGCCGTTTTAGAAGTCGGCAAGCTAATTGCAGCAGTATGGCTGCATAAAAATTGGCACAATGCTTTCGGGTTCCTTAAGTACTATCTTCTTAGCGCAGTTATTATACTCAGCATCATAACCAGTATGGGAATCTTCGGGTTCCTATCAAAGTCTCATGTTGAGCATGGCGCATCAATAGAGAAAGAGCAAGCTATTATCTCACAAATTGAGCATAAGATAGACAGGAAACAGGAATTTATAACGCAAAGAAACGATCTCATATCTAGCTTACAATCTTCTAGTACCGACTTAAAAGAAGATTCTAATACAATTATAGACAGATTAGATAAAAGAATTAAATCATTAAAAGAAGAAGAAAAAAGTTTAATATCTATTCAAGATGATATTATATTAAAAATTGAATCAAAAGAAGAGGTATTAAATGAAGCGCTTAAAAATTCTAAAAAATCAACTGGTTTATTTTCTAATAATACATATAATTCCACTTTATCATCACAGCAAGAAGATAGAAACAAAATAGAACAAGACAAACAAGCTGCGCTAAATAAAATACAAGAAATTAAATTAGAATTTAATAAAAAAATTGAAGAAGTCAGGGTTAAAATTGATGAAGTCCAGCAGGCTTCAAAGCCTACAGTATCTTCGGATCCTAAAATAGAGTCTTACAGGTTGGATGTTGAAAAAGCTTACGAAGAAATCAATAAGCTTGAATCCGAAAAGTTTGAATATGGATCTGCGCTTCGCGCCCTTGAGGTAGAAATTGGTCCAATTAAATATATAGTTGGCGCCCTACATGAGTGGGTTGGTTTTGACGTAGGTACAGAGCAGGCTATTAGAATTATAATAGTTGTACTGATATTTGTATTTGATCCCTTAGCTATTCTTTTATTAATTGCGGCGACAATTACTTACAGCGCTTCAAAAGAAGAAGAGCTTCCACCTGAGGTTAAAGAGATTAGGAATAAATTACTGGAAGAGCTTGAAGAGTATTTAAATGAAGGCGGACTCGCTGATCATTTTATTGAAAGAGCTAAAAAATAGCTTGACTTTTATAGTTCATTATGTTACCTTGTATGGGTGACTATTCCTATATTTAAAAGCCATTTCTCAGTGGGTAAATCAATACTCACTCTAGATCCACCTAAAAGCAAAGAAGACACAGATTCTCCTGATTCAGTCTTCGACATTGTAGAAGAAAATAACTTAGAAAAAGTCGTTCTCATTGAGGATTCCTTTATGGGTTTTCTACAAGCAAGAAAAGTGTGCGATAATTTATCTAAACAATTAATCTTTGGGGTAAAACTAGACTGCGTCGAGGATGCCACTTATGTACCAGAAGGTAAAGAAAAAAAGTGCAACCATAAAATTATTATATTGCCAAAAAACTCCAAGGGTTGCGAAAATTTAAATGTTATATATACGATTGCAAAGACTGAATATAATGGATGCATTGACTTAAGCATTCTCAAAGAGCATTGGGTTGAGAAGAATCTTTGTTTGGCTATTCCATTCTATGATTCCTTTTTGTTTAACAACCTAACTTCTTTTCAATCGTGTTTTGTAGACTTTAATTTCACGAAGCCAACTTTTTTTATAGAAGATAATGGCTTACCTTTTGACGGCATAACCAATGATGCAGTTACTAAATACTGTTCGGCCCATGGATTTAATACAGAAAAGGTTCAATCAATTTACTATAAAAACAAGAAGGATTTCTCGGCTTATTTGACCTATAAATTAATATGCGGCAGGAATTCTTTTGCGGGAAGAGAGCTGTCTTTGGAAAAACCTAATTTTGATCACCTTGGTAGCGATCAATTTTGCTGGGAGAGTTATATGGAAAAAGTATGAAAGCATTGAAATATTCAGATATTTGTTTAGTTCCTAATTATTCAGAGTGTCACAGTCGTGTTGACTGCGATCCTTCAATAGATTTATTTGGGAAAAAGTTCTTGCTCCCAATTATTCCTGCTAATATGAAATCTGTAATAGACATGCATATATGTGAGTGGATGAGTTCACACGGTTTCTTCTATATTATGCATCGTTTTGACCGTGATTTAGCTGAAGATGTTGCTAATACTCAAGATTGGGATAACATTTCATTTAGCGTTGGTGTTAAAACTAAAGACAAGATGGCTATTCAAAAAATCAAGAAAATGGGGCATCGAGTTGATTACTTAACTATCGATATAGCTCATGGTTATTCTGCACGAATGAAGACAATGATCAAGTGGATCAAAAAGCACTTACCTAACACCAAGATTATTGCTGGGAATGTCGCCACTTCATCTGCAGTAAGAGAATTGGCGAATTGGGGTGCGGATATAGTTAAGGTTGGAATTGGTCAAGGTTCTCCATGTACTACAAAAGACAAGACTGGATTTACTATGCCTATGTTCACCTGCGTTAAGTTATGTTCGAGCGTAACGCTTGACAACGGAGAAGTTGTACCTATCATTGCTGATGGAGGCATTCGCTGCAACGGTGATATTGCCAAATCTTTAGTGGCTGGAGCTAAGATGGCGATGGCTGGCAGTATGTTCGCATCTTGCACTGACAGTCCAGCTTCAATAATTAACATTAATGGAGTGAATCACAAGGCTTACTTTGGTTCGGCTAGCGCAGAAAACAAAGGCCATAACAATAACATAGAAGGCAAGCTTAACAAAATACCAAACAACGGAATGACTTACGGTGAAAAATTAAATGAAATAACTCAAGACATACAAAGCTCTATTAGCTATGCTGGTGGACACAAATTATCTTCATTAAAAGAGGTTGAATATTACGAATTATGATGGAAGACTTATTAAGATTTAAAAAAGATCAGAAATATATGGTTTTTGATTTTGAAACTTGTAATTTAAATTTAGTTTCTGAGCATAACAAGCCTTGGCAGCTAGCTTTCTTAATTTATCATGGAGATAAATTGATTGAGTCAAACGATTATCATATTCATTGGGATGATCTAAGGATGTCGGAAGGCGCGCGTAAAGTTACAGGATTTAAAGATGCTAAATATAAAAAATTAGCTCAGCCCGCCGAAAAGATACTTGACCATTTTGAAAAATACCTATATAATGATGAGTATATTAAATTAGGTCATAACATTTTTGGCTTTGATATTTACATCCACAATATATACAGGAAGCTTTTGAAAAAGAAAACGGACTACTCATATCTAAGTAGATCAATCGATACCCTTTGCTTGGCTAAGGCTATATATAAAGAAATACAGCTTAAGAAAGATGATGAACTGTTTCCCTGGCAGCTTAAATTAAATTCTTTTCACGAGAGAGGAATGAGATTAAACCTAGGCGCTTGCTGTAAAACATACGAGGTAGATTTCGACCCAACTAAATTACATGACGCCCTTTATGATATACAAAAGAATTATGAAGTTTTTAAAAAAATGATATGGAAGATAAAAATATAAATAATATGAAAAATCAAGTAAATTGCTATCTAGAATTATACATTGAACAATTAAATTGCTTAAAAGAAAAAGCTTTTAATTTATATTGTGAATTATTTTCAAAACCAGAAGACTATTGGCGTAAAAACAAACATGAGTTTACTGACCTGTATAATAATATTCAAAAATTAAATTACGAAAAAAAAGCCTTACAAGAATGTAAGAATGATTGCATATCCAGCCTATGAGTTTCACCGATCAATTTACAGGGTACACAGATTGTGTGCCTCCCGGCGTTCGTTTACCTAAAATTAAAATCAGCGCTAAGCAATATCAAAACCTAGGTACAGAAAAAGATATATCAAATTATGATTTCCTAAGAAAGCTCTGCCTTAAAGGTGTCAAAGACAAAGGCATAGATAAGCTCCCTAACGCTCAAGAGTATTATGATCGAGCCAAAGAAGAACTTAAAATACTACAAGACTTAGGTTTCATAGATTACATATTATTGAACTGGGATATATTGAATTTTTGCCACGAAAATAATATACCGACTGGGCCAGGGCGTGGAAGTGCCGCAGGCTCATTAGTTTTATTTTTAGCCGACGTAACAAAGATTGATCCCATAAAGTACGGACTATTCTTTGAAAGATTTGTGAGTAAAAGTAGAGCCAAGAAGACTGAAAAAGATGGCGTAACATATTTAGACGGAAGTTTGTTGGCGGATGTAGATAACGACATTGCTTATGAACACAGGCACAAAGTCATAGAGTATATTGAAAAAAAATACCCGGGCAGAACAGCTAAAATATTAACCCTAAACACCTTAAGTAGCAAGCTCTGCATAAGGGAGTGCGGTAAAATTGTAGGTGGTTATTCAGAGTCTGATATAAATGCTATCACAGCCCTTATTCCAAAAAACTTTGGTAAAGTTTCCTCTATCAGTGAAGCGATTGACACAACAGAAAAGCTTTCAGCTTGGTCTAATGAAAACCCTGAAATTATTAGAATATCTAAGAAGCTAGAAAATTTAAATAAAAACACAGGGGTGCACCCATCTGGTATAGCCATATCCCACCAACAAATATCTAAGATCTCACCTCTTCAGGCTACAAATGAAGGAGCCTTAGTTACAGCTTATGACATGAATTGGGTTGCGGAGCTTATGGTTAAGTTTGATATTCTTGGGTTGAGGACATTGAGTGTGATATATGATGCCTGCTCTTCCTTAGATATTGACCCGCTTGAAATATCTCTAGATGACGAGAAAACTTTCTTACCATTACAAGAGCTAGAGCATGCTCACGGTTTGTTTCAAATTGAAGCTCATACAAATTTTAGTGTTTGTAAGAAGATAAAGCCAACAAACCTCGAGCAGTTAAGTGCGGTAGTAGCTATCGCTAGGCCGGGAGCCCTAGACTTCGCTGATCAATACGCAGAGTATGTTAGAAGTGGCGAGTTCCAAAGTCAGCATGAGGTTTATGATGACGTATTGTCTTATACTGGCGGCATTCCTTTGTATCAAGAGCAGCTCATGAAAATGGCTGTTAACATAGGGTTTACGCTAGATGAATCTGAACAGTTAAGAAGGATTGTCGGCAAGAAAAAGGTTGACCAAATGCCTGCATGGAAAGCTAAGATTGAAGCCAAAATAATTGAAAACAAAATACCAATAGAGGCTGGCGATGTTTTATGGAGAGTTGCCGAGGATAGCGCCAACTATTCTTTTAATAAATCTCACTCAATTGCTTATTCTACTCTAGCTGCCTGGACCACTTATTTAAAATTTAACCATCCACAGGAATTCTTTTTGTCTCTTTTGAAAATGACTAAATTTGAACCGACCCCACAGGCGGAGGTGTCGAGGATAAGTCAAGAGCTTCCCTTTTTTGGTATAAGATTATTACCTCCTAGTATTTTAAAATCTAAAATGGATTTCTCTATTGAAGGTAACGATATTAGATATGGACTAAGCAGTATTAAAGGTATAAGTGAAAAATCCTTAGATGCATTGCGCAAGTTTAGAGATGAGGAAAGTGAAAATAAATTTGATATATTTCTTGCCGCTAAACAGGCAGGATTAAACATTGGGGTACTTAGTGCCCTGATTCAAGCTGGAGCCTTAACTGATGACGCTTCTGCAGATAGATCTAAGCTGGTACTTGAAGCTCAGATATTTAACATCTTAACAGACAGAGAGAAGCGCAATTTTATGGCAATTTCTGAAGCTGATAATGTTGATTTATTTGAAATATTTAAAAGAGTAACATCTTCAGATTTCAAAACTGTTGGAGATGACGGTAAACCTTTAATAAAAGAATCAAGATACAATACTCTTCGCAAAAAGTATGACCCCTACAAGAAAATTTATTATAAAAACGGAAGAAGTCAAAGTTTCGCAAATTGGTATTTCGAGAAACAACTACTAGGTTTTAGTTACTCTGCTAAGTTATGCGAAGTATTCAAGCATGAGCAAAATCAACCGAAGAATTCCCTGCATTTCAAATCACTAGAACCGAGAGAGCGTGATAAATATATATTTTCCGTAGCCTTTTCCAAAAAGGATAAATCCAGAAACGGAAATGTCTACATAAAATTAGAGCTTGAAGATGAGTTCGGAAATGTAGACGCTATATTGTGCGATAGCGCCCGAGAAAAAAAGTGCACAAATTATATTGAAAACAATCCTATACCCAAAGAAGGAAGTATAGTAACAATACATGGAGAAAAAACTCGAGATGGAGATGCAATATTTATTAATCATATGAAAGTTATTGATGAAATGATTTACATGAATTTAAAAGATTTAAAATCTTAAGTGTATCATAATAATGAATATGGAAACATCACCAAACTTCACGCCTAAGGCTCAACAATTAATTGCTCGCTCTAAAGTAGTAGCAACCTCATTAAATCATAATAGCGTGGATACCGGCCATTTATTACTTGTTATATTAAACTCGAAAAATGATTTAATTGAAGAGTTTATATTTAGTCATGGCTATTCCATCAAAGAGCTTACTTCTTTTGTGATTGCTACTTGTAACTTAGAAAAGGCGCACAAAAAAGTAGACTCTTGTGAGTTTAGTCCAACTTTTAATGCACTACTTTCTGCAGCTTTTGAATTCTCAAAAGAACTAAAAGACTCATATGTTGGAGTGGAGCATCTATTTTTCTGCTTACTGAATTCGGTAGGAGGTGCTCTATATAATTTCTTTGAGTCTCACGGTTTTGAACCTAAAACCGCTGTTGAAACTTTTCTCATACTTATGAGGAGCGCTGATAAATTTGATGAGTTAATATCTCAATTACCTCAAGATAAATCTCAAATTAATTCACCCTCTCCAACAGTTGCACAAAATAAAAATTCAGAAAGTGCTTTAGAAAATTTTGGCACGAATCTAAATTCACTATGCAGGCACGGTAAAATAGGTGAAATTATAGGTAAACAGGACGAAATCAGCAGGGCTTGTGAAATTTTATGCAGGAAAATTAAAAACAATCCGATTTTAATCGGTGATCCTGGCGTCGGTAAAACAGCAGTTGTTGAAGGTTTGGCGCATGAAATTGTTAAAGGAAGAGTTCCTCCTTTTTTATTGGACAAAGAAATTTATTCAATAGATTTAGCTTCAATGATAGCTGGCACTAAATACAGAGGGCAATTCGAACAAAGAATAAAAGCTTTAATCAAGGAGTGCAAAGATGATGATAGAATCATATTATTTATAGACGAAACCCATACTATTGTTGGGGCGGGAAGCGCTGAAGGAGCAATGGATGCCGCAAACATATTAAAACCTGCACTAGCTAGGGGTGAACTTAAACTTATTGGTGCTACAACATTCCCCGAATACAAGAAGAATATAGAAAAAGATGTAGCTCTAACGAGAAGATTCGAGCCAATTCAAGTTGAAGAGCCTAGCCCTGAAGAATGTTTAGCAATTCTCAGAGGTATAAAGTCTTCTTATGAGTCTTTTCATGGTGTTAAGTATCCAATTAGCTCTTTAAAAACAATCATATCTCTTTGCGATTTGTACTTACCAAACAGAAAATTTCCAGATAAAGCAATCGATGTAATGGACGAAGCTGGATCTAAAGTTAAAATACGAAACGCCACACCTCCAAAAGCTATACAAGAAATAGAGAGAAAACTATACGATCTTATTGACTTAGATAGAAGCGAAGAAGAGCAAGACGAACTCCTTAAAGATTACGATAAATTAATGGATCAATGGCAGCTTTCTTCTACCGACCCAGTCTCCGAAGAAGATATCCTTAATGTGGTTTCTCAAAAAGCAAAAGTACCTAAAGAAAATTTAATTTTAGAAAAAGACAACAAAACAAAGCTTGTAGAAAAATCTTTATTAAAAGATGTGATAAACCAGAAAGAGGCTGTATCTGCATTAAGTCGATGTATATTAAGGGCTAAAATAGGATTAAAAGAACATAAAAAACCGATTGGCTCTTTTCTTTTCTTGGGTGCGTCGGGAGTAGGAAAGACGTGGACCGCTAAAAGGTTGGCTAAACACTACTTTGGTTCAGAAAAAAATATGTTCAGGTTTGACATGTCTGAGTATTCCGAAAAGGTTTCATCTTCTAAGTTGATTGGAGCATCTCCTGGATATGTAGGCTATGAAGAGGGCGGCGCTTTAATTGAGAGTATGAAAAAAAGACCTCATTGTGTTCTCTTGTTTGATGAAATAGAGAAGGCTCATCCGGAGGTGCAACAACTCTTACTCCAAATACTCGAGGAAGGAGAGATAGAAGACAACAATGGTTATACGGCCTATTTCAAAGATACTATAGTTATACTTACTAGTAATATTGGCTCAGAACTTACCACTAAATCTACTCTTGGCTTTGCTCCTGACAGCAACTCTAACTCTACCAAGATCCATGAGACCGCCAAAAAGATACTAAGCCCAGAACTAGTTAACAGATTAAATCAAGTTATTATATTCAACCACCTAGAGAAAGAACATTTGACTAAAATATTTAAATCTGAAACTTCTAAATTAAAAAAGAAACTTAGGAATAAAAAAATTAAAATAGATTATTCTCCTGAGGTAGTAGACTGGATATGCGACACATCAGCTGAAGAAAAGATGGGCGCTAGACCCCTGAAAAGATTAATTCAGCAAAATATAGAGGACCAAATAGTTAATTTTTACTTTGAGAATGAAGATAGCGATGATACATCTTTTTATTTTTACTTAAAAAATAATGATATTGTATATGATATAGTATAATTAATGATATTTTCAGTTCGTAATATGTGTATAAACATATTATGGCAGACAAAAAGATTTCTGAATTCCCTACCTTTCATGGCGAGCAAGGACCCAAGACATACTATATAATATCAAGCGGAGACCCTGGTGAGGCCGATTCTGCAAATTACAGAATGCCCTTCACCAATCTCGTTGATGATGTTTTACTTTCTAATGCGGATTTAATAAGCGGAAAAACTGGGGCTTTTGATTTAACCACGGGCATATCTGGTAGCTTCACCGATAAATTACTTATTAGCGGCGTTGAAGTTCTTACTGGTTTTACACTTCCAGGCGGAGGAGATATCATAGATGCCGATGAAGAAAATGTAAACTTTGGGGCTACCGATGAAAACGATGATAGAGCTGTAAATTTCCAGCAAGGCGGTGAAACTAGGCTAGAAATAAATGAACGTGGAGAAGTTGTTATTAAAGGCGGAGTATTTACTACTGAAGAAACTACAACTTCTCTTTTTGAGGGCCCTGTAACGAATAATTCTGTCACTAACCTGATGGGCATTACAAATATAGCTGGCGTCACAAATTTAGCTGGGCCAACAACAATAGCTGGCCCCACACAAATTCTTGCGTCAACATTTGACATAGGGGAAGATGTAGTTACAACTATCAGTGGTGCTACATCCCTGGAAGGTGCCACAACGATCAAAAATACACTTACTGTTGCTGATGGTCAATCTACTATTCTTGGCGGAACTCTTGATGTAGCGGCGGGTAAGGCCACTACATTAGGCGGAAGTCTTACT